>ERZ826016.1235-NODE-1235-length-25199-cov-14.514715_pt1 | contig 25199 bp, 14 predicted proteins | sample MGYA00519872_ERZ826016 | MGnify/ENA primary metagenome ERZ826016 (study PRJEB31778, sample SAMEA3449218) | human gut metagenome | biome: human gut; feature: human-associated habitat; material: faeces | place: United Kingdom | collected 2010/2012 ... | reverse complement strand
GGCAACATCAGATGATGCAATTTTGCAAAAATTAAAAGAATATTCCAAAGAATTAAAAGAGCAGGTGCAGGCGAAGGATGCCAGACTGCAGGAAGTGGGATATCAGAATTACTAGGAACAGGAACGGATGATTTTGCAAAAAGTCGCCCGTGTTGCGTTGGATAGACAACAGACAAGCATATAGGAGGAAAATAGGATGGATTACAAGAATTCCGGTGTGGATATCGAGGCAGGATACAAGTCTGTAGAACTCATGAAAAAGTATGTGAAGGGAACCATGCGCCCGGAGGTGCTTGGCGGACTTGGCGGATTTTCCGGTGCGTTCTCCATGGAGAGCTTTAAGAATATGGAGAAGCCTACGTTAGTATCCGGCACAGACGGCTGCGGAACGAAGGTAAAACTGGCATTTTTACTGGACAAGCATGACACGATCGGTATTGACTGTGTTGCCATGTGTGTAAACGATATCGCATGTGCCGGCGGCGAGCCGCTGTTTTTCCTTGACTATATTGCCTGTGGCAAGAACTATCCGGAGAAGATTGCGACGATCGTGTCCGGTGTGGCGGAGGGCTGCAAGCAGGCAGGCTGTGCGTTGATCGGCGGTGAGACGGCAGAACATCCGGGGCTGATGCCGGAGAATGAGTACGATCTGGCCGGTTTTTCCGTTGGTATCGTGGATGAAAAGGACATTATTACGGGAGCTGATCTTGCGGCGGGCGATGTTTTGATCGGTATGGCAAGCTCCGGCGTTCATTCCAACGGATTCTCTCTGGTGAGAAAGATTTTCTCCATGGATGCGGATACGTTAAATACCTATCATGAGGAGCTTGGCAAAACACTTGGCGAGGCGCTTTTAGCTCCGACCAGAATTTACGTGAAGGCACTCCGTGAGGTGAAGGAAGCGGGCGTCCGCGTAAAAGCATGCAGCCATATCACAGGCGGTGGTTTCTATGAAAATATTCCGAGAATGCTTCCGGACGGCGTACGTGCGGTTGTCAAGAAAGACAGCTATGAAGTACCGGCTATTTTCAAACTTATGCAGAAAACAGGCGATATTGAGGAACAGATGATGTACAACACCTACAACATGGGTATCGGTATGGTTGTTGCGGTAGATCCTGCTGATGTGGAGAAAACAATGGCAGCAATGAAAGAAGCCGGCGATACACCATATATCATCGGTCAGATTGAAGCGGGAGAAAAAGGAGTTACCTTATGTTAAACGTAGTAGTCTGTGTATCGGGCGGCGGTACGAACCTGCAGGCAATCTTAGATGCAGTGGAAAGCGGTAAGATCACCAACACACGTATTGCGGGTGTGATCAGTAATAATGCAGGTGCTTATGCGCTGGAGCGTGCAAAAACAAAAAATGTACCGGCTGTCTGCATTTCTCCAAAGGAGTATGAAACAAGAGAAGCATTTAACCGGGCACTGCTGCAGGGCGTGGATGAGCTGAAGCCGGATCTGATCGTTTTAGCAGGATTCCTTGTAAATATCCCGGCTGAAATGGTGCAGGCTTACCGGGGCAGGATCATCAATATCCATCCGTCTCTGATCCCTTCTTTCTGCGGCAAAGGCTATTATGGGCTGAAGGTGCATGAAGGCGTGCTTGCGCGTGGTGTCAAGGTGACGGGTGCGACCGTGCATTTTGTGGATGAAGGGACGGATACAGGTCCGATCATCTGTCAGAAGGCGGTCTGTGTAAAGCAGGATGATACGCCGAAAGTATTGCAGCAGCGTGTCATGGAAGAAGCGGAATGGCAGCTTCTGCCACAGGCGATCGACTGGATCGCAAACGGCAGAGTACAGATACAGGACGGAAAAGTGTTTATAAAATAACGGGAGGCAGCAATGAAAGTTTTAATTGTTGGAAGCGGCGGCAGAGAGCATGCGATCGCAGCAAGCGTCGCAAAAAGTGATAAAGTGGATAAGATCTATTGTGCACCGGGCAATGCAGGAATCGCACAGCTTGCAGAGTGTGTAGCGATCGGGGCAATGGAGTTTGATAAACTGGTTGCATTTGCAAAAGAAAAAGAGATCGATCTTGTGATCGTCGGTATGGATGATCCGCTGGTAGGCGGCCTTGTGGATGAGATGGAAAAGGCAGGCATCCGCACATTCGGCCCTCGTAAAAATGCAGCGATCCTGGAAGGTAGCAAGGCATTCTCCAAGGATCTGATGAAAAAATACGATATCCCGACAGCAGCGTACGAAACCTTCGATGATCCGAAGGAAGCACTTGCTTATCTGGAGACGGCTGAGTATCCGATCGTCTTAAAGGCAGACGGCCTGGCACTCGGTAAGGGTGTTCTGATCTGTAATACAAAGCAGGAAGCCATAGACGGTGTGAAAGAGATCATGGAGGATAAGAAATTCGGTTCTGCCGGCAATCGCATGGTAGTAGAGGAATTTATGACAGGACGTGAGGTATCTGTTCTTTCCTTCGTAGACGGTAATACGATCCAGATCATGTCAAGCGCGCAGGATCACAAGCGTGCCAAGGACGGTGATCAGGGCTTAAATACAGGCGGTATGGGAACCTTCTCCCCGAGCCCGTTCTATACAGAGGAAGTGGATGAGTTCTGCCACAAATATATCTTCCAGAAGACGGTAGATGCTATGAAGGCAGAAGGCAGAGAGTTCAAGGGCGTTATCTTCTTCGGCCTGATGCTGACAGAGAAGGGCCCGAAGGTGCTGGAATACAATGCAAGATTCGGCGATCCGGAAGCACAGGTTGTTCTGCCACGTATGAAGAACGATATCATTGATGTATGCAATGCCTGCATCGACGGTACACTGGATCAGATCAAGGTAGAATTTGAAGACAATGCAGCAGTCTGTGTGGTACTGGCATCCGATGGGTATCCGGTTTCTTACGAAAAGGGACTCCCGATCGAAGGACTGGAGGCATTTGACGGAAAGGACGATTATTTCTGCTTCCACGCAGGCACAAAGCTTGCAGATGGCAGGATCGTGACAAACGGCGGACGTGTACTTGGCATCACGGCTAAGGGCAATGACTTGAAAGAGGCAAGAAAGAAAGCATATGAAGCGACCGAATGGGTTTCATTTGCCAATAAATATATGCGGCATGACATCGGAAAGGCAATCGATGAAGCATAACAAAAAGAAGCAGGATTTCCTGCTTCTTTTCATAGGGATCATCTGTCTGATCGTGTTTGTAATATGCGCCGTTTTCCTATTGCGCTATTACAGGGATTACAGGCAGGAAAAAAGCATGGATGAAGAACTGCGTGAGCTTGGCAGACAGGTGCAGACGGAAGCGGCAGAGAATAATCAGGGGAATGCAAAAGATGAGGATCAGGATGAGCAGGAATTTCCGCAGATCAATGCATCTGTCTACCGGGAGAGAAACGAAGATTATGTGGCTTATCTGTATATCCCGGATACAGAGATCGAATATCCTGTTGTGCAGCGGAATAACAGCTATTATCTGAACCATAATTTTTATGGGGAGAAGAATGCACACGGAACGATCTTTTTAGATGAAAGCTGCAGCACGGAAGATCCGGTACTGCTGTTGCACGGACATCATATGAAGGACGGTACGATGTTTGGCAGCCTGAAACAGTATAGGGACAAGGAGTTCAGACAGGCGCACAGCGAGATCTTTCTGGACATGGGCGAAGGCTTTGACACATACGAAGTGTTTGCTATATTGCAGATCGATCTGACAAAAGAAGATTACTTTGCTTATGAGGAGATTCCAAAGGATGCGGACAGCCTGACTGCATATCTGAAACAGATCCGCAAACATGCGGTATGGTATGAGCAGCCGGGGAATGAAGATAAGCTGCTTTTGTTATCCACCTGTGCCTATGGCTCGGAGGACGAACGGATGGTAGTAGCGGCTTATAAAAAGTAAGAAAATATGGAACCGGAATGGAGCGGTGGACTTATAGAAAATGTCTGCCGCTTTTTTGTTATGGCGACGAGGAAAATGCACGCATTTATGCGGTGCATTTGACGACCGCTAATCAGAGCGAGATTCGCAGAGCGTATCTCGTCTCTGTATACAATTCACAAAAGCAAAGCTATAAATGCGTAAAATAAAGATAAGAATGCGATAAAGATTTGCCGGACAAAAGGAAAGGATGTTGCAAGAACCTATAAAATATTATATTATGTAAAGTAATAATGGGTGGATTATATCCGCGTGTAAAGAGAGGCGGATATCGACCCGGATCAGAAATAAAAAAACAGGGATAAAACAGGAGTTATGCGGGATATGAAGAGAAATGAATATTTCACTGAGGCAGAGATCAAAGAACAGAAAAAGAGGAGAAAAATAGGCAGACGGGTCATGGCACTTCTGTTGGCAGGCATGATGCTGTTTTCCAATATACCGTCCAATGTAAGTGCGGTATCGGATAATGATATCAGTATGCTGCCGGATGCCATGGTGCAGACGGAAGATACGGATACAACTGCAGATGCTACAGAGGGGAAGACTGTAACTGTGACAGGCGCAACAGAGCAGCCGGCAGCTGCTGCAGAAGACCGGAATGCAGGAGAGGAAAGCGAACCGGTTGCGGTGGATGCGGCAACGGATATTGAAGCAGACAAGGCAGGCAGTGCAGATATTTTTGACAATACAACGATCACACTGGATAAGCTGACATTGAAGGCGACCTATTCAGATGGAAAAGGCGGTAGTGTTGTAGAAGAATTGACAGAAAACGGTACATTTAATCTGCCATACAACGCGGATATCAATATGCGACTGGATTTCAAGCTGGGAAACGGAACAGCGGTCAATAAGGATACTGCTTATATTTATAAGCTCCCTGATACGATCCGCGTTGATGTAGAGGCAGATCATAAGCTGGCTGATCATAACGGCAAGTCCATTGGTACTGTTCATATTGCGAAAGACGGAACATTGTCCTTCCGGTTTGATACGGATGCGATCGGATCCAATACCAATGTTAACTTTTATGTACAGTTTGAAGGCGGCTTTTCGGAATCCCTGCAGGAAGAGGGAAAGACAGAGAATATTGCGTTTCCAACTGCTACAGGTGATTTTAAATTCACGGTAAATACAACAGATAAAACGGATGATGATAAAAAACCGGATCCGAAGGATGTCAGCATCAGCAAATATGGCAGCAAGATCGTTAATATCAACGGACAAAATTATATTGAATGGACGGTAGAGCTCGGTCAGGAAGGCAGAACATCACTGGATGGTGTGATCACGGATAATCTGCCGACAGGACTTACTTATGCGGAGATTCCAGGGTATCCCCAGCTGACAGACAGTACAGGTGGAACGATTACAACGACAGCGAAAAATGGAGACAGCAGTATTGATATTAAGGTAGCGGGAGTTACCTCCCATTATCATGCAAAGGTAAAATTCTGTACCTATTATGATAAGAGTATTTTTGGTGGTACGATCAATGACAGTACAACAGCGCTGGTGGACAATACGGCGGCATTTAACCCGGATGATGATACGGATAAGGGTGTCAGCAACAAAGGAACCGTATCCATTAAACCGGATATGCTGAAAAAGACGGGAAGCAGCATTGCAGCAGATGGTACGATCGAGTGGACTGTAACTATAAATGCAGAGAATCTGGATATTCAGGGAACTTCTTATTTGGATAATGTGGAAACCGGACAGGAGCTTGTTGAGGATTCCATCCAGATCACGCCGGCGGGACTCAGTGCGACTAAAAAGAGCGAAAGTGGCTTTGAAGTGGCAATTCCTGCAGGAACTGCTTATACAGACACCGTTACGATCAAGTATAAAACGAAGGTAACAGATTTTTCACAGGGCAGCTACAAAAATACCGGTAAACTGCAGGGTGGCGTATACGATGTAACAACAAGTGCCACCGTACCGGGCTACAATCTGTTGAAAAAGAGCTTTAAGGATTTTAATAAGATCACCAATACCTTTACATGGGAGATCGTGGTAAACGAGGAAGGCAAGACACTGGAAAATGTCACTGTGACAGATACATTCCGGGCAGGAAACGGCGCGAACAAGGTTTCAGGTTCGGATCATGAAATGGCATTTGTCAGCGCATCCGAGGCACTGGATGCTTCTTCTGATGCGGAAAACGGTAAGCTTGTCTTTAGATTTGACAAGCTGGATGCAAAAAAGGTCATCACGATCGTGACGAAGGTGAAGGATCCGACCGCATTTGATGCAAGCAGCTGGCCGTTATTTGAAAACAAGGCATCCATGACCAGTGATATGAATACAACTCCAATTGATTCGACTGCACAGACATGGCAGCAGATCAAAAAGCCGGATATCCTGGCGAAAGACGGTAAGATGAACGGAGACGGTACGATCACATGGACGCTTCAGGTAACAAATCCGAAGCTGACGGTGAAAGGTGCGGAAATTACAGATGTATTGCCGGCCGGACAGGAATATGTGGATGGCAGTATGCGTCTGCAGAACCCATACTATGATGCAAATCCGGTATCTGTGACACCGACGGTCACAGTAGATCCGACAACGGGGATCCAGAGCCTGAAATATATCTTTGCTCTGACGGAACCGGTGCAGGCGGGATTTTTCCAGAAAGATTTCTGGATCTGCTATGAAACGAAGACGACAAGCTCTGATGATGCGACAGCTTCCAGGTCCTATGAAAATGACGCAAAGATCAGGCTGGATTTTGAAGGAGATATTTCGGTTACAGATGATGCCAGGAAAAAACTGACCGGTGAGACCGGTGGTGTGCTGGAAAAAGTATATGACTATAAAGCGGGTAACCAGTATGTAGACTGGAGCGTTAAGATCAATGAAGGACATTATGATATGTCGGCAGTGGCTGATCCGGTCATTACCGATCAGCTCCCTTCTTATTTTGATTATGTCAGTGGTAAATTATATAAAGTTACAAAAGTAAAGAGCGGAAATGACACACAGGTAATGGAGACGGAAGTTTCGGCGGTTATTGCTGTTATGAACGGAAAGATCACGGTTCAGCTGCCGAATATTGGTTCCGATGAGTATGTCTTTAAATTCCGTACCCGGTTTAACTGTCTGGCAGCAGAACTGAGCGGAAAGACGATCGCCAATACGGTAAACTTTACGGGAACCGGAAAGAATGTGTCAGATACGAGTGATACGATCAAAAACGTATCCTTCAGTTCCTCTTCCGCAGGTGCGGTTACAAAGCATGAGATCCGTGTCAAAAAGATTGATAAGGGCACGGGTGCCCCACTTGCAGGTGCGGTCTTTAAACTGTATCTGGATGGCAGTAATATCTGTATCGGTGAGGCAACATCAGGAAAGGATGGATATGCGGTATTTAAAGACCTGAATATGCTTACCGGTTATGATCTGAAGCTGGTAGAGTTCCAGACACCGGACGGTTATACTTATATCAATCCGGAAAATGGAGAAGGATCTGCGGAAAAGGTGATTACAGACTATGATGATGTGAATCTGAAAACTGATTCCAATGGTACAAAGTATTACGAAATCGAAATTGAGAATTATAAACCGGCAACACCAAGGGGAAGCGCACTGATCGAGAAAAAAGATGCAGTGTCAGGAGTAGTGCTTGCAGGGGTGGAATTTGGACTGTATACAGATGCAACCTGTGCGGAAGATAAACTGGTAGCAAAACATGTAACATCAAGTAGCGGAATTGTTACATTTTCAAATCTGGATATTGGAAAAACCTATTACTTAAAGGAAATCGCACCGCTTCCGGGCTACAAGGCTGGCAATACGATCTACAAGATCGATGTAAAGACAGCAACAGAGACAGCATATTGCGTATTAGGCGGTACGCCGGGCACACCACAAAGCAGTGCCTATGAGATTACCAATGAGAAGGCAAAAGCAAGTCTGACACTGACAAAGACAGAGAAGGATTCGGATCCGGTTGTATCTTTGGAAAATGCAGAGTTCAGTATTTATCGTGATGCAGACTGCTCTGACCGTATCGATACAAAGACGACAGATGTAAATGGTAAACTGACTTTTACAGATCTGGAGCCTGGAACGACTTATTATTACAGGGAAACAAAGGCACCGGACGGATATGTACTCGATACAACCGTGCGCAAGGTCACGATCGGAACCGGAACAGAAAATGCAGATGTGACAGAGACGGTAACGGTTACCAATGAAAAGGCGATCGGAGATATTGTGATCAAAAAAGTGGATGATTCTACGGTAGCGGTTCCGCTGGATGGTGTTGTATTCTGTCTGTATAACGAAGATGATAGTGAATATAAGAGAAATGGTGCCCATTATAAAGTGACCAGCGATGAAAATGGTATTGCGCGATTTGAGGATATTCCATTCGGAAATTATAAGGTAAAGGAAGAAACCGGAAAGGTTGGCTATGAGGCCCTTCCAACCACTGAAAGGATCAAGGTTACAGTAGATACTGCCGGTGACAACAATCTGACGATCATCAACAAACGATATAAATGTGATATCTGTCTGACCAAAACCGGAGAAGGAGGAGAACTGCTTGCCGGTGCTGAGATCGGTCTCTTTACAAACGACGGAGCCAGAATAAAAACCGCAACGACAGGCAGTAACGGAAAGGTAACCTTTACAGATATTGTATATGGCGATTATTATCTGCAGGAGCTGAAAGCACCGGCAGGTTATAAGCTGTCATCTGCAAAAGTAACGATCACTGCGGCTGAGATCCTGGGCAGCTATACAGCGGGAACGGTGCTGGATAAGATGTTATCCAATGAGAAGCAGAAAGGGCAGATCTGTCTGATGAAGACAGATGATGCAGGCGCAGCACTTTCCGGTGCTGAGTTTACCTTATATGATGAAAACATGGTCGCCCTGAAGACAGGCAAGACAATGACGGCGGCAGAAGCTTCCGCCATGGGTTCAGGTGCTGCAGAAGGCCAGCTGTATTTCAAAGATCTTACCTACGGAACTTATTATGTACAGGAAACAAAAGCACCGGATACGCCGGATGCTTCCATTGTCTACCAGAGAGATAATCAGGTTTACAAGGTAGTCGTGGATTCGGATACACTTGTAACAAAATACACAGATGCAGACGGTAATCTGCAGAATCTGACCATTCAGAATAAAAGATTAAGCACGACACCGCCACTGATCAGTTTTAAGGTAAAGAAAACAGATGCAGAATCAGATGCAGCACTTGCGGATGCAGTGTTTGAACTTTATAAAAACGGAGTGGCAACCGGTATCACAGCAGTAACAAATAGCAGTGGTATTGCATATTTTAAGCGGATCAGTGTTGAGACGGATGCAGCAGATACAAGCTATGAAGTTATAGAAAAAACAGCGCCTGCGGGATACAGAGCACCGACGGCAGTTGACAAAATCTTATTTGCGTCAAATAAGAGTGAACTGAATATCTATGCGGATGCTGATACAACACCAAAAACGGAGACCGAAATTGCATGGGCGGGAGATTATAAACTGACTGCAACAAGTGAGGCAAGCGCTACGATCAAAAATACCCCGATAAAGGGTAAGATCTGGGTAACCAAGACAGGTGCGAGTGCTGCAACGCTTCTGAAAGATGCTGAATTTACATTATATAAAGCGGATCAGACAACAAAGGTAGTGATCACGGGACTGACCAATCCGGCAAAGACGAACGAGAAGGGAATTGCCGTGTTTGAGAATCTGCCGTGCGGTACATATTATCTGAAAGAAACCGGAGCGCCGGATGGCTACAGTATGGATACAGCCATGCAGAAGATCGTTATCAGTGACGATACGCTGCACAGTATAACAGTGAAGGATACAAAACTCAGTCTGACAGTCAGCAAAAAGGCGGTTGGCGGAGCGACGGAAGTACCGGGCGCTTCCTTTACGATCACAGAAAAGGATGATCCGACCGTTGTGCTGGACAGCTGGGTAAGTACAGACCGTGCCCATATTGTGACGACAGAGAAGATGACGACAGGAAAGCATTATATACTGTCCGAAACAAAAGCACCGGCGGGATATACTTATACAAACGATATTGAATTTGTATTTGAGACGGATGGCAGTCTCCGGTTGATCACGACGGCCGAGAAAAACGGACAGACGATCACAGTCAGAGATGCACCATTGCTGCTTCGGATCAGTAAGCAGGATAGTGTGACAAATAAAAATCTGGCAGGAGCGCTTCTGGGTATTTATGATGAAAATGATGCACTTGTGACCAGCTTTACAACAAACACGAGTGTTTACCAATTACCTGCAGGTATTCTGGAGGCTCCGAAAACAGGTTATAAAGAATATAGCTTAAAAGAAATCTCAGCACCGGACGGCTACGAAATCGCAGCGGATATCCGTTTTGCGGTAGCTGCGGACGGAAAGATCTATACGGTTACAAAGGATGCAGCAAATCAGGATGTGTTTACCGTACAGGCAGCCAATACACTGGCAATGCTGGACGTGGAAAAGAAAGACATTTACATCAGAAAACTGGATGCAGAGACAGGAAAGGATATTGCGGGAGCAGCTTTTGTGATATACAAGGATGCAGTAGCCGATCCGAACAGGATTGCGGAATGGACATCAGACGGAACCCCGCACAAGCTTGTTGCAGGCTTATTCTCAGCAGGTACGGATTATTATCTGAAAGAAGTAGGGGCACCGACCGGATATCGAAGTGCAGTGATGATCAAGTTCCGTGTGGACAGTACAAAGAAGATCGTGATTCTGGAAGGAAATTCCAATAATATCAATGGTGACAGGGATACATTACTGGTGCGTGATGAACCGATCAAATTATATCTGCGCAAGCAGAATGCGTTTGGTACACTCCTGCCCGGTGCAGTGCTGAAGCTGGCAGAATATGACGCATCACAGCCGGATCAGATAGGGACTGTCATTCTGGATGCTTATAAAACAGATGGCAGTGTGTACAGTGTGCCTTCTGCACAGCTGAAGCTGGGAACGACCTATATTTTAAGGGAGATTTCCGCACCGGATGGCTTCAAGAAGGCAGATGACATCATTTTTACGGTCAACGATAATGGTAGTATTACAAGAGCAGATAATGTCAAAGTAGTCAACAATATGATCGTTATGGAAGACGATGAAGCAGGTCTTGGTATCGGTAAAAAGGATCTGGGATCCGATATTGGACTGGCGGGCTCCAGACTGCAGCTTACAAGCAGTGACGATCCACATTTTACACCGATCACCTGGGTCAGTGACGGAACAGTAAAAACATGGGATATTCTTTCCTTTACACCGGGCTGTACCTATACCCTGACAGAGCTTTCCGCACCGCAGGGCTATGCGTATGCAGATCCGATCACCTTTACGATCGGGGCAGCGGATCATAAGATCTATATTGACGGACAGGAGGCAGCCAACCGGACTGTTTATATCAAAGATGGAAAGCTGGCACTGACAGTCAGTAAGCAGGCAACAGGCGGCAGCAGTGAGCTGGCAGGTGCGAAATTTGAAATTTTAGACGAAAGCGGTACTGTTGTTACTACATTTACTACAGAGGAAGCAGCAACAAGCGTGGATACTTCCGCGCTGACAGCACCGGCTGCGGGATATCTGGAGTATATACTGCATGAAGTGACAGCGCCGGATGGTTATGAACTGGCGGATGATATCCGATTCGCATATGACAGGGACGGTAAGCTTTATCTGGTGACAGAAGAAAACGGTACAAAGATCTATACAGAGAAAAAGGATCTGAAACTGACAGTTTATGATATGCCGAAGTTCTGCGTGCAGAAGGTAGATGCAGAGGGCGATGCACTGGAAGGCGCTGTATTAGAGATCACAACGCAGGAGGATGACGGCTTTACACCGATCCGCTTTACAACAACGAAAGATAAGTACTATCCACAGGGATTGAAAGCAGATGTGACTTATGTATTGTCAGAGATCACACCGCCACAGGGCTACAGCGTGGCAGAGCCGGTCAGCTTTGTACTCAAAGCGGATGGCAGTGTCTGCATAGACGGTGTTACGGCAACGGATGGCAGGCAGGTGACTATGGTAGATAAGGCAGTTACGGTTTATGTGGCAAAGAAAGACCTGAGTACAAAAGAAGCACTCAAAGGTGCAAAACTGGCGATTAAAAATGAAGCAGGAGAAACGCTGTACAGCTTTGTATCAGAAAAAGAGAAAACAACAATACCGGGCAGTATCTTTACGGTTCAGGCGGATCAGAACTATGCATATTACAGCTTATGTGAGCTGGAAGCACCGGAAGGCTATGGACTGGCAGAATCGGTTGATTTTGCGATCAATCGAAGCGGACAGTTATATCTGGTAGAGACAGACGGTGCAGACAAAAAATATACGGAATTGACCGATCATGTACTGACAATGTACGATATGGCGCAGCTTTCTGTCAGCAAAAAGACAGAAAACGGCAAGTATCTGAAAGGCGCAACACTGAAGATCACAGCGGAGAAGGATACATCCTTTGAAGCGATCACGATCAAGACAGACGGGAAACCGGCATATTTTGACAGTAGCAGATTTACAGCAGGAACGACCTATGTGGTTTCCGAAACAAAAGCACCAAAGGGATATAGTTATGCCACAGATGTGAAGTTCAAACTGGATCAGGATGGTAATGTATATGTAAACGGTAAGAAGAGCAAAGATAAGTCAATTATTATGACCGATGAAAAGATTCAGGTCAAGGTGGCAAAGAAGGACGAAAATTCTCATAAGCATCTGGAAAATGCAGAGCTTGCAGTGAAGGATGCGGATGGAAAGGTTCTGTACACCTTTACTTCCATGAGTAAAGAAGTGACACTGCCTGCCAAGATCTTTACTGCGCCGCAGGATGAAAAATATACCTATTATACATTGACAGAGGTAAAAGCGCCGGAAGGTTATGAACTGGCAAAGGATATCCGGTTTGCAATTGACAAAAACGGTACGTTGTATATCAGAAATGCAAAGGGTAACTATAAGAAGGCAAAGAATGGACTACTGACCATGTATGACAGCCCGACCTTTACTTCATCAACGAGCATAACAACGACCGGAAGTGGCAATAAAGTGCCGAAAACCGGAGATCAGACCCCACTTGGACTGCTCCTTGCACTTTGCGGTCTGTCATTAGCGGGCATGATCAGTGCGTTCTCAGCATTGCTTTGCAGAAGACGCCGGGTGAACCGGATTGAAAAGAGATAGCGGGATATAGGGGAAGAATAAAAGCATAATGACCGGGAAAACCGGATAAAGGAAGCGCAGGATCAGACAGATCCCGCGCTTCCTGTTTCTTGCCTGTTTATTGTCTGTCAATCACAAGATGTGGCATAATTAAGCAAAAATTCAGAATTTGTCTACTATATTTTGGTTGACGATTATAGAGGCGGATAGTATGATAAAAAAGAGATATTTTGCAAATTTTACATGCTTTTTGACGGATAAAGGAATGAGACGATGATACGATACAGTGTAAAGGGTAAAAAGGGCAGAAAAGTGGCTGCTTTTCTGGGTGTGACGGCACTTTCCATGGCACTTTTGGCAATGCCTGTCATGGCAAAAGGAACAGGAACCGTAACAGGAACGGGTGTGAATGTGAGAAAAAGTGCAGGCACAGCTGCCGAAAAAGTTACGACTGTTACAACGGGAGATCAGCTCCGTGTGACCGGATCAAAAAAGGACAGCACAGGGAAAAGGTGGTATAAGGTTACACTGACACAAAATGGAACGAACTATACAGGATACATAATATCTGATTATGTAAACTATAAGAAGGACGCAAAAGTATCGGATCAGGCAACGGCAAATCAGGCTGCAGCAGCGCAGACGGACGGTTCCACGACTGTATTGGATGTGTCCGGTATTGCAAAGGATATAAAGCAGAATACAACGAATCAGACAAATACGGGAAATACACAGAATAACAACGCAGGCACAACAAATCAGACGACAGCAGCAAAGAAAACCGGTGCGATCCAGGGGGATTATGTCAGAATCCGTAAAAAACCGGTAGCCGGAACTGTAGTCTGCCAGCTGATGAAAAATACGGATGTAACGGTAAAAAGCAGTAAAAAGGGATCAGATGGCTATATATGGTATAAGATTTCTTTTAAATACGGCGGAAAGAAAAAGACAGGTTATGTCAGAAGTGATCTGTTGAAGGTCAATGAGACAAAGCAGGAGAAGGCGGCGGATCCTGCGCAGTCTGGGGCAGAGCCGGCGAATACAAACGGTACGGATCAGTCAACGGTTACATCACTGACGGATGCGGAATTTGAAAGCTATCTGACCGCGCAGGGATTTCCGGAAAGCTACAAGCAGCCGCTCAGACAATTACACACAGTACATCCGGAGTGGACATTTAAAGCTGTTCAGACAAATCTGGCGTGGAATGATGTAGTGGCAGCGGAAAGTGCGGTCGGCAAAAATCTGGTCAGCAAAAATGCGATCGTTTCCTGGAAATCTTTGGAAAGTACCGCATATAATCGAAAGAAGAATACATGGTACGGCTTTGATGGCGGCAGCTGGGTGGCAGCATCCACGGCACTTGTACAGTATTATCTGGATCCGAGAAATTTTCTGGGCGAAACATCTGTATTCCAGTTTGAATCACTGGAATATGAGGACTATCAGAATGTAGAGGGGCTTAAAGCTTTGCTGGCAGGTTCTTTTATGAACGGTGACTATACAGAACCGGATGGTTCTGTACGGAACTATGCAGATGCGTTTATTGAGATTGGCCGGCAGGTGGGGGTCAGCCCGTATCATTTGGCAGCCAGATGCTATCAGGAGCAGGGAAAAGGCAAGAGTGACAGTATTAAAGGAACCGTTGAGGGATTTGAAAGTATATTTAACTATTATAATATCGGTGCCTATGCATCCGGCGGAAATTCGCCGACCAGACAGGGACTGATCTATGCATCCGGTCAGACAAGTGGTGCTAATAATTATGAGCGCCCATGGAACACGAGGTATAAATCACTTTTGGGTGGGGCTGAGTATGTTGCACAGAAATATGTAAAGGTAAAACAGAATACACTATACTTTCAGAAGTTTAATGTGGTAAATACAAAAAATGGTCTGTATAAGCATCAGTATATGACAAATGTGCAGGCTGCAGCCAGTGAAGCGCAAAAGATGAGTAAGGCATGTCAGGCAGGAGACCGGCTTGTATTTTATATTCCGGTATATACGGGAATGCCTGAAACCGCCTGTGTAAAACCAACCGATAACAAGAATCCGAATAACTATCTGGCAACACTTGCCGTAACGGATCAGGAGCTGACACCGGTATTTGATCCGGAAACAGAATATTATGATCTGACGGTTAAGAAAAAGGTAAAGACGGCAGAAATCACGGCAACGGCTGTTGCAGCGTCTTCCGAAATCAGCGGAACAGGTACTTATGATCTGGAACGTGGCGAGAACGTATTTACGATTACGTGCACGGCACAGACGGGTGAGGTAAAAACATATACGATTCATATTATAAGAAAATAAACCGGAAAAAGTAAAATGAGAAGGGAAGCGTACTATATGAGACAAAAACTGGGGAGAATCTTATTGGGACTATCTGTTTTGACAGCAGCAATTCTGTATTTGCCGGCAGATATTTATGCAGCAGGTTCTGTCAGCGTAACGGCTGATAAAACGGATGTCGGTGTTTCGGACATGATCACGGTTTATATAAAAACTTCGGAGCCGGAGGATCCGTCTGTGGCACCGGAGATCTCCGTCACATACGATTCGGATAAGCTGGAGGTAACAGATTGTAATGTGGATTACGGCGGTGGCGGCGGACTTTTGACGATCACCGGGACCGATGCACAGATCACAATGAAGGCATTGGCTGCAGGCAGCACATCAATCAGTGCGGAAGCGGTCATAGATGATGATGGAAATAATCCGGCAACAGGCAGTACCAGCGTTGTGGTTGGCGGTAATACAGCTGCGGATCTTTCCTCTGATGCGACACTCAGAGCTCTTACGGTCAGCCCGGGCAGTCTGTCACCGGCTTTTACACCACAGGGAACGGAATACACAATAGAGGTGGATGACTCTGTAACGGATATTACAGTCAGCGGTGGCGTGACGGATGAAAAGGCACAGATCACGGCAGCAAGCGGTTTTAAAAATCTGAAATCAGGTACAAATGAGGCAGTCATTACCGTAACGGCGGAAGACGGCTCCACCATGACCTATCATTTTACGATCACACGAGGCGGTACAGCTGATGGAACAGATGCCGAAGAAGCGGAGCCGGAACAGATGCAGCAGGCAGCTTCGGCTGATGGGCTTACATTTACGGCAGATGGCACGGATTATACGATCAGTGAGACTGTTTCGGATGAACAGCTTCCGGCAGACTGCAGCAAAACAGAGGTTTCTTACGGCGGACAGACCGTGGAAGGTGCGATCTGGCAGCCCGGCGGGCTCACCCTTTTATATGCTGAGAAAGCGGATGGAGAAGGAAGCTTCTTTATTTATGACAGCACGAAAAACAGTTTTCAGATCTTTGTGCAGATCATGGGGATCGAAAACCATTATATAGTACCGGTAGCACCGCAGGAAGCGGTTCCGGACGGGTTTACGGAAGAAAATCTGCAGTGGAACAACTCTTACCTGCCGGCATATCAGACGACAAAGGGCGATCCCACTCTGTCAGATGCATTTTATCTGTTTTATGCTTATAACAATGAAGGAAATGCGGCATTTTATCTGTATGATGTGGCAGAAGGCAGCTTCCAGCGATATTTTGCGATACAGGAAACTGCTGCTGTGACAGAACGGATGGAACAGAAACCGGTACTGATCATCGGAACACTTGCTTTTTTACTTGTCTGTGCCATTGTCGTGATCGTCAACCTGATCCTGCGTAACCGGGATCTGAGACTGGATATGGAAGAGGAAGCTTTATACGGAGACGAGACGGAAGAAGAGAAGAAGAAAGACGAAAAGAAGCCAAAGAAGCAGATCGCAAAAAAACCAGTGGAGAAACCGGCAACAGAAAAACCGGTGAAGCAGGCTGTAAAGAAAGCAGAAGAAAAAACGGCAAAAATGGTGGCAGAGAAACCAGAAAAACGGGTTGTAAAGAAGACAGAGGAAAAGGCGGCAAAGCCGACAAAACAGACGGCGAAGAAACCGGAAGAGAAACCGGCAAAGCAGGCATCTGCAAGAAAAACGGAGGCAGAGAAACTGGCATCGGCAGTTCCCGGACAGGTAAAACCGGAAGCAGCAAAAGAACCGGTTGTGAAAAAAGAAGTTACACCAAATGGTGTGACTTATACAACGGGGCAGATTCCGATCACGGTGGTGCAGCCGCCGAAGTCAGCAAAGCGCAGCCAGGTACCGATCTACACACTGGAGAGAGAACCTGTACCGCTGACGAGAGAAGCTCCGGCAGATCAGCTGGACGATGATTTTGAATTTGAATTTATTGACATTGATTCTTAGACGGTCTGTCAGAAACATAGGCCGAAGCTGTCAGTATGGTTGACAAACTGTGAATACTGTTATAGACTGAATATAACAGAAGGTGATACACATGATAATAGAAATTGATTTTAACAGTGATGAAGCACTGTATATGCAGCTTCGGAATCAGATCATATTAGGCATTGCCACGTCCCAGTATCAGGAGGGAGAGGCGCTTCCGAGTGTCCGGTCTTTGGCGGATACGATCGGCATCAATATGCACACGGTAAATAAGGCATATTCTGTATTGAAACAGGAGGGCTTTGTCAAGGTTGACAGAAGACGCGGTGTTATAATAGCAGTTGATATTGACAAGCTGCAGGCAATGGAGATGATCCAGAAGGAATTGCGTGTCCTTCTGGCACAGGCAAGCTGTAAGAATATCTCGCGTGAAGAAATTCACGATATGATCGATACCATATATAATGAATATGGAGGAAAATAAAAATGGATTATACCGCTAAGGCAAAAACTGCTCTTGGACTTGCCGCATCTGCAGCAAGATCCATGGGTCAGAACTATATCGGGACAGAGCATATTTTACTGGGACTGATCAGACAGCAGACAGGAATGGCGGCTCAGGCATTATTGGTAAATGGAGTGGATGAGACAAAGCTTGTAGATCTGATCATGGAGCTGATCGCACCGACAGGGCATCTGGAGCTGAAAGAACGGGAAGGATATTCACCGCGTGCCCAGCAGGTGATCGGACTGGCATTTCAGATTGCGGAGCAGTATCATGCTTCCGCTGTCGGAACAGAGCATATTCTGATGGCATTGATCCGGGAAGGAAGCAATGTGGCAGTCCGTATTTTAAGTACTATGGGAGTTTCCCTGCAGAAGCTTTATATCGATCTGCTTGTTTCCATGGGGAAAGATGGCAATCTGTATAAAGAAGATCTGCGTCAGCAGAAGCAGAAAACAAAAGTGCTGGAGCAGTACAGCCGTGATATGACAAAGCTGGCAGCGGAAGGAAAGCTGGATCCTGTGATCGGCAGAGATCAGGAGATCCTCAGACTGGTACAGATCCTTTCCAGACGGACGAAGAACAATCCGTGTCTGATCGGTGAGCCGGGTGTTGGCAAAACAGCGATCGTAGAAGGTCTGGCACAGCGTATCGTACAGGGAGAAGTACCGGATACCGTCAAAAACAAGCGTGTCATGACACTGGATCTTTCCGGAATGGTGGCAGGCAGCAAATACAGAGGCGAATTTGAGGAACGTATTAAAAAGGTTATCAAAGAAGTGATCGATGATGGTAATATCATCCTCTTTCTGGATGAGATCCACACGATCATCGGTGCAGGCGGTGCGGAAGGTGCGATCGATGCGTCCAATATCTTAAAGCCATCTCTGGCAAGAGGTGAGCTGCAGCTGATCGGTGCTACGACGATCGAGGAATACCGCAAATATATTGAAAAAGATGCTGCACTGGAGCGTCGTTTCCAGACGATCATGGTAGAAGAGCCTTCCTTAACGGAAGCTGTCCGTATTGTGATGGGTATCAAGCATAAATATGAAGAACATCATCATGTGACGATCACGCCGGAGGCTGTAGAGGCTGCGGTGAAATTGTCAGACCGTTATATCAATGACCGTAATCTGCCGGATAAGGCGATCGACCTGATCGATGAGGCAGCAGCGGCGCTGCGTCTACAGGGACTGAAAATACCGGAAAACTGTATCAGGCTGCAGGAGCAGATCGATGAACTGAATGTACAGATCGAACGTTCCCTGAAGTTTGATGATCTGGTAGAAGCGCATAAGGAACGTATGGAGCAGGAGAAGCTCATCAAAAAGCATACGCAGGCAATGCAGCGGTATGAGAAGAAGATGGCAGCAAAGAACAATCTCGTCACGGAGGATGAGATCGCAGCCGTGGTAGCCCAGTGGACAAAGATCCCTCTGAAAAAGCTGGAAGAGAAGGAAAGCGAGCGGCTTCTGAAGCTGGAAAAGATCCTGCATAAGCGTGTGATCGGACAGTCAGAAGCGGTAGAGGCGGTTGCCCGTGCAATGCGCCGTGGCAGAGTCGGTTTGCAGGACCCGAAGAGACCGATTGGTTCCTTCCTGTTTTTGGGACCTACCGGTGTCGGTAAGACAGAGCTTTCCAAAGCACTTGCAGAGGCAATGTTCGGTTCGGAAAATGATCTGATCCGTGTAGATATGTCGGAATATATGGAGCCGCATTCCGTTGCAAAGATGATCGGTTCACCGCCGGGATATGTCGGACATGACGATGGCGGACAGCTGAGTGAGAAAATCAGACGGAATCCGTACAGTGTTGTTTTATTTGATGAAATTGAAAAAGCACATCCTGATGTATTTAATATTTTGCTGCAGGTGCTGGATGACGGACATATCACCGATTCCAAGGGACGCAAGGTCAGCTTTAAAAATGCCATTATCATCATGACAAGTAATGCGGGCGCTTCCCGTATCGTGGATCCGAAGAACCTCGGTTTTGCCACAAAGACGACAGAGCAGCAGGATTACCAGCGTATGAAAAACGGCGTCATGGAAGAAGTCAAGAGACTTTTCAAGCCGGAGTTCATCAACCGGATTGATGAGATCATGGTATTCCATCCGCTGAATAAGACAGAACTCAGAGAGATCGTGACACTGCTTTCCGCAAATCTGATCAAGAGATGCGACCGGCAGATGGGTATCACGCTTTCTATCAGCCAGACGCTCAAGAATCATCTGGTTGAAAAATATTGTGATGTAAAGATGGGCGCAAGGCCTTTGAAGCGTGCGATCCAGACTGTCATAGAGGATCCGCTGGCAGAAGAAATCCTGCAGGGCAGGATCAGGCAGGGCGATCATATCCTTGCGACAATACACAAAGAAAAAGTGGTATTTAAGCAAAGGCAAAACGCAAAAGAACTGGATTTATAAAGGCAAATGGTTTATACTGTTTACACAAAGTACTGCAAGACAATATTCGGGAGGACAAAAGAAAATGGCAGTGGTAAAAGAATTAATTCGTGAAGAATCAGACGGCAGCATCAGTTTCGGAAATTATACATTAGCACAGAAGGCAAAGCTGGAAGATTTTGAACATGCAGGAGATCTGTATAAGGTCAAAACATTCTCAACAATGACAAAACTGGAGAAAAACGGTCTGTTTTTATACGAATCCGTTCCGGGCACAAGCGTCAGTCACTTTCAGGAGACTGCAGACGGTGTATCCTTTGAGGTAGAAGGAGCAGACGATGCACAGCTGATCATCGGACTTTGCGACGATACACAGTATGAGGTATTTGTAGCAGGTAAGAGCGCCGGAAAGATGAATACAGGTCTTGGAGGCAAGCTGAATGTCAGTGTGGAGCTTGCCGGAATGGGCGAAGTAAATGTAAAGGTGGTAGAAGTATAAGCATGGCAAAAATGAAATCGGCTACGGTTTATTTCTGTCAGAATTGCGGCTATGAATCTTCCAAATGGATGGGGCAATGTCCGGGCTGTCGGGAGTGGAATACACTTGTCGAAGAGGTCGTGACAAAGGCTTCTGGCGTCAGGGCAGTGCATATGGTGCAGCCGACAAGCCTGAATGATATCTCTATGGAAGAGGAAGATAAGCTCTTAACGCATATGAGTGAGCTTGACCGGGTGCTCGGTGGTGGCATCGTGCCGGGGCAGCTTACATTGGTTGGTGGAGATCCCGGCATCGGGAAATCCACCATTCTTTTACAAATGTGCCAGAATCTTGCGGCAGACGGCAGAAAAATTTTATACATATCAGGGGAGGAATCTCTTAAACAGATCAAGATACGCGCAATGCGGATCGGCGAATTTACGGATCAGTTAAAGCTTCTGTGTGAAACAGATCTGGATACGGTAGAAGCAGTGATAAAGCAGGAAAAACCGGATATTGTCGTAATCGATTCTATCCAGACAATGTATGCGGAACGTGTGACCTCTGCACCGGGCAGCGTATCGCAGGTCAGAGAAGCAACAGCTGTTTTTCTGCGTCTTGCCAAGAGTATGCCTGTTGCAACATTTATTGTCGGGCATGTAACAAAGGAAGGTACGGTTGCGGGGCCGCGCGTACTGGAGCATATGGTAGATACGGTCTTATATTTTGAAGGAGACAGGCATGCGTCCTATCGGATTTTACGGGGCGTGAAAAATCGTTTTGGCTCCACGGAAGAGATCGGTGTGTTTGAAATGCGCAAGGAAGGTCTTTGCGAGGTGAAAAACCCGTCTGCTTATCTGCTAAGCGGCAGACCGAAAAATGCAAGCGGTTCTATAGTTGCCTGTGCCATGGAGGGCACCAGACCGATGCTGATCGAGATTCAGGCACTTGTCTGTGATTCCAATTTCAATATTCCGCGCCGCCAGACAACCGGGGCGGATTTTAACAGAGTGAATCTCCTGATGGCGGTACTGGAAAAAAGACTGGGGCTTCGCATGGGACAGACCGATGCATATATCAATCTGGCCGGTGGTATGCGGCTCTTAGAGCCTGCACTGGATCTGGGTATTGTGATGGCACTGGTATCCAGCTTTAAAAATAAGGTTATTTCCGATCAAACGGTGATTTTCGGTGAGGTAGGTCTTTCAGGTGAGGTCCGTGCTGTCAATATGGCGCAGCAGCGTGTGCTGGAGGCACAGAAACTTGGATTTACGAAATGTATTCTGCCATCTGCAAATTTGGATGGATTGTCAGATATTCCGGAGAAAATGCGCATTGTTGGCGTTTCCAATGTAGCTGATGCAATAAATGAACTGATTTGACTTATTTCGTCAATATATTTTAATCGTTTGCGCAATATAATTGTAGAAATAACTCTGAATACATCATATAATACAATTAGTCTAAGACATTAGACATGCTAATTAGCAATTTCCGGAAGAATTCCCCTTTTACACAAACAGGAGGCCTGGCGACTTTGTCGCTGGGTCTTTTGTTTTGTGGGAAAACCATACAGATTATGCAAAAGAATTTTACGATCAGATGAGCATGTGAAATATAAGACATACAGGAGTTTACCATAAAGCAGAACCGTAATTTGTAACCGGGTAGGATAGATTAGGGTATACAAAAGCAGGGAGGATATAAAAATGGATCTGTCTCAAAAACAAATAGCATATTATCATTTGCCGGGATTGTTTGAATTTTACGAATTATACAGTGTTTTTCTGCCGCTGTTTCGGGCACACAGAGAATACTTTTATGATTGGTGCAGGATCGGTTCGGTCTATGGAGCCCCGGCGGACTGCCTCTGGGGCGGTGGACGTACATCTTACGGCGAGCAGGATCCGCGGGCAGTGCTGGCATTGATGCAGGAATATGGTATTTCTGCCCGCCTGACCTTCAGCAATTCCTTGCTGAAAGAAGAACATCTGAAAGATCACAGATGTAATGCGCTCTGCCGGTTATTTGTAGAAGATAACGTGATGGAAAAATATAATGTTCAGAAGAATGACAGCATAGAAAACAGAAACGTACGTAATGGTATTATCATTTACTCCGATCTGTTGCTGCATTATTTACAGAAGCAATATCCGGGTTTCTATTTCGTATCTTCCACGACAAAGGTTCTGACAGATTTCAAGGAGCTTCTGCAGGAAGTCAACAGGGAGGAATTTCGATATGTTGTACCGGATTTCCGCCTGAATAAGCAGTTTGATAAGTGGAATACACTGACTGCAGACCAAAAAGATAAGATAGAATTTCTGTGCAATGAGTGCTGCCGGTTTGGCTGCAAAGACCGCAAAAGCTGTTATGAGACTGTCAGTCGGAAAAATCTGGGGGAAGCCATTCCTGATTATCCGTGCACTTCACCGGATGCGGCGGAAGGCTATCGATTTTCAAAAGCAATGGAAAATCCGGGATTTATCGGTATTGATGATATCCAATCTATTTATCTGCCGATGGGATTCTCTAATTTCAAGATCGAGGGGCGCGGACTTGGCAGTGCCATGCTGTTGGAATTCTTGCTATACTATATGACAAAGCCGGAATATCAGCTGAAAGTGCGGGAAGCTGTTTATCTGGATACTATGCTGGATCTGTTTTGAGAGCTGTTTTTTAGTTTGTATGGGATTTACATTGAACACTGGTTTTCTGTGATTGTGTGGAATTTTTTTACTGTGGGTCTCTGTGTTTGATAGATATAGTGTTATTTCGCCCAAATAAATGATAATTATAAAAAAGGACGAAGGTTATTTGCCTGAATTGGAGAAGTTCGTCTAAAATGTCATAAAATACTGTAAAAGGATGAACGTCATCAGGAAGATAAAAGCAGGTTTCATACTAATTGGTAAATTTGTTTGAAAAAGGATGAAGCTATGATATGATGATTCGTCCATAATACAGAATATTGCAAAAAAGTATGAATAGCTAAAATGTGTAATAAAAAGAGTTCGTCCAAAATACAAAATTTCGTAATAAAGTATGAATTGTCAAAATGCGTAATAAAAAGAATTCATCCAAAATTGAAAAATAATGTGAAAGAGTATGAAAGACAAATACATGAATTGTAGATAAAAGGTAATTATATAAAAGACAGATACCTCTAAAGCAAGTGAAATCGCAGCAGAAAAGAGTGAAAAACTAACTGGTGACTATTAAGTAAAAAATAATATGAAAAAAATAAAAAAATTCGTTGACAAGTTACCTGATTTAATAGTATACTAGCAAAGCGGGTTGAGAAATACCCGCAAAGTTATGGGATCTTAGCTCAGCTGGGAGAGCATCTGCCTTACAAGCAGAGGGTCATAGGTTCGAGCCCTATAGGTCCCATATATCCTGGCGAGATAGCTCAGTTGGCTAGAGCATACGGTTCATACCCGTAGTGTCGAGGGTTCGAATCCCCCTCTCGCTACTACACGAAAGATGAGTCTGTAAATCGAGTGAAAGGTTTACAGGCTTTTTTATGTTGCCGGCATATTCATACAAAAATATACAAAATTTCTTTTTACTATTGCCATAATCCCCAAAATCCTTTATAATGCAAAAAGGTGAAAGCAAAAGTTCATTGTAATGACAGTAGTATGAAATGATAACAGGGTGGTTATTCAAAAAAGGATAACTGCCTTGTTTTTGATTATAGGAAAAATCGCTATTGTAAAACCTTTTGCCGAATCACATCAACATTCACGAAAGAGAGGGAAAGGAATGGAGAAACAAGAGAAAAACACAGTAACACCCTACGACCTTGATGGAAGGCCGCCACTGAAGCTGGCGATTCCTCTTGGTTTGCAGCATGTGCTGGCTATGTTCGTAGGTAATCTTACACCGCTTCTGATCATCACAGCAGCCTGTGGAATCGAAGCCGGCGGAGAACTGCAGGTAGCACTTCTGCAGAATGCCATGCTGATTGCAGGTATTGTAACATTGGTTCAGGTATTTACCATAGGACCTGTGGGTGGTAAACTCCCCATCGTTATGGGAACCAGTTCCGGTTTTATTGGCGTATGCCAGAGTGTTGCAGGAGTCATGGGTAATGGAGTGGTTGCGTATGGTGCAATTATGGCGGCATCCTTTTTGAGACAGTACTGGGAAGCTTTCTTAAACCACTGAGAAAATTTTTTCCGTCAGTTGTAACAGGAACCGTTGTATTATCAATCGGTCTTTCACTGATTGCTGTTGGTATCAGTTCTTTTGGAGGCGGAAGTTCCGCTAAGGACTACGGTTCTCTGGAGAATCTGTTTGTAGGCTTTGTAGTTCTGGTTGTAATTGTCGTATTAAAACATGGAACAAAAGGATTTACAAGCTTTGCATCAATTCTGATCGGTATTATCGTTGGATATGTGCTGGTAAGTATTATGGCAGCAGTTCTTCCTACCACATTTACCTATGTGG
>ERZ826016.1234-NODE-1234-length-25203-cov-3.049785_pt1 | contig 25203 bp, 12 predicted proteins | sample MGYA00519872_ERZ826016 | MGnify/ENA primary metagenome ERZ826016 (study PRJEB31778, sample SAMEA3449218) | human gut metagenome | biome: human gut; feature: human-associated habitat; material: faeces | place: United Kingdom | collected 2010/2012 ... | reverse complement strand
TATATACCGGAGAAAGTGTGGAAACGGGTGGTGGACTGGTGGCGGCAAGAAGCTGCCATAGCCGAAGTCTACAATTGGAAACGTGGCATACCTTTACTTGAAACATATCAAAACACGTAATAATTATTTGCTTGAAGAACACATGAACAAAACCATAAAAGTTAGTATTTTGATACCTGCTTATAATGTGGAGGCTTACATCGATGAATGTTTGATTTCTGTTCGGCAGCAGACATTAGACGAGGTCGAAATTATTGTGGCAGATGACGGTTCTACTGATGCCACATTGCAACATATTGAACGTCATGCGGCAATGGATGCTCGTATTCGATTATTACATTTACCTCATCGAGGTGTTTCACCTACACGAAATGCTTTGCTTGAAGCGGCAAAGGGCGTTTATGTTGGCATCGTGGATAGTGACGATACGGTGGCACCTGATGCATTCGAACAGCTTTACCGTCGAGCGGAAGTTTGTCATGCGGATATGGTAATCGGTAGCGTATGTTACTGTGATGAAGATGGTACCTCTTTCCGGATGGGAGACCGTTCGTATACATTTCCCACTCAGACGGAGGTGTTCAGTGGCAAAGAGTGTTTCTGTCGGTTAATAGAGAATGGCGAATACATTCCGATGACTTACAGCAGTCTGGATCGTCGTTCGTTGATCGAAAATAATGGATTGCATTTTGAGGGAACTACCCATGATGATGAATTTTTCACTCCCTATGCTTTTTATGCTGCTGAACGTGTGACATACTATCCAAATGATTTTTATTTCTATCGTTTGCACGATGCTTCGATGATGCATGTGATGGAACGTTTTCGTGAACGGGCGGCATCGCTATACTTTATTGCTGAGAAATTGGAGTCGTTTATTGACGACCAGTTGGTAGAAGAAGAAGTGAAGCAGGCTTACCGTTCGCTTGTTGAAGATTTACGAAATCAGTCACAGCGGGTCTATGAACAGGCACTAGCTGCTTCTACACGTCATTGTTTGTTGATCATTTCTGGCGAAAGTACGGGAAACCAATATGGAGTAGGAACATATGTTAACCAGCTTGCAAACTGTTTTGATCGTGATATGTGGGATGTCCATGTGGTTATTCTCTATGCTCATCAGCAACAGAATGTAAAGTGGAGATACGAAAATGGCATTGCCACTTATGACATACCTATTCCTTATGAATTTCAAACCGGATGGACAAAGAGTAAAGAAAATCAGTATTATCGAAATGTATTCTATTATATAGCTTCGCGCATTCCGACCAAGCGGACAGTGTATTGCCATTTTAATTTTACTAATCATTATGGGCTGGCAAAGTTGTTTCGAGAGAGAATTCAGGCTAAAATATTGTTTACCTTACACTATACGGAGTGGAGTTTCAGTCTGTTGGGCGATCGGCAACAGATGGAGCGAATTTTGGTGGAGCCCAAGACACAGTGGCAAAAAATAATTGTTAGTCGATTTGAGGCTGAAAAAAAATTCATGACTGATTGTTGTGACAAAATCATTGCCATAGCCCGTCATTCTTACGACATGTTGCGGGATTTGTATGGAATTCCGGAGACACAACTAGCCTTTATTCCCAACGGTTTGCAGGACACTTACGTTGAACGTAGCCACGAGGAACGTGATGCATTGCGTGTAAAATATGGCTTCGGTAAGCAGGAACGGTTGATTATTTTTGCCGGTCGGCTGGCACCTGTGAAAGGGGTGACTGAGCTTGTGGAGGCTTTCGGAAGAATTCGCAACTTGTTCCCACAGTTCAGACTCATTGTGGCAGGCAGTGGAAATATTATGGGTTGTTTGGAGAAGGCCAATCCGTTCTGGTCGCAGGTGACTTTTACCGGTTTCATTCCTAAAACACAACTGTTTGAATTATATGCTATTGCTGAGTTTGGTATTGTACCTTCTATTCACGAGGAGTTCGGCTACGTAGCGGTAGAGATGATGATGAATAAACTTCCGGTGTTGGTGCATCAAACTACCGGATTGCGAGAGATTGTGGCAGACGGTGCATTTGGAACAATGTTTCGCTTCGACAATGTGCATAGGGTAGAGTCGTTACAGGTTGCTTTAGAGGCATTGTTGTCTGGAAAATATTCACTAGGTAACTTAGAAGTTGGCAGAGAACGGATGCTTAACTGTTACTCGTTGGAGGATTTTCGAGAACGGATAGGAACGGTTTATCACAGTGTCAATGCTTTATAAGGTTATTATATTTTCTTTTATAATAATACCGTGCGGATGAGTTGTGCGGTTAATTCCTATTATTAATTAAAATTTTATTGTTTATGAAATTGAGTAAGATTTCGTTGCAAAATCTCAGCCAAGCTGAGATGACGAAGAAAGAACAGAGTCTGCTTCGTGGAGGAGGCGAGAAGCTTTGTCCTTGTGCAGGTAGTTGTGCGTGCACAGGGTATGCTACTTCAGAAAGTTACTATTATGAAGGATCCAATATGATTGGACTGGATTTTGATGAAGTAGGTGTGATAGGACAAAGTAACAAGACTACAGGTTACTCTTATTATTAATTGTTAGTAATTATCTCTAATGTAGCATGTTTATAATTAAATGTATAGGGAAAAATTGATGTCGGCTATGAGGGTATGTAGATTCATACCTTCATAGTTTAAAAGCAAGTAAATATGTATAGATCAATAAATATGAGCATATTAGGAATTATTCTTTTGACGCTATTACTCTCATGTACTGGTCCTTCTTCTCAATCGTTATCCAATGAGTTGATAGAGATAGATGTCAAAAAGGAATATCCAAAGAAAGATATTGTATTGAATGATATAGCGGAAATTACTTATATTCCGTTGGAAACTAATGACAGTTCAGTGATGCATCCTAACTTTGAAATGAGTCTGTCCACTGATATAATAATTGCGGGTGATAATTTTCAATCAAAACTGTTTTTTTTCAATAAAAAAGGAAGTTACTTGGGTGGTTTTAAGCGTTGTTGCGGGCAAAGTGGAGAAGAATATAATAGATTAAGTTTATTCACAGTTGATTACACTCAAAAGGAATTGTATGTTTATGATAGATTCTTTCTTTCTCGCATATTGGTATATGATTTTTCCGGAAATTTTAAACGGAGAATAAGATTGCCAAAACAGGTGTGGCTTAGACATTTGTATGTTTATGATGATAAGAATTTGATAGGGTACAGTAAATGGTCATGGCATGGAAAATTTGATGGTAAAAGTGATATTGTTGAACAGAATCCCTATTATTTTATTGATAGACAGACTGGAGCTATGCGTCCGGTTCCTATTACGATAAAAAAGCGTATTTGTGATGATGTAAAGTTCCGTGATGAGAAAACAGGTGAGATTATGCTTACTTCACTTTATATGGATCCTATGTTAAAGACAAAAGATGGTTTCATTATTGCAGATCCTTCGTTGGATACAGTATATCATTATGTAAATAATGTATTGATTCCAGTGGCTATTTTTAAGAATAGGGATATGGAGGAAAATCTGGTGGATTTACATTCGGTTAAATTTTGCACCGACCGTTATCTGTTGTTGGAAGTTCAAAAAAAGGAGGTGGATTATGATCACAAAACCTTGGTTGAGCATCCTAATCGTTTATTGTTTTGTGATAGAGAAACGCAAGAAATATCTGAAGCAACGTTATATATATCTGATAAAATATCAAAATTACGTACTGATTCATATGATGTTTCAGAGGTACCGGATAATATGTTTGTGACTCTTTTTGCTGTCGATTATTTGAAATGGCTTCTTGAACAAGGTTCTTTGAAAGGGGAATTGAAAAAGATTGCGGAAAGTTTGGATGAAGAAGCAAACTCAGTGATGATGGTCGCTAGGTTTAAACAATAATTTTAAATTTAATATGAAAGTCTCAGCAGATAATATCAGGTACAACTTGAATCATTTATTTCAGTTGGTTTTTGAGGTAACAGATATGTGTAATCTTCGTTGCAAATATTGTGGTTATGCAGATTTGTATGAAGGGTATGATGAACGTGAGAATCTGAAGTTTCCTTTTCAAAGGGCTAAATTGATTATAGATTATCTTTATTCATTGTGGAGCAAAAACCAATGTGAAAATATAGTTCAACCTATTTTAGTCGGCTTTTATGGTGGGGAACCTCTGCTTAATGTCCCTTTTATTCAGGAGGTAATTGCGTACATTGAAAGTTTAAAGCCTGTGGGTAAAGTTTTTCGTTATAATATGACGACTAATGCAATGTTATTAGATAGATATATGGATTTTTTGGTGGAGAAAAAGTTCAATCTTTTGATTAGCCTTGACGGAAATAAAGAGGGACAAGGGTATCGAGTAGATGTAGCTGGACATGACTCATTTGATCGTGTGTATTCTAATGTTTGTCTTTTGCGAGAGAGATATCCTGAGTATTTTAAGGAATATGTGATGTTTAATTCTGTACTTCACAATAAAAACTCAGTTGAATCCATATATAGTTTCATAAAAGGTACATTTAGAAAGGAACCTATCATTTCTCCCCTGAATGGATCAGGGATTCGTAAAGATAAATTAGAAAACTTCTTTCAAACTTATCGGAATTATTCGGAAAGTATTCAAGAAGCATCCAACTGTGAAGCTTTTAAAAATGAATTATTTATTCGGAATCCGGAAACGAGACAATTATTGGATTATATTTATCAAAGGTCAGAAAATGTGTTCATTTCATATAATGAATTACTTTTTCCAATTAATCAGTCAAGCGAAATCACATCCGGAACTTGTACACCTTTCTCCAAAAAGATGTTTGTAACGGTGAAAGGTAAGATTTTGCAGTGCGAACGCATTAATCATGAATTTGCTTTAGGGCAGGTAACCGATAGCGGTGTGGAACTGGATTTAGAAAAGGCTGCACAACAGCATAACGATTATGTGTCTCGGTATGCGCGTCAGTGTAAAAGTTGTGGTCATCGGAAGGCTTGTGTTCAATGCGTTTACCAGATAGATGACATACACGAGGCGACAAGCTTATGTCGCAGTTATTGTTCGGATGGGCAGATAAAACAGGCGGATGCACGTAGCTTAGTCTATTTAGATCAGCATCCGGAACTTTATAGAAGAATATTGAAAGAAGTATCTGTAAGAGGATGAATACAATGAAGAAATATTGGTTAGTTTTATCTCCGAATACCTTTATGTGGTTGAAAGGAGAGGAAGGATTACTGTATCATGCAGTCAGTCACGCACAGGTCTCTTTTAAGAATGTGGGAGCGTTGCGGTTATTGACAGAGTGGATAAATGATATCGACAATCTGTATCGGGTGGAGCTAACAGAAGAGACGTTGCGACAGCCGGAGGTGAACGAGTGGATTCGGCAAGTGGTAGACAAAGAATGCGGTAAATTGGTGGAGAATGATGACGTTAATAATTGCCCTGTGTCACTGAAACCTGTGCTGAAATTGCAAGACGGAGTGCAGTATTATGAGTGGTTACATCGGCAAGGCACTGATGGGAGTGTGATACAGAATTTACACAATATTGTGTTTTATCTGAATGGGAGCGCGTCCGGAGACGAATGGCTGCATAGGCAATTAATATATCCGTCGGCAACTGAAACTGTTGCAGACCGGATGCGGGTCGTGCATTTTGCCCGGAATGCCCGGCAGTCGCCGTATCTTTTGGAAATCTCGCTAGTGGGCAATCTGTTCGCTATTCCTCAGTTGGCAGAAGAGGTGGAGGCATTGCAGACGATCTGTCCGGTAATGCTTTATGTCACTGTTGAAGATGCGTTGCATGCATTGCCACAAGTGAAAGTGTGGGCAGACAGGCAGGCAATCCGAATACTGGTGAAGGATTATGTAGCCTTAAAGACGTTGCTTGATGCGGGGGAATGGAGTACTAGCTTACGGTTTACCTTGATTGTCACTTCCATACAGACATATGAAAATGCAACAGAGATCGTGGAGACTTATGGACTGGAGCATGCAGAGTTAATTCCCGCATTCACAGGCGACAATCGTTCTTTTTTTGAGGAGAATCTATATATGGATGTGGAGGAATTGGCTGAAATCGCTTTGTCAAAACGGGACATCTTTATACGTCAGACACTCAATATTGCTGACTTTGGTAAGCTGTATATAGAACCGGATGGTAAGGTGTATGCTAATCTGAACGATAAATCGATAGGTATGATTGACAATTCTCCCCATGATCTAGTGTATCGGGAATTGACAGAAGGGAACGCATGGTTACATATTCGTAATGAAGAACCCTGCTGTGAGTGTGTCTATCAGTGGTTGTGTCCATCGCCTTCTAATTACGAACGGGTGATTGGTAAACCGAATCTTTGCACAAAGATTAAAAAATAATTAAAAACGTTTCGGAATTCTATTTCGGACATTAGTGTTTGTGAATATGAATTGGGTGCAGAACCAAAGGGCTTGAAAGGTTATTGTATTATTAATGTATGTTAATCATCGTGTTTGTTGCCTGTGTTATGTAAATAAAGTCTATCTTTAGCGGCCATTACAACATAGGACAACAAACACGTCATGAGTATTACTATTAAAAACCTCAATAAAATATATCCTAACGGAAACCATGCATTGAAAGATGTGAATTTGGAAATCCCTTCAGGGATGTTCGGACTATTAGGACCTAACGGTGCCGGCAAATCGACTTTAATGCGTATCCTTGTAGCTCTTATGGAACCTACTTCCGGGCAAGTTGAAATTTGTGGATATGATTTAATGAAAGATAGGAAAGAGATCCGTGGTATTTTAGGGTATCTCCCTCAGGATTTCCGTTTTTTTGCTAAGTATAAGACGTATGAATTTCTTGATTATGCGGCACGTCTGTCCGGAATGACCCATAGCAGACAGAGAAAGCAAGCAGTGGATGAAATGCTCGAAAACGTAGGACTGTTCGACGTTCGTGAACGATATGCCAATAAATTATCGGGAGGTATGAAACGTCGTTTAGGAATTGCGCAAGCTTTGATACACCATCCCAAAGTAATTATTGTAGATGAACCTACTACCGGACTTGACCCGGAAGAGCGTATTCGTTTCCGTAATCTTTTATCTGAAGTCAGTGAGAATGATGTGACTATTATCTTGTCAACTCATATTGTAGGTGATATTTCAAGTACCTGTAATGATATGGCGTTGATGAACCGGGGGCAAGTTTCTTTTAATGGTTCTCCGCAAGAAATGTTGAAGATAGCAGAGGGTAAGGTATGGAGAATTAAAGCTAATGGTGACCAGTTGCATGATATTGATAAAAAATATCCGGTAATCTCTACTATTCCGTCAGGAACGGGGTGGGAGGTACAAGTAGTTACAGATAAAGTGGAAGGATACGAAGCTGAACCATTTCCCCCAAATTTGGAACATGCCTATGTATATTATATGGAGAATCAATTAAACCTTTGGACAAATGACTAAACATGATATGCTGTTATGACTTTTATATCTAATATACAATCGGTAGCAAAATATGAAAGTAAATTATTAATAAGAAGTTGGTTCTTTAGGGTGTTTACGGTACTTGCCGTAGGAATCATTAGTTTTTTAAATTTCATGTTGTTCGTATCCGAAGATATGGGAGAACTTTGGATTGCTACTTCCATACCCTCGAATATACCTTATTTAATTTTATTGTTGTTGAATACAGGGCAGGCGGTTATTGCCATCTTTCTGGCTTCTGATTTTCTGAAAAGAGACAAAAAACTGGATACATCAGAAGTTTTTTATGTCCGTCCTTTAAGTAACGCAGAATATGTTATTGGTAAGATTTGGGGGAACTTACGGGTCTTTTTGATTTTGAACCTGATTGTTATCGGTATTACAATAGCTTTTAACCTGACATCTGGGGAGGTAGACTGGATGGCATACATCATTTATTTCTTTTTGATCAGTGTGCCTACCCTTGTCTTTATTATAGGTCTGTCTATTTTCTTAATGCTAGTGCTGAAAAATCAAGCATTGACATTTGTCATATTATTAGGTTATATCGGATTGACCGTATTCTATATTGAAGATAAGTTTTATTATCTTTTTGATTATATGGCTTATAGCCTTCCATTAGTAAAATCGACTATTGTCGGTTTTTCTAATTTGGGGGTGATCTTGAATCACCGGGCTATCTATTTGTCTGCCGGATTGGCTTTTATCTTTGCTACCATTTGTCTCTTCCGGCGATTGCCTAATTCGTCAAGGAGTAATTACTCATGGCTGTTTCTTTCTATCGGTATCATTTTATTGAGTTTCACATTTGGTTATTGGCATATACATTCGATTTTATATCAAGGTAACATACGGACTATATATACGAATATTAATAATCAATATGTTGATACACCTAAAATGGCTATTTATCAGTATGATCTTTCGATAGAACAGTATCCTGACGGATTTTCGTCGGAAGCTACAATGAAGGGAATAGCTTTGAAATCATCTGACGTATTTACATTTTGTCTGAATCCGGGTTTAAATATTCATTCCGTTCTTTCGGGTGAACAACCGCTCGAATTTAAGCGCGACAGACAAATTGTATTAGTGGACTTTGGTACAAATATAGCAAAAGGAGATACTGCTACCGTTATATTTAAGTATAATGGACAAATAGACAACTCTTTTTGCTATCTGGATATTCCTCCTGAAATGTTGCAGGCTTCTAGAAAGAAGTTCCTGTTTAATATTGACAAGCAGTATAGTTTCCAAACAAAAGATTATTTGTTGTTGACTCCTGAAACTTATTGGTATCCTCGTGCGGGAACAAGTTATAGCGACAAAAGTCCGGATTGGCAACAAACCTATTTTAGTAATTATCATTTGAAAGTAAAACCTCTTCCGGGATTGATCCCTCTATCTCAAGGCGAAGGAAAGAGTGATGAACAAGGCGTGTATACATTTAAAGGAGATTTTCCATCTCAAACAATATCATTGATTATAGGAAACTATCAGCAGAAAAGTGTCTATTCGGACAGTGTGTTGTATAGTATCTGGCATATAGAGGATCATGACTATTTTACTGCGGCATTCGATTCCATTCAAGATACAATTCCTTCACTTATACGTAACTTTAAAGAACAATTAGGGCGGGAATATAAGTTGGAATATCCTTTCAAAAGATTTTCCATTGTTGAAATACCCGTACAGTTTGCCAGCTATGAACATGCTTGGTCCCAAGCTCAGGAAACTGTACAGCCTGAAATGGTATTGTTGCCTGAAAAAGGGGCTTTGTTGAATTTGGATGTGAAAAAAGAAGTGAAGAATCATATACGTTGGTCAAAATACAGCGATCGCGAAATCGGTGAAGTGGAAGCTCAGATGCGTACTTTTAATAATTTTGGCTGGACGTTCATGCGATCGGAAGGTAATTACAACTTTTCATTAGGTAGCAGGGGGAGAACTAACCTTTCGACGGAAGCAAATCCTTACTTTCTTTTTCCACAAATTTACAATTTCCGTTATAATATATTTTCTTCTGAATGGCCGGTAGCCAATCGGGTCATCGAGTTATATCTCCAGAAAAAATCGGAGAATAGGGGATGGGAGCGCGAAATTAATGGTATCAGTAATAATGAAAAAGCCATTTTATTGTTGGAAAAGCATACATTCAAAGAATTATTGTCCGATGTTGAACTACGTGATTTACAAAATAATATCGTTGGATTGGAGGCAAGTCGCCTTTTTGCCGTTCCTGAGATAAATATAGGTGTAGAAGCTTTTAGGGATTCACTGTATTCATTGCTGAAACGCAATACGTTCCTGAATATAAAGTTCGAGAATATGCTTGACACACTGGGAAATATAAGTAAAGCGGATATCCGCTCATTTTTGAAAGAGTGGGAAGAAGCGACTCCGTTGCCTTTTTATTCTATAGGGACTCCTGAACTGACAAAAGTTGTCAATAGAGGTGGGGAGGAATTTTTTGTTTTGAAAATGTTGATTAGTAATAACTCGGATTATGATGGAATTATTCATATCAATATTCGTCAGAATGACTGGTGGAACCAAGCTGTGGAAGATCCTAGAGCAAGTAAGAAGGTAGAGATGCCTGCCCACACAAGTAAAGAGTTTGTATCAGTATGGGAAGAACAGATACGTAGAGTTGAAGTTAATACGATGGTTTCCGGAAATCTTCCTAATGTGATTGATCAAGCCATCGGTAACGTCAGACAAGAGCAAAATAGAATAGTCAAAGATAGTATATATACATTGCCGGAATCTTCGTTTGAATTGCCGGGAGAAGTCATTGTGGATAACGAAGATTCTACTCTTTTTGCACTTTCCACTCCTGCCGTTGTGGGACTTTTACCTAAATGGCTGGATGAGGTAGAAGATACATCCTTTAAATATACCGGTATACCTTGGTGGCGTCCACCCTTACAATGGACAGCTACTACCAATGACCGTTATTATGGGAAATATGTTCGATCGGCTTATGTGATTAAAAGTGGAAATGGTAGTCAGACTGCTACATGGAAAGTTCCTGTGCCGGAATCCGGTCAGTATGATCTATACTATCATGTGTTCAAAGATAATGAATTGCGGTGGAATGATCGTGCCCGGGGAGAATATCACTTTAAAGTAATGTACGATGACGGTGTGGAGGATGCTTATATTAATCTGAGAAAAGCCAATGAGGGATGGGAGCAAGTCGGAACCTACTTTATCAATTCCGACACGATTCATGTGGTGCTGACAGATGAGTGTAAACTGAGATCTGTCACAGCAGATGCCGTGAAAATAGTAAAACGATAATTATTAAAAAACAGCAAATTATATGCAAAGTGACTTACAACTATTAAAAAGGATGCTTTTGTCTATCGTAATTTTTATGGGACTTGCCTTGCCATCGCAAGGGCAAATCCCCTTGACGATTGACAAGGCAATGGAGATTGCACAGGAGAACAGTCCTTCTCTTCGTAGTTCTCATATGAATTTGGAGAGGTATAAACAGAATCTGTTAGCTCAGAAAGCTTCTTTGAAATCGAAGTTCTCATTGGATTTAATGCCGGTGAGTTATAGTAAAGACAGGTCTTTCGATAATTATAATTCGAAATGGTATACAGGTGAAACTTTTAATACTAATGGAACCTTCAAGATTGATCAGCCTATTCTATGGACGGATGGTACTATCTCTTTAATTAATAAATTTGGTTGGCAGGACAATAGTTCAATTCGAGATGATAAAAAAGATAATAGTCAAGTATTTAGTAATAATCTTTATCTACAATTAAGCCAGCCTATTTTCACTTATAACAAGCGGAAGATGGAATTGAAGCAGATTGAGTATGATTACGAAAATGCCAATATTAGTTATGCTTTGCAACGTCTGAATACGGAGAAAAGTATTACTGATCAGTTTTATGCAGTTTATATGGCACAAAGTAATCTGGAAATCAGTCGTGAAGAATTGGTTAATGTCCAGCAAAGTTATGAAATTAAAAAAAATAAGGTGGAAGCTGATTTAGCTGCCAAAGATGAGCTTTATCAAGCTGAATTGAATCTTGCTACGGCACGTTCGTCTGTAGATGAAAGACAGGTTAGTCTGGAGAATGCAAAAGACAAACTTAAACAGACACTGGGAATGAATCTGGATGAAGACATTCTTGTGTTTGCTGAAGTTGATATTAAACCGATTCAAGTTAATTTAGAGCAAGCTATTACGCATGGTCTAGGTTCACGCCTTGAACTTCGTCAGCGTGAGATAAAAACCAAGGAACTTGAATTTGATATGATCAAGACAAAGGCTATGAATGAATTTAAAGGAGATATATCTGTATCTTTCGGACTGACTGGTGATAATAAGAATTTGAATAAGATGTTTGATAATCCGACGCAAAATCCACGTGTCTCAGTTAGCTTTTCTGTTCCTATCTTTGATTGGGGTGAGAAAAAAGCAAGAATTAAAGCACAGCAGATAGCTCAACAGATCAATGAGCTTGAGTTTCACGAAGAGAAAGTGGATATTGAACTAAATATCCGTCAGGTATGGCGTAGTCTCGAAAATCTTCGGACACAAATTAAGATTGCTGAGCAAAATGTGAAAAACGCTCAATTGACATATGATTTAAATCAGACCAGATACCGTGAAGGAGATATTACCGGTATGGAAATGAGCCAATTCCAAACTCAGCTTTCAAATCAGAAAATCGCTTATACGCAATCATTGATTAATTATAGAATAGAATTACTTAACCTCAAAATTCTTTCATTGTATGACTTTGATACAAATAGTCCTATTGTTCCAATGAAAGATATGATCGATAAAAAATAAGCAGGCCATGAAACAGTATCACATTTTAATTGCATCTACTTTATTAGCAACTATATCATTAACTAGCTGTGGTGAAAGGCCACAAAATGCACCTAATGATATTGCTACTCCGGTATCTGTCATCGAATTGAAAAAAGGTTCGATCAGTAAATTAATAAATACAACAGGGACAGTACAGCCTACTTATGGGGTGACTTTGAATTCAGAAATGAGCGGGAGTTATAAACTTCAGAACAATCCGAAGACTGGGAAACCTTTTAAAATGGGTGACCGAGTGAGTAAAGGGCAACTGATTATAAAACTGGAAGATAGAGAGTATGAAAATGGAATTGCTATTGATGCTAAGAAGTTAAGCCTCGAAATAGCTGAACAAGAAGAAACCAAGCAAAAAGCTCTTTATGAAAAAGGAGGGGTTACCGTAGGTGAGATGCGGAATTCGGAAGTAAAAGTAACCAGTGCACGTTACGATTATGATAATGCTCAGCTCAATCTGGAGAAAATGAAAGTAATAGCTCCGTTTGATGGTGTTATTGTTGATTTACCTCATTATACATCTGATAGTAAGGTCGAACAAGGTAAACCAATGGTAGGTTTAATGGCTTATGACAAAATGTATATGGATATTAATCTGCCGGAAAGCAGTATTCGCTATGTTAAAGAATCACAACCGGTATATGTCACTCATTATACCATACCTGGTGATACACTAAAAGGGAAAATCAGCGAATTATCTCCGGCAATTAGTACGGAAACGCGTACTTTTAAGGGAAAAGTCCTGATTGATAACGATCAACTGAAACTGCGTCCGGGTATGTTTGCTAAAGCAGATATTGTGGTAGACAGAGCAGACAGCTCCATTATTATCCCCAAGGACGTGATTCTGTCGAACCGTCGTCGCAAATATGTATATGTCGTTGAGAAGAATACCGCAAAGATACGTAATTTAGAAACAGGCTTAGAGGATGAATATAACATTGAAATCATATCCGGACTCAAAGTAAATGACAATCTGGTAGTGAAGGGGTTTGAAACATTGAAGGAAGATGCTAAAGTAAAAATTCAAAAGTAAATTATTCGTATGACGAATAAACGTGCCTTTTGAAAATAGGAAATACTTATGAAGAATATAGTCAAATTTGCAGTAGGCAATCCGGTTACAATTTGTATGATTGTATTTGCCCTCTTATTGTTGGGAAAGGTGTCATACGATCAGTTGAGTGTCGACTTATTGCCTGATCTGAATAATCCCCGCTTGTTTATCGAACTAAAGGTAGGAGAACGTCCTCCTGAAGAGATCGAAAAACAATTTGTGAAAAACATGGAATCCATGGCCATTCGGCAGAGTGACGTTACACAGGTGTCTTCGGTGATTAAAGCGGGAACGGCACGGATTACCGTAGAATATATTTGGACAAAGGATATGGATGAAGCTTTTCTCGATTTGCAGAAAGCTATGAATCCGTTTGCCCAGAATAAGGAGATTACGGAACTAAAAATAACGCAACACGACGCGAATCTGTCGCCAGTTGTCCTGGTGGGGATGTCTCATCAGAATATTACGGATATGGCGGAATTGCGAAGGATTGCGGAAAGTTATATCCGTAACGAGCTGATTCGCCTGGAAGGTGTTGCCGAAGTGACTCTTTCGGGAGAGGAAGTGACTACCCTTACCGTTCAGACTGATCCTTATAAATTAAATGCTTTCCAATTAAAGATAGAGGATATCGCTTCGCGTATTGAGTCTAATAATCAGAGCATATCCGGAGGACGGGTAAGTGAATTGGGATTGCAGTATTTAGTGAAAAGTTCGAGTCTGTTTTCCACAGAAGCCGATTTTGAAAATTTGATCGTCGGATATAAACCGGTACAGCAGGAGACTTCAGGGAATAGTTCTTCTGAAACTGTGACAGATGTCAACAAGGCTCCCGTCTTTTTGAAAGAAGTAGCTACTGTGCAGTTTGTGAATGCACGTCCCGAAAACATTGTACGTATTAATGGAAAACGTAGTATCGGTTTGTCTATTTATAAGGAAATGCGTTTCAATACGGTGAAGGTGGTAGACGAAGTAACTAGTCGGTTGGCAGTGATAGAAAATGCTTTGCCCGGCTATCATTTTCAGGTAATCTCCAATCAGGGGACTTTTATAAAAAGTGCTATCGGTGAAGTGAAAAGCAGTGCTATATTGGGTATTGTCCTTGCTGTCATTGTATTGTTTGTATTCCTTCGTCGAATGGGAACAACGTTGATTGTCAGTCTTTCTATTCCAATCTCTATTGTAGCAACTTTCAATTTGATGTTTTTCAATGGGCTTACGCTGAATATTATGACTTTGGGAGGGTTGGCTCTCGGAGCGGGTATGCTGGTAGATAATGCCATTGTAGTTATAGAAAGTATTTTCCGGAATCAGGAAAAAGGAGTGAGTGTTAAGGAGGCAGTGGTCACCGGAACTGCGGAGGTGGCAAATGCGGTTATTGCTTCTACTTTGACGACTATTGTGGTATTTCTTCCGATTGTTTATCTTCATGGAGCTTCGGGTGAACTGTTTAAAGATCAGGCTTGGACAGTTACTTTCTCACTTGTATCTTCCTTGTTTGTTGCTATCCTAGTGATTCCGATGTTATATACTCAACTTTCCGGTAAGAAAGTAAAAATGGAAGAAGTGAAATCAATCCGTATTACTAGATATAGCAAGATACTTCGCAAGTTGGTTCGACATCGTTGGTGGGTAATTGGTATGGCAGTGTTATTACTTGTAGTTACAGGTTTGCTGACTCCGTTCATTGGTACGGAGTTTATGCCGAGGGCGGAAAGTAAGGCTTTTACTGCTGTTGTGAAAATGCCTGAAGGTACGCAAATGGAACGTACTGCTGCGGCTGTGGGTAATCTCGAAGATTTATTATATACTATTGTCGGAGGCGATTCTCTGTGTACGATATATAGTCATGTCGGAGAGGGAAGCGGTTCGGAAAATGCCATATTTGAAGGAGAAAATACGGCGATGATGAAAATTATTCTTTTTCCGGAGTGTATTCTTTCTCCAGAAAATGTAATTGCCCGGTTCCTTGAAGAAGCGAAGAATCCCGATGGTCTGGAATTATCTATCCGTCAGGATGAAAATTCTTTGAGTTCTCTGTTGGGTAGTGAAGGAGCTCCTATTGTAGTGGAAGTGAAAGGAGAGGAGTTGGACGAAATAGCGAAGATTACCGGAGAAGTAAAGGAAAGAATGCAGGAAGTGGATGGGGTGTATGACGTTGTAACTTCTATTGAAGACGGTGCTCCGGAAGTCGTGATTTCAATAGACCGTACCATAGCCGGGATCAATAATCTGAGTGTTGCTACAGTGATTGAACAGTTGAAACAACAGTTGAGTGGTAAGGAAGCCGGTAAAATGGAGTATCGCGGTGAGATGCGTGATATCGTGATTAAAGTACCGGATATATCTTTAGGAGCTCTCGGATCACTTGTTATCAGAAGTGGTACACAAGAGTTTTTGTTGGACGAGATCGCTAGTATTACTCATGGGCAGGCACCTAAAGAGATTCTACGTCGCAATCAGAGCCGTATAGGTAAAATAATGGCTAATATGGACACTGGTAAATCACTTGATAAAGTGGCGGCAGAAGTGCGTTTGGCTGTTAAAGATATTGATTTGCCTGCTAATTATAGTATCACAGTGACCGGAGAAGAAGAAAAACGGCAGGAGTCTATGCATAGCTTATTGTTTGCTTTATTGCTTTCTGTTGTACTTGTTTATATGGTCATGGCTTCACAGTTTGAATCGTTGTTACATCCTTTTACGATTCTGCTGACTATTCCGCTGGCTGTGGTGGGTGCTATCTTGCTTTTCTTCATTACCGGAACCACGATTAATATGATGGGAGTTATCGGTATCGTGATGTTGGGAGGTATTGCCGTTAATAACTCTATTATTCTGGTAGACCGTATCAACCAACTTAGCCAGGCAGGAATGGAGTTGACTGACGCCATTGTAGAAGCAGGACAGCAACGTATCCGTCCTATCATAATGACTACGTTGACTACGATTCTGGCTATGCTTCCAATGACATTCGGATTTGGTGAAGGTGCTTCCCTTCGTTCGCCAATGGCTATTGCTGTGATTGGAGGACTGATAACTTCTACTTTGATGAGTTTGATGGTTATCCCATGTGTATATTATGTCCTTGAAATGATAAAAAGGCGTATAAATCACCGAACTAAAAAAAGCTGAAGATGAACTTTTTACTAAATAGGAGAATTACGATCTGTATGCTGTTTATTGCACTTAGTCTTTTGGGCTATGTGTCCTACAAACAGCTTCCGGTAGAGTTGCTGCCTAATGCAGAGCTTCCGGTATTGTTTATCCAAGTGTCGTCGCAGCAGGATATGGACCCTTCGTATGTGGAGTCGGAAGTGATAATTCCGCTTGAAGGAGCTGTCAGTACGATAGGAGGAGTAGACAAACTGCAATCTTATATAGACAGGAGGCAATCGAACATACAAATTGATTTTAAGAAGAATGTCAATTTCAAGATGACTGCTCTTAAGTTGCAGGAAAAGGTGAATGAAGTGGCAGCATCTTTTCCCAGTGGTTTTACTGTGCAGGTACAGAAAGTTGATATTGCACAGATGAACAATAACTTTATGGTACTTCAGGTACGGGGTTCGGGAGGGACAGACCGTGTCAGGAACTTAGTGGAGGATAATATTCTTTCCGATTTGGAGAACATAGATGGTGTGGCATCTGTCAATATATATGGCGGACGGCAAAAAGCGATTGAGATACGTCTCCATTCGGAGGTGTGCAAAGCGTTGAACCTTACGGCGTCAAAGATAAGTAATCTGCTTTCACAGAATACGCAGGAGAAAACGTTTGTCGGTTTTGCCAATGAGCCGGATAGTAAGATTTTTGTTCACGTAAATGCGATGTATACGAAAGTATCTGACCTGGAAAATATTGTGGTGGCTCCCGGACCTGTCTTGTTGAAAGATGTGGCAACCGTATTCTTTGATCTGAAAGATGAAACCACTTATAGTCGTGTAAATGGGAAAGAGGCTGTTTCTGTGGTATTGATAAATGATTCGCAGGCAAATCTTATAGAGCTTTCCCACCGTGTTTCTGATGCGATTGACAAACTGAATGAAAAAATAGTTCCGCTTGATCTGGAAATAGTCGTTCAGGAGAATAAGGCTGAAACGATGGAGAATAACATCAATCAAATCATTAACCTGGCATTGGTCGGTGGATTGTTGGCTGTTTTCATTCTCTGGCTTTTTTTGAAAAATATGCGGCTGGTGTTCTTTATCGCACTTTCAATTCCGATCTCAGTTTATACGGCCTTCAATTTCTTCTATGCTTCCGGCATTACTATCAATAGCCTTACATTAGTGGGAATGGCACTTGCCATTGGGATGCTACTGGATAATAGTGTTGTAGTGCTGGAGAATATTTATCGTTTATCCGGAAGCGGCTACACACCCGAGCGCTCAGTTACTCAGGGCACTAAAGAGGTGTGGCGCTCTATTGTAGCAGCTACGTTGACTACTGTCACTGTTTTCCTGCCGTTTGTCTTTTCAGATAATTTCCTGATTAAACTGATAGGGCATCATATCGGGGTGTCTATTATATCTACGCTGATTATTTCCTTGTTTGTGGCTTTGCTTTTCATTCCTATGGTCACTTATGTTATTCTGAAAAAGAAGAAAGGAAGAAGTGTCGTTTATGAGAAGGTGTCGATTATTCAACGTCCGATACAAGTGTATCTGGTTTTACTGAAGACGTGTATGCGTAATCCGGGAGTCACTATATTCGGAGCGGTGATTTTACTTTTTGCTACTCTGATATTATCACTGACCTTGAATGTGCAGCAGATGAAAGAAGTGGATTCGGATCGGTTTAATATAAGTGTTGTAATGCCTACCGGAAGTACCCTTGAGAATACGGACAAGATAGTCAAAGTGCTGGAAGAACGTCTGAAGGATTTCCCAGAAAAGAAAGATTTGATCTGCCGTGTCCGGGAGAAAGAAGCAACTATTACGCTCGTTTTGCAAAAAGATTATCAAAAGATAGGTAAACGGAAAATTACGGACATCAAATCGGATGTGCAATCCAAAGTCTCGAACATTAATGGGGCGGAAGTCTATGTCTCTGATGCTATGGGAGGTGGACAGGAAAATTCGGTATTGAGTAGTCTTGGAGGCTTTATGCGTTTACTGGGTATTGGTGATAATAATGAACGAGTGGTTGTCAGAGGTTCTGATTTCGAAATGATGCAAATGGTAGCTGAGGAAATCCGCTACCTACTGGATGAACAGGAATTTGTGCAACATACTCATGTATCGTATACTCCTCGTCAGCCAGAGATAAATCTGAACTTTGACCCGATTCTGCTGACTACTTATGATATCAATCGTGCTAATATAACTTCGGGATTAACGGCACTCAATAACGAGTTTTCTTCTGAAGTGACTTTTAAAGTGGGAGAAGATAATTATGACATTATCATTCGCGATGAAATTTTGAAAAAAAGTACAGAGACGGAAGAAGAAGCGGAGGAGAAGGTTCAAAAAGAAAAGACAGTTGATGATTTGCGTGCTGTTCGGATAGAAAATGCAAAGGGTGGAATGCACAATCTGGAAGATATAGCCTCTATTAATTATGGTCGCGGACGTTCGCGGATCATACGTGTCAATCAGGATAAACAACTTGAAGTTTATTATAATTTCTCAAGAGATGTGCAGTCCTCAAAGGAATTATTGGGAAGTTATCGTTCTGATATAGACCAATTGATTGCCGGTTATAATCTACCTTCAGGCGTTGCCTTGCAAGTATTCCATGAGGAGGATCAGTTTGGAGATTTCAAATTTCTTATTCTGGCAGCCTTCATTTTGATTTTTATGATACTTGCTTCTGTTTTTGAGTCTGTAGTAACTCCTTTTGTATTACTTTTTACTATTCCGCTTGCTGCTATCGGCTCTTTGCTGGCGTTATTGCTTTCGAGCAATAGCCTGATGAATGCAAATACGCTGACGGGGTTCTTGATTCTGCTGGGAGTAGTCGTAAATAACGGAATTATCCTTATAGACTATGCTAATATTTTACGTAAAAGAGGATATCGCCGGAATCGGGCATTAATGACTGCCGGAATGTCACGTATCCGTCCGATTTTGATAACTTCTATCACAACGATCGCCGCTATGTTGCCGTTGGCCATGGGAGATACGGAATATGCCGGAGCCATTGGGGCGCCTTTTGCTATTACAGTGATTGGTGGGCTTCTTTTCTCTGCCTTATTGACGTTGATTTTGATTCCTACTGTCTGCATGGGATTGGAAAATGTGCTTTGGTGGTATCGTTCTTTGTCTCGTAAAATGTGGATTTTCCATTTTGTTCTTTTTGTAGTTGGCGTTGTCAGTATCTGGCTATATGCTGAAGGAATACTTTGGCAGTCTATCTATTTAGTAGCACTGATTGCGGGTATACCAGGACTGACTTATTTTACACAGACTAGTCTTAGAAGAGCTAAATCGAAAGTCATAGATCCGAATGAAGAAATACACATATCTGTCCGGAATCTGGTTAAGATATATGATTGGCCGGGACGTATCAGTCGTCAATGGCATAGTGGTCTGCAAATACGGAAAAGGCTGGGAATGAGTCGTGAATATCATTCTCTAAAAGACTTTGTCAATGTGTTGTGGCAATTCGGTATGTTAGCGTTCGGTGTTTATTTTACTTATTTTTTTATTCAAAATAGACTTTGGATATTTCTGTTTTCGTTTGCTATTTATGCATCGGCTTTGTACTTGTGGAGAAAAATACGTTCTTATTTATATTATCGTTACGAGGATAGTAAATGGGTAAAAATATTCAATCGTGTGATATTCTGGAGTCTCCCACCCCTAATTTTGTTTGGACTATTTAGAAAAATGGATAATAATGGTCTGGTGATTATGATTGGACTATTATGGTTTATAGGTATTGCCATTTATGTTACTTCTCAATATTTATATGATCATAATGTGAATATTGAGCGTATAACCGGGCGTTTTGCTGGATTTCGACGATCCTATTTTCGTGTGGTGAAGAGTGTTCCTTTGCTTGGAAAACGGCGCAAACCTTTCAAGGCATTGCGTGGAGTATCATTTGAGATTCAAACAGGTATGTTTGGACTGTTAGGACCGAATGGAGCCGGAAAATCAACCTTGATGCGCGTAATTTGCGGTATATTCGAACAAAGCTATGGAAGTATTTGGATCAATGGGTTAGATACTCGTATTTACCGGGAAGAATTGCAAAGCTTGATAGGGTTTCTGCCGCAGGAATTTGGCACTTACGAAAATATGACATCTTGGGAGTTTCTTGATTATCAGGCTATACTGAAAGGAATAATAGATGAGGATTTGCGTAAGGAACGGTTAGAGTATGTTTTGAATGCGGTACATATGTATGAGCGGAAAGATGAAAATATCGGTTCTTTCTCGGGAGGTATGAAACAGCGGATCGGCATTGCATTGATTTTGCTCCATTTGCCACGTATTCTGGTAGTAGATGAGCCGACAGCAGGACTCGACCCTCGTGAGCGTATCCGTTTTCGTAATCTGTTGGTGGAATTGAGTAAAGATCGTGTGGTCATTTTTTCTACTCATATCATTGAAGATATATCCAGTTCCTGTAATCAGGTTGTGGTAATAAACAAGGGTGAACTGAAATATTTCGGTGATCCGGCGGACATGGTGGAAATGGCTAATGGAAAGGTATGGCAGTTTAATATAGATAAAACGGAGTTTGAAAAGGCATTGGATAAATCTTTGGTCATACATCATATCCAGCAAGGGGATACTATCCGTGTTCGTTATCTTTCTGTTGAGCAACCATACGAAGGAGCCGAAGAAGTTGAGGCCAATCTGGAAGATGCTTATCTCTGCCTATTGAAGAATATGAATTAAAAGAAAAGAATGATATGACATTTAATCAATTAATAAAGCTGCTGCCTAAGGTGGTAAAATATAATTTGAAGATTATTTTTGCCGGAAAGTTCTTTTGGTTTCTGTTAGCGGCATTTGGATTCTTTGCCTTTTTTATGTTTCAGAGTGCGTGGAACCGGGCAGAAATTAATGAAGGGCTTATCTATAATATACTCATGTTCCCATGTTTATTGCTGATATTCTACCCGGCTGTCTTCGGCATTCAAAATGACGAAGACAGCCGGATATTGGAAATACTTTTTGGTATTCCTGACTATCGGTATAAAGTATGGGGAGTACGGTTACTCATGATTTACGTGGTTATTTTTGCTATTCTAATCGTCTTTTCGTACATCGCTATCTTATTGCTGTATCCAATCAATCCTTTTGAGATGTCTTTGCAGTTGATGTTTCCGGTTCTTTTTTTTGGTAATTTGACTTTTATGTTTTCTACGATTACCCGGAGTGGAAACGGAACGGCTGTACTTATGATTATCATTGGCATTGTACTGATGTTTTTCAGTAATATGAATAGCATAGAACGTTCATTTTGGAATATTTTGCTGAATCCCTTCCGTGTGCCTGATAATTTTCATCCGATGATATGGGAAGGGATTCTTATCAAAAATCGTATATTTCTTTTCTCCTCCAGTCTGATCTGGATGATGATCGGTCTGCTGAATTTACAGAAGCGGGAAAAATTTGTATAGTATAAAGTTTAAATTATAAAAGATTGGAATCAGAAATAATATCCCAGATTCACAAAGCAGCTTCCTTTATCAGTCTGATTGGAATATCCCAATGATATTTCCAGAGGACCGAAAACGCTATCCATTCCATAACCTGCGCTGATGCCGAACAATTGTTTGCCTTTCAGTATTTCGAAGAAGTGACTGTCCGTCAAACCGTAGTTGCCTGTCAGGGTGAGGTAATGAATACTTCCCATACGTTGCCTGAACTTCAGAGAAGTAATGATAATAGAATTTTCCATTAATTCCATGTTTGTTACGCCGGCAAAAGGCAACTGTTGTGGAATATAAAAACCGTATACTTCACCACCGATAGCATTTTTCAGGGGATAAGGAATTCCTTTCCCTATCAGGACACGCCCATAGATCGACGGAATGATAGAAAAACGGCGGGTGGCAGGAATCACACTTGCCCACGAAGCACTCAGTGCGGAAAATGGGGCCTGTTCATTGTATTGCGCCATATTATCGGTATAGAGTGAGTAGGCGGCTTTGAAATCACTTCCTTTGGAGGGGAAATATCCTTTATCGTATGTGTTATAGTGCACTTGTGCAAAATAGCTAAGGAAGTGTTCTGATTCTACATCCAAGCCGATAAATTCCGGCTTCTTAAATAAGAAGTCTTTGTATTTATAATATTCGAAACGGAATCCGAGACCAAAACGGAAATTCTTATACCATACATCCGAGAAGCCAAATTCAGCTAAATGATATTTGTAAGTAGTGTTATAGGCGCGTTCTCCTTCTTCATATATGTTGATGTCATTATACTGAAACATATACGAAAAATTGAAGTTGCGCTGTTGCATAGGCTCTAATGTATAGTCAATACGCGCCGCATACCGTTTCCCTAATCGCCCGGTAAGAGATAGTCGGGAAGGAATGTGAGTTTTGAGGTCTGCCGTTCCATTGATTAATAAAGAGGCTATTTCTTCCGAATCGAAACGGATCCCCAGATTAATTCTTTTTTCATACTTTGCTTGCAGTAGGAAATTGAGGTGATAACCTTCGGGAGTGTCCGTCAACGTATAGCTGGCACTGGAATAAGATTGGCTTCCTCTTAATTGATATAATGCCTGTTCTATCTGTTGGGTGGTAATATTACTATTTTCTTTCAGGTTGCATTTTTTCATTAGCCATTTCTTGTCGTCAGCTTCTACACCGGAGAATGATATGTCTGTCACATAAATTGTACGTACATTGGAGAGGGAAGAATACGGACCATGTCGTTTGGGAACATAATTATCGGATATTCCTATCTTCTTTTTCAAAGCGAGTAAGGAATTCCATTGTGCTTTAGCTGCTTCTTCTCCTCTTCGCATTAAAGTGTCAATAGCGGCCGGAGTAAAACTAGCCGAAGAATAACCGTCTACGTTTACACGAATGTAAGTATCGGTAAGGTCTACATTCTTTTCATGATTGGATTGGCAGGTAATATCTACGATTTGCCCTAAGATATCAGGAGCACTGTTCAGCTTATCCGCTTTTTTCAAGGCGTTTTGTACATCCACTCCGATGATAACATCAGCTCCCATAGCTTTTACAACATCTGCCGGATAGTTATTTACAATTCCACCGTCCACCAATACCATACTGTCTTGTCGTACCGGTGTAAATACACCTGGGATAGCCATACTGGCCCGCATGGCAGTTGACAGGATCCCGTTGTGGAATATAATTTGTTCTCCATTGACAACATTTGCTGCTACACAAGCGAAAGGGATGGGGAGTTTATCAAAGTTGATAGAATCATGATAGCCCATAGTCAAGTCTGAAAATAGATTGGCAAGATTTTGCCCTTTGATAATTCCGCCCGAAGAAGCCGCATCTTTGGGACTTTTGGTGAAAGGTATGGAGACAATGAACTTTTCCGACCGTTCACGGTCGGTCAATGACATGGCACTTCGTTTGATACGGTCGCTTAACAGAAACGTCCAGTTTTGTTTTCGAACCATACTGTCCAATTGCTCGGGAGTATAACCAATAGCGTAGAGTCCTCCTACAATGGCTCCCATACTAGTTCCGGCTATGTAATCGATAGGAATACCCGCTTCTTCGATCACTTTTAATGCTTTGATATGCGCCATTCCTTTGGCACCGCCGCCGCTTAGAACGACACCTACCTTTTTCCTTTGCTCTTGAGAATGCAAAGAAAAAGGCAATAAGATGCCAATTGATAAAACTAATGTTGAGAAGATTTGTTTTTTCATTAGGACATGGTCTAGTGTTGATGATGTATATATAAATACAAATGTAGGGCATAATTTGTTTAGTTGTTGAAATCGGAATTAAAAAAAATGTTCCAAAAGTCGGAAATGTGGATTTTTTCTACACCATACAGTGAATTTCCACACTTTCTGCAAAACGAAGAAATATCTAATGCTTTGATTTTAAGCAAATAATGCAGGTAACGCATTTTTGGTATATGAGTTGTAAATAAGGATATAGAACAAACATAAGTTAAATTAAATAATAAGATTCGATATGAGATTATTCTTTTCGAAACATGAGTTGAAACTGAGGAGAAAGAGAACCATTGCTGCTATTATGTGTATGGTAGTTGTGTTGGGTGTGTATTGGATACTGACCCGACCTCAGAAGGCTGCGCCGGAAATGCCGACAGTCATTGTTGAACCGGTAGTGAAAGACGACGTAGAGATATACGGGGAATATGTGGGGCGTATTCGTGCCCAACAGTTCGTCGAAGTACGTGCCCGTGTGGAAGGTTATCTGGAAAATATGCTTTTTGCCGAAGGGACATATGTCAATAAGAATCAGGTTTTGTTTGTAATCAACCAGGACCAGTATCGTGCCAAAGCAGATAAAGCCAGAGCGCAATTGAAAAAAGACGAAGCGCAGGCTTTGAAAGCGGAACGTGATTTAAAACGTATCCGTCCGTTGTTTGAACAGAACGCTGCGAGCCAGTTGGACTTGGATAATGCGGAAGCCGCTTATGAAAGTGCCGAGGCAACGGTAGCCATGAGCGAGGCGGATTTGGCACAGGCTGAACTGGAATTGGGTTATACCATTGTTCGTTCGCCCTTATCGGGACACATTAGTGAAAGAAATGTGGACTTGGGTACATTAGTCGGTCCCGGAGGAAAATCATTGCTTGCTACCATTGTGAAGAGTGATACAGTGTTGGTGGATTTCAGTATGACAGCACTCGATTATTTGAAGAGTAAAGAAAGAAATATTAATTTGGGACAGCAGGATTCCACCCGTTCCTGGCAG
>ERZ826016.1230-NODE-1230-length-25238-cov-3.214152_pt1 | contig 25238 bp, 18 predicted proteins | sample MGYA00519872_ERZ826016 | MGnify/ENA primary metagenome ERZ826016 (study PRJEB31778, sample SAMEA3449218) | human gut metagenome | biome: human gut; feature: human-associated habitat; material: faeces | place: United Kingdom | collected 2010/2012 ... | reverse complement strand
TTTGTACCTGCTGTTGCGCCTGCGATTGTATTTGACGGGAACCTTGTGCCATATTTATTTTTGCTTTCTACTGTTTATCGCTACAAAAGTAACTTTTTAACTACAGATTACACAGATTACAGGGATTATTTTTAATCCTATAACACAAAATTCCTTATCTTTGTTGCACGAACTTAAAATTAGGACAGTATGTTTGCCAAAGAAACCTATATGCAGCGCAGAGCCCTGCTGAAAAAGAAATTAGGCTCCGGAGTATTATTATTTATAGGTAACGATGAATGTGGGCTGAATTATGAAGACAACACTTTCCGCTATCGTCAGGATTCAACTTTTCTTTATTATTTCGGGCTATCGTGTGCCGGTCTTTCGGCTATCATTGACATCGACAATGATAAAGAAATCATATTTGGTGATGAATTATCTATTGATGCTATTGTGTGGATGGGATCACAACCTACTCTACATGAAAAATGTGAACGGGTTGGGATTAAAGAAATAATGCCATCCGCTGAAATTGCAAACTACCTAGACAAATGTGTGCAAAAAGGAAAAATAATTCACTATTTACCCCCTTACCGTCCCGAACATAAGTTGAAATTGATGGATTGGTTAGGTATTCCTCCTGCATCTCAGGAAGGTTCTATCCCTTTTATTCGTGCCGTAATCGCTCAACGTAGTTATAAATCGGAAGAAGAAATCGTAGAAATAGAAAAGGCTTGTGATGTTACCGCAGATATGCACATTACCGCCATGAAAGTGCTCCGTCCAGGAATGTATGAATATGAAGTAGTAGCAGAAATGAATCGGGTTGCGGAAGCAAACAACTGCGAACTTTCTTTTGCAACAATTGCTACGATCAATGGTCAGACTTTACATAATCATTACCATGGCAATAAAGTTAAACCGGGTGATTTATTCTTGATCGATGCCGGTGCGGAAGTGGAATCGGGATATGCCGGGGATATGTCATCTACCATCCCTGCCGACAAGAAATTCACAGCCCGTCAGCGTGAAATCTATGAGATTCAAAATGCCATGCATCTGGAGTCAGTAAAAGCTCTTCGTCCGGGCATTCCATATATGGATGTATATGAATTGTCCGCACATGTTATGGTAGACGGAATGAAAACACTCGGATTAATGAAAGGTAATACGGATGATGCGGTCCATGAAGGAGCTCACGCATTGTTTTATCCCCACGGATTGGGACACATGATGGGACTGGATGTTCATGATATGGAAAATCTGGGAGAACTTTGGGTAGGTTATAACGGACAACCCAAGAGTACACAATTCGGTCGCAAGTCACAACGTTTGGCCATTCCACTAGAACCAGGATTTGTGCATACCGTTGAACCGGGTATTTACTTTATTCCCGAATTGATTGATATGTGGAAGGCAGAAAGGAAGTTTACCGACTTCATCAATTATGATAAAGTAGAAACTTACAAAGATTTTGGTGGTATTCGCAACGAGGAAGATTATCTGATTACAGAAACCGGCGCACGTCGTCTGGGTAAAAAGATTCCTTTAACACCGGAAGAAGTGGAGACATTAAGATAAAAAACAAGAATTACCATGTAAAAGCGATTAAAGAGTATTTCCCGCTATAAGAAATACTCTTTAATCGCTTTTTACATGATAGGCTCATTCTGCCGAAAACAATTACCTTGCCCAATTATTCAGGTCGATATTCCAATATATCTCCCGGCTGACAATTTAACTCTTCACAAATAGACTCTAAAGTAGAAAAGCGTATTGCCTTAGCTTTTCCTGTCTTCAAAATAGACAAATTCGCAAGAGTTAGATCTATTCTTTCCGCTAACTCGCTAAGCGAAATTTTCCGCTTTGCCATCATCACATCCAAATTTACTATAATAGGCATAGCATCATCAATTAAACAGTTAAATCATTCTCTTCCTTAATATTTACAGCTTTTCTTATGATACTTCCAAGGAATATCATTAAGAAACCAATTACATAAATTAATAACCAATCCTGATAAACTGTATATGTCTGTATTGTTACCGCTTCAATAGTATGATCGAAGAGACGCCCACGAATTAACATACATAAAATAATAATTATACCGCAACTTGTTACAATTCCAGCCGTCTTTCTAGTCAATAAATTACGGCTGTCGATACGGAAAATCTGTATGCAAATAAAAAGCAAACATACGATATTACAAACTAATATTCCTACTGATGCATAATTTACTGTACTGTTATGCAATTCTTTAAAAATCCCGATACTGTAAACAAGACATTGCAGAATAGTTAAAGCAGCAATGAATACTACGATTCCAACTCCGGCATACTTACTTTTTAATCCTTTGAATTTTAATTTTATTCCCATAATCGTTTATCTTTAAGATTCCTTTTCTACCAGCAAAAATACATATTTCTGGTAATATTCAAAAGAAAAACGATAATTATTTATCGAAATACGATAAATATCAAAGTACTTTGAAACTTTTGAAATAGTCCCTATACCATTAATCAGTTTTATTTTTCAATCAAACATGTAATTCCAATACAAACCGACTTCCTTTGGTGTAGGTAGTATCCAGTGTCAGACTTCCATTCATTTTAGTAGCAAGCAGAGAACAGATTGGCAATCCCAGCCCGTCACCTTGTGTCAGATCCTTTATTTCAGCAAAAGGTTTAAAGAGATTCTCCTTCAGTTCTTCAGGAATTCCACAACCAGTATCAGTCACTATAAACTGATGTGTATGTGCTCCCCTTTTCTTGAAATCAAGTATTATTTTACCTTCGGAAGTATAGTAAGCAGCATTTTTCAACAAATGAATTAAAATTCGTTCTAACTGTTCAGGATTCGTTTTTATTTGCAATTTGGCAGCATTCACTACTGAAGTAACTCCCGGTTGCAATAATCCTGAAATCTTTGCCATAACCGCTTCACTAAATGTACAGACATTGACTTCACGCAACTCATATATTTCTGTCAGCGAGTTTTCCAAAGAGGAGAGTTCCTGTATATCATCACTGAATTTCTTCAATGAAGCTACCTGCAATTGCATTTGTTGTCCCTCCTGCAATGCTTTTTCAGAGATACGCCCAGCCGAAGTTTCCAACGTATCCAAAGCCGGTGCCATCTGTGCCGAGATATTGGTAATAAACTGCGTCTTTAATTCATTATGCTCATTGGCAACCTTTATACTTTTCTTTAATTTCTTATTGTTAACGACACAACGAAGCCAAATAACAGCAAGCAGGATCAAGCCAGCAATAAGTACAGCGGCAAATATACCAAGTCCTATTATTATATATTGTTTCACAGCTAAAGAGTCATCCTTCTCTGTAATAATATTCAAACTTTCCTCGTTCTTTCTTTTAAGAACATTAAGTTCATCCTGTGCAGTCAATGCTTTAACCGAGTCTGTCCACAATATAAAATTCTCGTAAGTACGACAAGCCAATGCAGTATTATTTGATTTCTTGGAGATTTCTATCAAATTCCGATAACACTCGTTTACTTTCTCGTAATTCTTCTTTTCTTTATATTGACTGATAAGCTTTCGGAAACATGCATCTCCCTGAGCATTAAGTCCAAATGTATAATAGTACTCAGCCTGAATATACAGAAGTTCCTCACTCAAAGAATCAGTTTTTGCCAAACCGGCTATTTCATCCAACTTAGCCAATTGCTCCTTAGCTTGTGCAGTAGCTTTCAGTTTGATATACATTTTCAACCTTTCTTTGGTGACTAGAAATTGTAAGTCATAAAAAGGTTTATGTAACTTTTCTGCACCAGTCGCAATCAACTGATTCATATCCCGACAAAGCTCAAATGCTTCCTTATAATAGTTCTCCCGAACATAGAGCTCAGCAGTTTGAATCCCGCATTGAACGGCTTTTTCATAATTTCCACGAGAAGAAAATGCAGAATATGCTTGTTTAAAAAGATAGCGTGCCTTGACATATTCTTTTTGTTCAAGACTGCTTTGTCCCATTTTCATCAATTCCGTCGCTCTGTCAGAGACTTCTTCTGCTTTAGTTATTGTACTGATACTAAAAATAATAACCCAAAATAAAGACCATATTTTCATAAATCATAGTATTTGTTTCTACTGCAAAGGTAAAAAATAATCCTAAATAATATACCTTTTGCTAATTCATTTGAGAACATTTTTCTTTACCTAATATTTAAAACTACTTCCTCCCAAGAATTCCCGAAGTAGCGATGTCGGTGGAATTTCTTTATCCTGCACCGGAACAAAATACTTAATGAACTTCAGCAAGCGATATGCCTCGCAATATTCCGGGCAATTACGGGGTACACCCGTCAAAATAGGTTCAGCATGCAAACGTAACACTGCAAACTCAAATAGCAAAGCGGAATTAAACATTACATCTGCATTTTCCTGATAAGGAAATATCCATTTATCTTCTCCGGCACGTACACTAGGCCAGCGAGAAATTGTCTCACGAGCAGAATAGCCCCGATAATTAAAGTCACGGATAATACGGCGCAACAATCGGTTATCTGTGGTAGGAATCCAGTTGTGATCATCCAATGAGATGGTAGTCAAAGCAGATACATATATCTTAAATTTCTTCTCATTGGGTATATGAGGAGTCAGTTCCGGGTTCAAAGCATGAATTCCTTCTAAAATCAAAATTGTATTTTCTTCAATTCTCAGTTTATCGCCTTTGAATTCTTTCTTACCAAGTGCAAAGTTAAAACGAGGTAATTCCACTTCCTCTCCACGAAGCAAAGCTTGCAACTGCCGATTAAACAGATCCAAATCGAGCGCATACAAAGATTCATAATCATAATTCCCATGTTCATCCAACGGAGTATCTTCTCGGTCTACAAAGTAATTATCCAATGAAATCGGAAACGGTTTCAACCCATTTGTCATCAATTGTATCGAAAGTCGCTTACTAAAGGTGGTTTTTCCGGAAGAAGAAGGACCGGAAATCAACACAAGTTTCACCCTGTTTCCATTCTCTCCTCGATGAAAAATCGTATCGGCTATCTGAGCTATTTTCTTTTCTTGCAAAGCCTCTGCCACATTAATCAAATCCGTAGCATGCCCCACTTCGCATGCAAGATTAAAATCACCGGCATTGTTAAGTCCCATGATATAACTCCAATTGAGATGTTCCTTAAATACCTCCAACATTTTTTCCTGTTTAACCACGTCTTCCAATACTTCCGGATTCTCTTTACTCGGAATACGCAAAAGTAACCCATCGTAATATTTCACAATATCGAATAGTTTCAGATAACCGGTACTTGGCAAAAGGTTTCCGTAATAGTAATCTACTGTATCGCCTAATGTATAATAGTAGGTATAAATAGAACCGGATGTTTCGAGTAATCGCACTTTATCATTCATTCCCCGTTCACTGAATACGCGTACAGCCTCAGCCGTATGGCACTCAACCCGGTGATAAGAGATGTTTTCCTCTACAATTTCCTGCATCCTCCTTTTGATGCGCGTTACGTCCTCCAGTTCAATAGGGCGACCGATACGCAAATTACAGAAATAGCCTTTAGACACCGGATGTTCTACATACAGTTTCCCTTGCGGAAATAGCTCTGTAACGGCTTTATACAGGACAAAGCATAAGGATCGGACATACGTACGCATACCCGACTGATCACGTACATCGAGAAACTCTACGTCTTTATTATTATAAACTCTGAAGTTAAGTCCTTCGGAACGATTGTTCACTTTGGCACTAACTACCTGATAAGGAAAATTAAGATTAAAACCGTAATAAATATCCAAAAGTGAGCTTCCGATAGGGAATTCTTTATAAATATTATTATTTTTGCAACATATTTGTAACATCTGTTTCATCGTTGTTCGTTTAAAGGTGAATATGTGGGACTAAATATACATTATATTAATCAGATAGAGAACAAACAACTACTAAAATTATTATAGATGGAATATTCTTTTTATGATTTTTTAAAGCTCATAGGTTCATTAGGACTCTTCCTATACGGAATGAAAATAATGAGTGAGGGCTTGCAAAAAGTCGCGGGTGACAGGCTACGAAGTATTCTGACGGCAATGACCACCAACCGGGTAACGGGAGTATTAACAGGAGTGTTAATCACAGCCCTTATCCAATCTTCATCAGCAACGACGGTCATGGTCGTGAGTTTCGTTAATGCCGGATTACTGACTCTGGCTGAATCTATCAGCGTAATTATGGGAGCCAATATCGGTACTACAGTTACTGCTTGGATTATCTCTATTTTTGGATTTAAAGTTGATATGGCTGCTTTCGCCCTTCCTCTTCTGGCCATCGCCTTGCCACTTATTTTCTCGGGCAAGAGCAACCGTAAATCCATAGGTGAATTCATTTTCGGTTTTTCTTTTCTTTTCATGGGGCTTTCTTATCTGAAAGCAAATGCACCCGACTTAAACTCCAACCCGGAAATGCTCGCTTTTGTACAGAACTACACAGACATGGGATTCTTCTCTGTTTTACTATTCTTATTCATCGGTACTATTCTGACCATGATCGTGCAAGCCTCAGCGGCTACCATGGCAATTACTTTAATTATGTGTGCCAACGGTTGGATCAGCCTCGAACTGGGAGCAGCACTAGTATTAGGTGAAAATATCGGAACTACGATCACGGCCAATCTTGCTGCATTAACAGCCAACACACAGGCTAAGCGAGCAGCATTGGCCCATTTTGTTTTTAATGTGTTTGGCGTCATCTGGGTGTTGATTATCTTCCATCCTTTTATGCAGTTCGTAAACTGGGTCGTAGATACATTCTTTCAGACAAGTAATCCTGAAGTGGCTATATCTTATAAATTATCCGCTTTCCATTCCATCTTCAATATCTGTAATGTATTTATATTGATTTGGGCTGTAAAATTCATAGAACGCACCGTATGTGCTTTAATACATCTGAAAGATGAAGACGAAGAGCCACGTCTCCGGTTTATCACAGGTGGTATGCTTTCTACGGCAGAACTCTCTATTCTCCAAGCACGTAAGGAGATTCATCTGTTTGCTGAACGTACTCATCGTATGTTTGGAATGGTTCAGGATCTGCTACATACCGAAAAAGATGACGACTTCAATAAGTTATTCAGTAGAGTAGAGAAATACGAAAATATCAGTGACAACATGGAGTTAGAAATAGCCAATTATCTGAATCAAGTTTCCGAAGGACGGTTAAGCTCTGAAAGTAAGTTGCAGATTCGCGCCATGCTACGTGAAGTTACTGAAATTGAAAGTATTGGTGATAGTTGTTACAATCTGGCACGTACCATCAACCGGAAACGTCAGACAAACCAAGACTTTACGGAAAAACAATATGAGCATATTCATTTTATGATGAAACTAACAAGCGATGCTCTTTCACAAATGATTGTAGTGGTAGAAAAACCGGAACATCAAAGCATTGATATCAATAAATCTTTTAATATTGAGAATGAAATTAATAACTACCGCAACCAACTGAAAAATCAGAATATTCTGGATGTAAACAACAAAGAATATGATTATCAAATGGGAGTTTACTACATGGATATTATTGCCGAATGTGAAAAGCTCGGTGACTATGTGGTTAATGTGGTGGAAGCGAGTAGTGATGTGAAAGAGAAAAAAATCCCTTAATTTAATAATGGAATAATGAATTTCTCATTTTACATAAAAACAGGGTGTCCGTTTCCGAACACCCTGTTTTTATATATACATTTATAAATAAGCGCATTGTTTTTTTAGCAAAGACTTTTATTGAAAGGACAAGCAGCAAAATAATATTCAAAACTACTTGATAAAAATGGTCGGATATGTTATCCATACATACCCGACCAATTCAATTCACAGAATCTTTATTTCTCTCTTTTATTCTTCATACGGTTCGAAATCTTCTTTACCTACTCCGCAAAGAGGACATACCCAATCATCTGGAATATCTTCAAACGCTGTACCTGGATCAATTCCACCATCCGGATCGCCTTGTTCAGGATCATAAATGTAGTCGCAAACCGTGCAAATGTATTTTCTCATACTGTTCGTTTTTTATTGGTTTTCTATATAATATAACACAAATATAAGCAAATTGTTCAGATTCCTTTTTTTATAAAAAGGAAAAAGGTATCTTTGTAATCACATCCCGAACAAAATACATCATGCACACAACATTGCTATTTATCTTCATTGTCATATGTCTCGTCCTGCTAAGCATTCTCTTGTGGGAACGAAGAAAACGCCTTTACATGCAGCAGCAATTACTCCAAGACGCCAAAGAGTTGAGGCATACCCACCATATTACGAACGCTATATTAAGAAATGTACATGCTTTTATTTTATTGATAGATAATGATTTTAAAGTACAAGAAACCAATTATTACCAACTAACAGGAGTATTGGAAAGTCTGGACAGAAAAAGAGTCGGCGATTTATTGCAATGCCGCAACGCACTATCTGCCGTAGGAGGCTGTGGTACACATGTTTATTGTGGTACTTGTCCAATACGCCACGCCATTCAAGAGGCGTTCGATCAGAAAAAGAGTTTTACCAATTTAGAAGCAACTTTAAATGTAGTTACATCGGATAGCGAAACTGTTGAATGTGATGCTATTATCTCCGGAGCATATCTTCTGTTTGACGAAAAAGAAAAAATGGTAATTACCGTACATGATGTCACCCATCAAAAACAAATAGAAAAAGCATTAGTACAAGCTAAAAATAAAGCCGAAAAAGCCGATATTTCAAAATCTGTATTTCTAGCAAACATGAGTCATGAAATACGTACTCCGTTAAATGCTATCATGGGATTTTCTGAAATTCTGGAAGCGACCAATAATGCAGAAGACAAGGCACAATATCAAAAAATAATCAAGACGAATGCCGAACTGCTATTACAACTAATCAACGATATTCTGGATATGTCGAAAATAGAAGCAGGAACTCTCGAATTCGTACATACCAAAGTGGATATCAATCAGTTAATTTCCGAGTTACAACAACTTTTCCAGATGAGAATAGCAGAAACCGGAGAAAACGTAAAGATATTGACAGAGACTCCTCTCCCCTCCTGTCTGATACAAACAGACCACAACCGCATCTCACAAGTACTCGCCAATTTCATGACCAATGCTATCAAATTTACAAAAGAAGGAAGTATCTGCATTGGCTACGAAGCCAAAGAAAACGAACTTTATTTCCATGTCACTGATACCGGAATTGGGATCTCGGCTGAAAAGTTACCGAATGCATTCGAACGCTTTGTAAAATTAAACAAGGATAAAAAGGGAACAGGGTTGGGACTTTCTATTGCTAAAACCATAATTTCAAAGTTAGACGGATCAATTGGTGTAGATTCAGTAGAAGGAGAAGGTTCTACTTTCTGGTTTACAATCCCCTATAGTTCATGCGGCAAACCACAGTGAACAATTGCAACTTCATAAAAAATTTTAATTAAACATCTTATCACAATTTAATATTGTATTTTTGCAATCCTAACTAAACGCATGTATCTGCATGAGTGCAATAAAAGATGATTCTAATCATTTAGGACTTACTGATAAGGAAGTCCTACAAAGCAGGGAAAAAAATGGTGTAAACCTGCTAACACCTCCTAAGCGTCCATCTCTTTGGAAACTTTATCTCGAAAAGTTTGAAGATCCTGTTGTACGCGTATTATTAATAGCCGCTGTATTTTCGCTGATTATTTCTATCATCGAAAATGAGTATGCCGAAACTATCGGAATTATTGCAGCAATTCTGCTTGCTACAGGTATCGGTTTCTTTTTCGAATACGATGCTAACAAAAAATTCGATCTGCTAAATGCCGTTAATGAAGAGACGTTAGTCAAAGTTATCCGAAACGGGCATGTTCAAGAAGTTTCTCGTAAAGATATTGTTGTGGGAGATATTGTAATTCTGGAAACAGGAGAGGAAATTCCTGCAGACGGGAAATTACTGGAAGCCATTTCTCTACAAGTTAACGAATCCAACCTTACCGGTGAACCGGTAATCAATAAAACAGTTGTTGAAGCTGATTTTGATGAAGAAGCAACATATGCTTCTAATCTGGTTATGCGTGGAACAACAGTGGTGGACGGTCACGGAACAATGCGTGTTTTACATGTAGGAGATGCAACGGAGATTGGAAAAGTAGCCCGTCAAAGCACAGAACAGAATCTTGAACCAACTCCATTAAACATCCAACTAACCAAGCTTGCTAACCTAATCGGAAAGATCGGATTTACAGTTGCAGGATTGGCCTTCCTTATATTCTTTGTAAAAGATGTGTTGTTATATTATGATTTCAGTGCACTCAACGGTTGGCATGAATGGCTTCCTGTTTTGGAACGGACACTGAAATACTTTATGATGGCAGTTACCTTAATCGTTGTAGCTGTTCCGGAAGGTCTGCCTATGAGTGTTACATTAAGTCTGGCGCTGAATATGCGTCGTATGCTTTCCACTAATAACTTGGTGAGAAAGATGCACGCTTGTGAGACAATGGGTGCAATTACAGTCATTTGTACAGACAAAACCGGTACTTTGACTCAAAACCAGATGCAAGTATATGAGCCAAACTTTTATGGAATCAAAAATAATAGTCAGTTATCTGATGACGATATCAGTACTCTTATTGTAGAAGGAATTAGTGCAAACTCAACTGCTTTCCTTGAAGAAACTACAAATGGCGAAAAGCCTAAAGGAGTAGGAAATCCAACTGAGGTTGCTTTATTATTATGGCTCAATAGCCAAGGAAAAAATTATTTGGAGCTCAGAGAGAAGGTACATATACTTGACCAATTAACGTTCTCTACAGAACGCAAATTCATGGCTACACTTGTTGAATCACCGATTATCGGAAAGAAAATACTCTATATCAAAGGAGCTCCCGAAATCGTTCTCGGCAAATGCAAAGAAGTTATATTGGACGGACGTAGAGTAGATGCAGTAGAATATCGCTCTACGGTAGAAGCACAGTTACTGAACTATCAGAACATGGCAATGCGTACTCTCGGTTTTGCTTTCAAAATAGTAGGAGAAAATGAGCCGAATGACTGCACAGAGCTTGTCTCTGCCAATGACTTAAACTTTTTAGGTGTAGTTGCCATTTCAGACCCTATACGTCCGGATGTACCTGCTGCCGTAGCTAAATGCCAATCAGCTGGTATCGGTATTAAGATTGTCACCGGAGACACTCCGGGAACTGCAACAGAGATTGCACGCCAAATCGGACTATGGAATCCTGAAAAAGACACTGAATGGAATCGGATAACAGGTGCTGCCTTTGCTGAATTAAGTGATGAAGAGGCATTGAAACGTATCATGGACCTCAAAATCATGTCACGTGCACGTCCTACGGACAAACAACGCCTGGTGCAGTTGCTTCAACAAAAAGGAGCAGTAGTTGCCGTAACAGGAGATGGTACGAATGACGCACCTGCCTTGAATCATGCTCAAGTGGGATTGTCAATGGGTACAGGAACTTCCGTAGCCAAAGAAGCAAGTGATATCACACTGCTTGATGACTCGTTCAATAGCATTGGAACTGCTGTTATGTGGGGACGTTCACTCTATAAAAATATCCAACGGTTCATCGTATTCCAGTTGACAATTAACTTTGTTGCTTTGTTAATTGTACTGCTAGGCTCCATCATCGGTACAGAACTACCCCTAACCGTTACACAAATGTTATGGGTAAATCTTATTATGGATACCTTTGCCGCTTTAGCTTTAGCGTCTATTCCTCCCAGCGAGACTGTAATGCAGGATAAACCTCGGCGTAGCAGTGATTTTATCATCACGAAAGCAATGAAGCATAATATATTAGGTGTAGGTTCTGTCTTCCTCATCATATTGCTTGGAATGATCTATTATTTCGATCATACTCCTCAAGGTATGAATGCACAAAATCTCACTATCTTTTTCACTTTTTTTGTCATGCTTCAATTTTGGAATCTCTTCAATGCCCGTGTATTCGGTACTACCGATTCTGCTTTCAAAGGGATTTCCAAATCGTATGGTATGGAGTTAATTATTTTAGCCATTTTAGCCGGTCAGTTCCTCATTGTACAATTCGGAGGAGCAGTATTCCGTACAACACCGCTCGACTGGCAAACCTGGCTTTGTATTATAAGCGTTTCGTCCACGGTGTTATGGGTCGGAGAACTTATCCGCTTTGTTCAACGTATTACTCACAAAAAGAAAAATGAGAAGTAAAGGAATCAAAAATCTCCTTATCGATCTTGGTGGAGTACTTATAAATCTAGACCGCCAACGTTGTATTGACAATTTTAAAAAATTAGGATGTGAACATGTCGATTCTCTACTGAATTTCTATCATCAACAGGGAATCTTCATGCAACATGAAAAAGGAATGATTACTTCTGCTGAATTTCGCAATGGGGTTCGCGAAATGATGAGGAAAGCGCTCAGTGATCAGCAAATTGATACTGCCTGGAATAGCTTTCTTGTGGATATACCGACCTATAAGCTTGAACTCTTATTGAAACTTCGCGAGAAATATGTAGTCTACTTGCTCAGTAATACGAATGCTATCCATTGGAAATGGGTTTGTGAGAATGCTTTCCCCTACCGCACATTCAAAGTAGAAGACTACTTCGAAAAGGCTTATCTCTCTTTTGAAATGAAAATGATCAAACCCGAAATGGAGATTTTTAAAGCTGTCATCGAAGACGCAGATATTGACCCTAAAGAAACTTTCTTCATCGACGACTCTGATATAAACTGTAAAATAGCTCAGGAATTGGGAATTTCGACCTATACTCCAAAAGCCGGTGAAGATTGGAGCCATTTATTCAATAAAAAAAGGTAATTTTGTAACTATGCAGATTATACGTGATACAGACGCTATAATTCCTGAGCCATGTGTAGCCACCATCGGTTTTTTTGATGGAGTACATATCGGACATCGCTATTTGATTCAACAAGTGAAAGAGATAGCGGCAATCAAAGGTTTGCGTTCTGCCTTAGTTACTTTTCCCGTTCATCCTCGTAAGGTGATGCATTCGGATTATCGTCTGGAATTACTAACAACTCCGGATGAAAAAATCAATTTGTTAGCCGATACCGGAGTAGACTATTGCCTGATGCTTGATTTCACTCCAGAGATTTCCAGTTTGACAGCCTTGGAGTTTATGGAACGATTATTGAAAGAACGATTTCAGGTAAAATGTCTGGTTATAGGCTACGATCATCGTTTTGGACATAATCGAAGTGAAGGATTCGAAGATTATGTAAGTTATGGCCAATCTATTGGTATTGAAGTAGTTCGTGCTATTGCATATACGGATGATATAGAAACTAATGATGCCCAAAAGATAACAGTAAGTTCTTCACTTATTCGGAAACTGCTTCATCAAGGGGATGTCGATCTAGCTGCCCGTTGTCTGGGATATGAATATTTTCTGGATGGTACAGTCGTAGGCGGTTATCAGGTAGGACGGAAAATAGGATTTCCGACAGCTAATTTAAGTGTTGATAATCCCGATAAATTAATTCCTGCAGACGGGGTATATGCTGTTTGGGTGACTTTTGATGGGAAAACTTATATGGGAATGTTGAACATTGGAGTACGTCCTACTATCGATAATGGTTCTAACCGGACTATTGAAGTAAACATCCTACATTTCCACTCGGATATTTACGATAAATTCATAAGGCTTACTTTTGTAAAAAGAACACGTCCCGAATTAAAATTCGACAGTATTGAAGAGTTAATTGAAGAACTCCATAAAGATGCCAAGGAAGTAGAAGCTATATTAAGCTAAATACTGTCTATATTCATAGACTAAAGAATATAACAAATATGAGAACTGCAATCAAACTAATTTTATTATACCTTGTCATTGCGCAAATTGTTGCCCCTGTCCTGATTATGATTCCTTGTACTATCTATTTGTTAGTAACCACAGGAAATTTAGATAAGGCTGTTCTGACACAAACAATTATGATTCCGGCGCAATTGGCCGGTCAGATAATGATGGGTATCTATCTGTGGAAGGCCGGCTACATCAGCACAAAGAAAAAGACCTGGTCACTTGTGTCCGCTCCTTATCTTTTAGGTAGTGCAGTGGCAATCCTTACCAGTGGATTTGTTGTTTCTTCATTAATGAGTTTGCTGGATTGGATACCTAATATCATGGAGCAATCTTTCGATATCCTCCAATCCGGCTGGGGAGGGATTCTTGCAATAGCAATCGTAGGCCCTGTACTTGAAGAATTATTGTTCCGGGGAGCAATCACCAAAGCTTTGCTCCAACAATATAATCCGACCAAAGCAATTCTTATTTCGGCACTTCTATTCGGTGTCTTTCATATAAATCCCGCACAGATACTTCCGGCATTTCTGATCGGTATCCTGTTGGCATGGACTTATTATAAAACGGGTAGTCTGATACCTTGTATATTCATGCATATATTAAATAACTCCTTATCAGTATATCTCAGTATCAAATATCCCGAAGCGGAGAATATGGATGACCTGATTAGCGGTACACCGTATCTTATTATTCTTATCGGTGCAATTGTCATACTGGCAGGAGTCATTCCATATATGCAACGCATGACCTCTAATAAGTAGAGGTCATATCTTCAGGAACACAAATATAAAAGTCTGCTCTTCCTTTATTTTCTTCATCTAATTGGTCTATACTTTCCTGACGGACTGAACAGACAGTTTTAATCGTTGTCCCCGGACGATATTGAAGCAGATAAGGAATTATTCCTCCTTTAAAATCAGAATGGTAGTTCCCGTTAAAATGCAGGAATTTATCCTTTATATTATGAGCTATAAACCAGCCCATTGTTGCATCTTTGATAGCTTGCGCCTGTGCCAAATATTCCTGATTGCCTTTACTCTTACCCATCATCTGCATTAATGCAAAAGCACCACCTTCTTCTTCCTTGTAGGTAAACTGAATAGGAAGAGGCGGCAAGTATCGCTTTGCTTCATTAGATAATGAATCCAAATACTGTAAGCCATTATCTTTTACAACATTAGCATAGCGTCGTGGTACGTTAGTTGCAATAAATGGAATTTTATTCTCTTTTGCGAAAAAGACAAATGGAGCATAATCCGTACTATAATTATCCCACAACCGGGCTTCTGCCTCAAATCTGTCATAAGAAATCGCGCGACTCATGTATTCATCCAAAATCAGCTGATTATCCGCCTCAAGCATTTCAGCTCCCAACATCAGTTTTTCCTTATGAATAGCATATAGCGAACGGGTTATTTCATATTCCAGCCAATGAGTAATACAACAATTATGAATCTCGCCTATAAACACGACATCCGGTTGTGCCAACGCTTCAATAAGCTCATCATAGCCTATCTCCTTGCCTTCGGCATTAAACAATGTATATGCTCTCTTGTATCCTTTCTGAGCAAAGGCCGCTACTCCTATAGAACACAAAAGCAATAACCCACAAAATCTTGAGAAAAATAAATTATTCATATTTTTGATGTTTTCCAATATATAACAATACAAATTTATCGGGATTCGTAAAATGCTTAAATGCTTTCTGAATATCCACAGTGGATATGCTATTGAGACATTGTTCATATCGCTCAAAATCAGCGACAGACTCACCATTCTTCAGCAAATTCACAAGATTAGTACGCCATTCGGCAGAAGCCTCATCCGAAAGCACTTTTCGTTTTGTAACCCAAAAAGACTTTTTCAAAGTTTCCAATTCCTCTTCGCTCACTTTACTTGTACGAAGCTCATTTATAATCTGCTTTATAAGCTCCTCCACCTTCTTCGTATTTACGAAATCAACAGAGGCCGACAAATCAAAATAAAAGACTTGTTGTGGCAGCCCATTATAAAATAAAGAAGCGTATGGAGAATAGACTATATTCTCTCCTTCACGCAAAACACTTAACAAGCGGTTTTGCAAGATATCACGCATCAATTTCAGTGTAAGGCTATTTTTCAAGGAAGGCTGATAATTTCCACAGAAAACATAATCAAAGATAGTCTGCGTATCATTATCATTCGGAAATTCTTCTATGTAAGTTTTCTTAGGGAGCTTAAACGCTTTGTTGGGATAAGACACTGTATTTACTTTCGGCATACGTCCGAACGTCGCAGTTAACAATTCTTTGATGCTATCCGTATCAAACTTTCCTGTTACTACGAATGTCATTTGCGACGGATTGCTGTATAATGAACAATAATAATCTGCAATCTTATCCAGATCCAATCTTTCCAGATCCATTTTTGTTAGAGCCGGACGAGGTACCGTATTTCCCATTAGAGAATCCAGGCGGTTTGTCAACATACGATCAGAAGCACGTTTCATCATTTGTTCCAATACACTTTCCTTCCCGAAACGCTCCATTTCATCTTTACGAATCTCATCAAAATCCTCATAGCAAAGCTCCGGACGACACATCTTCTCGTACATCAAATTAAAGAGTTCTCGTGCTTTGGCAGCAGGAGACATTCCCATAATATCATGCCAATAATTACTGATAGCAATATTCATAGATATTTCTTCCTGTTGCATAAAAGAAGATAGAGTATCATAAGGAATACAAGCTACCCCTCCCATTTCCATATAACCTCCTGTCCCTTCATATAAAGGATAATCTTTATCTGATAAATCTGCTGTCCCTCCTCTTCCAAAAGCTGTCACAAAAATGGATTGACTTTCATCATTTGTCGGACGGAGAAGAATACGTAAGTCATTTTTCAGAATTACTTCTGTTATGTTAAGGTCTGCGTATTTCTTCTCACTAACTATATCTGAGGCCTTAAAAGGATAACTCTCAACCAGGCAAGCAGGTGTCACTACTCTTTCTTCTTTCACATCTTTACGTACATACGTAAAATCTTTCAACGGGTTCTTAATACCTTCATCCCATGCCTGAACAACTTCTTCTTTTTTAAGAGAATTTTGTTTACCTGCATTATTACGATAAGCCACCAATAAGGTTTGATCTTTGTATGAAAGCCACTCACGCAAAAGTTGTTGCAAAGTAGCGCTATCAGTCGCCCGTATCTTGTCCGCCAACTGTTTCATTTCACTATCTGACTGAATATAACGGTCGTCGGATATCACATAATCAACAAAATCATCACACCATTTAGAAGATAATTGAGTTGAGTTATCTACTTTCAAACGCCTCAGATGCTCATTAATAGCATCCTCCACTTCTTCCTGCTTAAAGCCGTTTTTCTGAATAGACTCCATTTCATTAGACAGTTCGGATACTTGTTGCAAGAGATTTGCCTTATCTACCCCGGAAAAAGCAAAAACAAAATGATTCTTATCAGAAAGAAACCATGCATCAGAAACATTGCACCGGATATTCTGGTATTTCAACCGGTTACTGATAGCACGTATCAATAAAGATCCGAGTTCCTTCTGATAAATACTGCCGATTGTATTACCAATCACACAAGGATGAGGAATCATCAGCTCCAACTCTGAACTACGCTCCAGATCATCCCCAATTTCATATAACTCAACTCCCGGGTCATAAGTCAATGGATAAGTACGATAGCCTTTGACTTCTTTACGAGGAATAGATGAAAACATTTCCTTGATTTGTTTTTCAATAGATTCCGGATCTACATTACCAACCACAACTACGGTAGCCATCTGCGGAGAATACCATTTTTTATAGAATTCAATCAACGTCTTACGGTCAATACTACGAATATCCTCGGAACTTCCCAACGGCATACGCTCCGTGAAATGGTTCTTTCCGATTTTTAATGCATAAAAATCATCCCCCAAGTCATATCCGCGCAATTCTTCCAAAATAACGCCCCGTTCCTTCTTCGTCCGCTCTTCTTCGAAAGTGATTCCGCTCAGCCAATCTTTCAAAATCAATAAAGTTTTGCTACTAACTTTATGGTCAGTTTTATCCATAGGCACTGTCAACATAAAGATCGTACGATCATATCCGGTTACCGCATTTATATCACGTCCAAACTTCATGCCCAAAGTTTCCAGATAGTCTACCATTCCCCTGCCAGGAAAATGTTTACTACCGGCAAACGACATATGCTCCAGAAAATGGGCGGCTCCTTTTTGCTCTTCCGACTCTTGAACAGAACCGATACGCATCACTAACCGGAATTCTGTTGTGTGAATCGGCGCCTCGTTAGGAAGGATTAAATAATGTAACCCATTAGCCAAGGTCCCTTCAACTGTATTAGGAGGTAAATTTACTTTTTTCTCCAAATGAGAAGCTTTCTGTTGTGCAAGCATATTCACGGGAAGTCCTCCTAATAGAACTGCCAAGAATAGAAAAACTTTAAACTTTGTCTGCTTAAACATGAATGGTCGTTTTATATATTATATTTATTCATTTAATGTATAAGTCACGCGAATCTGAGTATACCCTAACGAATTAACATGATCCCAAGGGAATTGAAAACTAAAGGTTTTCTCATTAAACATTCCTTTCGGTTCAATCCAGTCTGAAGGTTCATTCTCCCAATTGTCTTCATCAATAGACGAATACACTAAACAAACTGGATTTAAAGTTATTCCTTCCTCTATCAAATCACTAACACTCGCTTCCACCATATTATCTCCCTCCTGAACTAAAATCGTACCACCTTCGTCAGCCATTTTCTTCCAACGCTCCCAAGCGGTAAAAGAATATTCAAAAGGCAATGATTCTATTTCTTCATCCCAAAGATTTAAAGTCGGGCCTACGAATGAAAAAGTACCTTCATCCGGCAATAATTCCAAATTATCAAGAACTACACTAAATACTTCCTTACTCATGTCATAGCCAATCGCCTCCATCATAGAGACATATTTACTTCCTTCAAAAATCCAAAATTCATTCTCCACCGTTTCTTTTCTGTATATTTCCCACAAAAATGAAGTTATTCCCATTGGATTATCAATCATCTTAAGTATCGGACGATCTGCAGTAGCATTCTCACTCAATGTTATCATACTCTTTCCTTCAAAGGAGCGAGTCTCCGTATCACTAAATACTCCAACCTCATCTGCTGGGAAAGTCACCTCTACGCGACAGCTTACTTCACCCATAAAGCGATTAAGATTAAGCCTGTACTTCTCCATATAGCCATGAACAAACTCAATCTGTTGTTCGGTCAAGTCCGGCAAGGTTGGATTTGGCCTTACAGTCAGTTTCAATTCATTCCATGGTTGCATACGTTCGTCTGTATAATCCTTTACCTTTAAAGTTATCATCCTTTGGTTATTCAGCAAACTCTGACGATTGGAAAGTACCTTGAAACGCGCCGTCTTCTCTCCCGCCTTTATTTGTACTGCCCCATTTTCCAAGCGCAAAATATCATCTGCATTATCCAACAATTCGAAATTAATTACAGCATCATTTTCTACGGAAGTAGCCAGAAGTACATCAACAGTAATTGCACGTTCATCACTTTCCGAAAGTGCAGGATCATCGGAAGTACTCATTTGTATATAATTGCGTCCCTTATAAGTATAATCAATGTTGTTACTACAAGCTATAACAATCCAGGACAGACAAATCAAAAATATGAATAAAGAATAATATTTGTATTTCATAATCTTCTTTGTTTTTAAGATAGAAAAATTATCTATTCAGAGGCCACCCCTCATTTTGAGTCATATTCTCATTATATTTATATTCAGAACGAGGAATAGGAAAACACCAGCGATAATCGCTACTCTCAATTTTTACATCTTCACTGCTCCCCCATTTCGCTAACCGGGAAAGGCTTCCAGAATGTAAACGTTTCAAATCAAAATACAGTATACCTTCACCCGCAAATTCTTTCATTTTTTCCAGATGAATAGCCTGCAGCAGTGCATTACCTGTCAGTCCCTCATCAAGAGTCGTGGCTTGACAAGCTGCCAAATATTCATTCAATTTCCGAATTGCGACATCTTCTTTACCCACCATCCGACTATAAGCCTCGGTAGCTATGAAATAAGCTCCGGCATAACGCATTATATTTATATATTGTATACTTTCTGAATCCTTATTTACTTTATTATATTTACCTAGCAAATTCCTTTGTTCTCCTTCCATTTCAAAAGGATAAACATTGTATGTCTTCCGTATATCTTCCTCCCCATAAACAATCTGAGGATTCAAAGCGAAATAATCACCACTTGTTTCATTAAACTGAATGTCCGCATAATAACTCTTTGCTGTATAAAACGCAAAGATACGCTCCTTGCAAGAAGCAGTTTCCCACAAACGTTTATATCCCGCAACAGTAAACATATCATCTGTTGCCTGCTCTAATATTTTCTCTGCATAAATCGCAGCCTGTCCATATTGTCCTGCATATAATTCCAGTTCAGCAAGCAAATAATAAACCGCTGTTTGAGATAACCACCCATTTTTTTCCGGAGCATTCTCCGTATCGGCCGCCTCTGTCAACAATGTACGGATAGCAGATACACAATCTTCAATAGAAGAACGTTTTGGAAATTCAAGTCCCAAACGTTCTTTCAAAACAATGCCATCAGCTTGCGGATCTTTGTCATAAGCTGGTGCAAACAACCTTAGCAAATTGAAATAACAAAGAGCCTTCAATGCTTTGCACTCACTTATTATAGCTGCTTTTGCACTCTCCTCCGAAGCATTCTCCAATACGATATTATCCACCCGTTCAAGCAAAGTATTGCAAGAAGCAATTGTATTATAATATTCCAGCCAGATAGTCTCCGCAAAAGAAGTTATAGAGTTATCCTGCCACAAATAAAGATTCTTCTGACTCATATCCTTTCCTGTAATAGACGTTTGACAAAAGTCATCACCTAAGATAGAAAGTTCATATTCATAGTGCGGATATAGTAAATAAGCAGATGTCAGGAGCGAACGGGCCGTGGAAACATTAGTAATAGCATCAGGATCCGAATACTGGTCAGCAGGAGGAATATCAAGTGAACAAGACGATACTCCCGCTAAAATTCCTGATATGGCAGTAAATATATAGATGAATTTCTTTATCATAATCATTATTCTTTAAAAAGTCAGACTCATATTGAATGTATAAATAGGCTGCATACTACCCGCCAATGTACCACTTTCCGGATCCGATTCCTTATATGAGGTCCACGTAAACAAATTAGAACCCTGAAAAGCAAGCGTCGCATACTTTACAAACGGTAATGTCTTTCTTAAGAAATGAGGTGGCACTCGGTAACGAAGAGAAACCATAGAGAGCTTCAAATAATCACTCTTACCTACTGTCAACGAGTTCGGGTATTGGCTTAAATTGTCTTCTGCTACAGCAGATGTGTAAAAAGGAGTCGGATAAACTTTACCTTCATCTCCCGGTTTAAACCACATTTTATCTGTTTGTCCAGCAACAGCATTTTTATTTGAATCATCTTTATCACGCACATACGAATAGTTAAATTGGTGGATACCACCGTGTACATAATAGAAATCCATATCCAAATCGAATGATTTATAAGAAAGCGATAGTCCAAAACTTCCGCTATATGGAGGCGTAGAATGACCCAATGCTACCACATCTTCAGCAGTCAATGCTTCACTTGCTTGTTTTTCCTTATTACCTTTCACCAGAAAAACAGGATAACCAGTCAAAGGATTAATCCCCAGAGAAGAAGGTCCGTAAATCATATCATACGACTTACCCACCTCATAATCAGGAAGCAATGCTTCTTCAGAGGTATATATTCTATCAGCATAATAAAGATCAATAACTTTGTTACGGTTATAAGCTATATTCCCCCGCAAACTAAGCAACCAATCGTTTGTATCCAACACTTTCATATTCACTCCAAATTCGAAACCTCTATTCTCAAGTATTCCTATATTACGTTTCAATGTAGTATATCCAGTAGAAGACGGAATCGGAACATCCAACAACGCTTGTTCGGTACGACGGTTGTACCAACTCGCCTCTAAAGTGATACGATCAAACAGACCTATATTAATTCCTGCATCAATAGACTTAGTCTGTTCCGGTTTCAGATCTTTATTATAAAGCCCCATTAAGTCAAGTGGACGCTGGTCTTCATAACTGTTAGTAGAATAAGCAAAAGTGGCTACTGTTGAAGAGACAGAGACGCCATTCAAATTGGCAGTATATCCATAAGAAGCTTTTAGGTTCAGACGGGTTAAAACGGGGTTATCCGACAGAAATTCATAATAACTAGGAGTCCAACCAATCCCCACTGCCCAAGCACTGTTCCAGCGTTTGTCGGAAGGCAAAATAGAGGAAGCGTCAGTCTTATAAGTACCATAAAGGTCATAAATATTATCAAAAGTATACCCGACAACAGCACCAAATCCCAACTGGGCATTTTTATCTTTCAACGCCCCCACTTCAGCTTTACGCGTTCCTTGAATAGATTGATTGATAGCAGCCGCAGATTTTATAGTTCCAACCCCATAACCGGTAATAGAAACATTATCCAACTGCGTCAGGTAATAATCTATATTAGCACCTAACGTCAGATTATGTTTCCCTGCATATACATTATTATAAGTCACACGAACATTAGTAGAAACATTGGTTGTCGTATTCTTTGATTTTGAATAAATACCACGTTGAATCTCAGGAACTCCCGTTGTCATTTCCGAATATGCAGTAGAAGGAGTAAATTGTTCTGTCTCGTCCAGCAAAAAATCCAGGCCGGCCACTGCCGCCACATCCAGTCCAGGTAATGGGTTCAAAATCAAACTGCCACTAATACCGGCTGTCTTTGCCGCATCTTCCTGACTGTACTGATTCATCAAATCATTGTAGGTACGTCCCGGATAAGAAACTAATTCGCCACTATCTTTTGTTTCATAAGGATTCAGTTCATAAACCAGTTGAGTAGGGTCCGAGGTTGTACCATTCGGTGTATTTGTCTTAGCATATCCCCCATTTACACTTAGCAATGCATAACCGATATGTCCCAATTTCTGGTCCATATTCATGCGCAAACTCATACGCCGTTTATCATTACCCGGCAAACGCCCTCCCTGTTGAGTATAGTTAGCAGAAACATAATAGGTTGTCTCTTCACTTCCTCCACGAATACTGACATTATGTTTCTGATAAAGACTATTCCGGATAAGTTCATGGAACCAGTCGGTATTAATATTCTTCAATTCATCCAGTTTTTGTTGTCCTGCCGCTATCAGTTGTGGCAAATTCGGATCATCAGCATGATATTTATTATAATAATCTGCACTATATCGGTAACCGGGAGTTTCTACATTTTGCAAACGACGTTCCAGTTCCAGCTTTTCTACAGAATTCATCATAGAAATTCCCCGACGGCCACGAGTAGTTATACCCATATCCAAAGTATAGGTAACCATTGTTTGTCCGCTAATTCCACGCTGGGAAGTTATTTCCAGTACCCCATTAGCAGCTTTTATACCATATAAAGCACAAGCAGCCGCATCTTTAAGTACCTTGATTTCTTTAATATCTTGAGGGTTCAGATTATAAAAAGTTTCCGAGCTTATGACCTTTCCATCCATTACATACAGTGGCTCATTGGTTGTGTTTCCCCTTCGTAAAGAGGAATTTCCCCTGATGCGTATCTCAGGAGCAGAACCCAGTTCTCCTGTATTTGTTACAATCAGCCCCGGTACAGATCCCTGCAAAGCCAAGCCCATATCAATCATCGGCTTACTATTAATACGCCGCATATCGACTTCTTGCACTACACCGGAACGAGCACGAATATCTATCTCGTTAATATTGGCTTTAGCAGTCACAACAACCTCATCCATATTATTAGTGTCGTCCGCCAAAGTTACTTCCAGCTTAGTCTGACCTTTATAAGTGATAGTTTTACGCCGCATACCAATAAACGAAAATTCAATTGATACACCTTGCTCCCATTTACCTGCTAGCACAAACTCTCCTTTTTCATTGGAGACTGTCCCATAAGGAGTATTTTTTACTTTAATGTTTACACCAGCCAAAGGCAAGTTCTGAGAATCATATACGTGTCCGGTTATTCGGTTTTCCCTCACTTGAGCTTGTACTAACATATAGAAAACCATACAAAACCAGAACAGGATTACTCTTTTCACATAATTTTTCATAAGCTCGCGTTTTATTCACTTTTTTGCAAAAAAATAAATAAAAAAGCAAAGTATCAAACGAAACTTATTATATTATATATTTTTAAACATTGGTCAAATAGACAGATTCCTTACTTTTTTCTAAATAAAACAACAGAAAAACTAGCAAAAAACTTCCATAAACCTATGTACAAGCTTTCCTGAATAAAATCTATAATTTTATAAAATTTTCACAAGATCAACAAGCATATCATAAAAAAGGGAAGTTCTCACTTCCCCTCTTTTGCTTTGAATGCCAATGCATACATTCGTATTTGTTTGACCATGGACAACAACCCATTGCTACGTGTAGGTGACAGATGTTCTTTCAACCCTATCTTATCTATAAAATAAAGATCAGTATTCAAGATTTCATCAGGAGTGTGTCCTGAAAGGACTTTTATCAGCAAGGCAATAATTCCTTTTACAATCAAAGCATCACTTTCCGCCTTAAAAACAATCTTACCGTCTACCTCGTCCGCTTGAAGCCATACTCTGCTTTGACATCCTTCAATCAGATTCTGTTCCGTCTTATATTTTTCTTCAAGCGGTTCCTGCTCATTTCCCAAATCAATAAGTAGTTGATACCGATCCATCCAGTCATCGAAGTCACTGAACTCTGCAATCACTTCGTCTTGTAATTCATTAATTGACATATATATAATTGCTATTTACAAATTTCTAAATACTCTAAATAACAAGGAGATTATTTTTCATTGTAGATTACTTCCAATACAGTCTGCCCGACCGCCTTCAGTGTATTCCTGTCTATATGCTCCATATTATCATTGATAGTATGCCAGGTCGGGGTAAAACCACCTTCCGGATCGGAAGCAATAATATCGATCGTTTTAATACGTGCCAGGCGGTTGATAAACAAATGGTCATCCGTCACCCCTCCTCCGTCTTCATCAATGAACATTTTGCCATATCCCAATTTCTTGGCTGCTTTCCACACCTTTTTATTTATATCCGGCGCAAATCTCTCAGAATATGATTCTTTCAGGAAAACCGTATTTTCGCCACCTACCATATCAAGCAGGATACCAAAACGAGCATTATATCCCTGTACATGAGGGTTACGCGCCCAGTATTGTGCACCCAGACACCATGATTCTTCATTATTCTGGTCATGTGTACCATAATCTTCGGCATCAAGAAAAATAATGTCAATACCAAGTTCCGGCTGCCGTTGATTGA
>ERZ826016.1227-NODE-1227-length-25313-cov-10.306319_pt1 | contig 25313 bp, 20 predicted proteins | sample MGYA00519872_ERZ826016 | MGnify/ENA primary metagenome ERZ826016 (study PRJEB31778, sample SAMEA3449218) | human gut metagenome | biome: human gut; feature: human-associated habitat; material: faeces | place: United Kingdom | collected 2010/2012 ... | reverse complement strand
CCACCTACCCATTGCGGTGCTTCGCGCCGCAATGGGCGCGATTTGATAATCGCCAACGCCTCCAGCGCACCCGATCCTACCCTCGCACCGCACCAGCGGCAGCGGCGCAGGGATAATTTCGCGCCCCGGCGCGAGCTACTTTTGTCTGCGGTGACAAAAGTAGCCAAAAGCACCGGCAGAAACTGCGTTTCTGCACTTCCTCAGCGCGCTACGGTCGGCTGTGATTTCCCGCATCTTCTCGCGGGCATAGCCTTTTGTCATCGTTGTCGGATAAAAGGACTGTGCCTGCGCTCACCGGCGCGGAGGCTGACGCGGCCGCTTGCTTCAGCCACGGCAGGCGTTTTTCGCTCCTACCGCCATCCCCCAAAGCCTTCCCCTCGAGTGGCGCACCCCCTCAAGCCTTCCCCTTGAGGGGTCCGCGGTATTGAATAACAGGCCGGTGGCGTGTCAGACCCGCGGACCGACCCGCAGGGAGACAGGTGCCCCCCATATCCCGGCGGCGTTAGCCGCCACCTACCCATTGCGGTGCTTCGCGCCGCAATGGGCGCGATTTGATAATCGCCACTCGACCAGCGCACCAACCCCTACCCTCGCTGTTGTCAGCGGCAGCGGCGCAGGAGGTACAAGCGATCCCCCGAACAGACAACGTCCCCCGCCGCACCAATTCCGCGAAGCCAGCACCGCCAAACTTGCACTTGCCTGCCCCGCGCCAAGGGATCCTTAAACCGTAGGTTTGAGTGGTTTTCTTTGGTACCTTTCTTTTTACAAAAAAAGAAAGGTACTCGTGCCGGAGCACGAAACGCCCCATCCCGCCCGCAGGCGCAGCACCTGCTCGCCGCCGCAGCGGCGAAACTCCCCCAACCCGGCAGAAGCAAACACCCCTACCGTGGCTGAAGCAAGCGGCCGCGCCAGCCTCCGCGCCGGTGAGCGCAGGCACAGTCCTTTTGACCGACAGCGATGACGGAAAACCGCGTCCGCGAGAATACGCTGCAAGTCACAGCCGACCATAGCGCGCCAAGGGATCCTTAAACCGTAGGTTTAAGCGACTTTCTTTCCCACATTTCTTTCTTCGCAGAAAGAAATGTGGCCGCCGGAGGCTCGCGCCCGCAGGCGCGAAACCCTCCCCCGTCAAAAGAAAAGCGCAAAAAAAGAGACTGCGAAAGCAGTCTCTTTTTTATATGCTTTTCAGCAGGTCACATGGCCTTGATAATGTCCACGATCTCCGCGCCGATGCGCTTCTGGGCCTCGTTGGTGGCAGCGCCGATGTGGGGCGTGCAGGACACCATGGGATGGCTGTACAGCGCCTTGTTGGTGGCGGGCTCGTCGGCGTACACATCCAGACCGGCGGCGCGCACCTTGCCGGACTCCAGGGCGGCCAGCAGGGCGGCCTCATCCACGTTGGTGCCGCGGGAGGTGTTGATGATCACCACGCCGTCCTTCATCTTGGCGATGTTCTCGGCGGAGATCAGCGCACCGCCGTCCACAGCGGGGGCGTGCACGGACACGAAGTCGGACATGGCCAGCAGCTCATCCATCTCCACATAGGGGATGCCCAGCTGCTCCTCGATGCCGGGGATGTGGAAGATGTCGAACGCCACGACTTTCATGCCGATGGCCTTGGCCATCACGCCCAGGTGCTGGCCGATGCGGCCGAAGCCCACGATACCCAGGGTCTTGCCCTGCAGCTCGATGCCCTTGCCGTAGGCCTTCTTCTCCCACTTGTCCTCACGCATGGTGTGGCCGGCGATGGAGATGTAGCGGGCGCAGGAGAACATATGGCCCATAGCCAGCTCCGCCACGGACTGGGAGGAGGCCTTGGGGGTGTTCTTCACGTCGATGCCGTTGGCCTTGGCGTAGTCCACGTCGATGTTGTCCACGCCCACGCCGCCGCGGATGATCAGCTTCAGCTGGCTGCCCTTGGCCTCGTCGATGTGGTTGGCGCGGACTTTGGTCTTGGAACGGACCACCACCACGTCGAAATCACGCAGCGCCTTGCCCAGCTGATCGGGCTCATAGAACTGCTCCACGACCTCGTGACCCATCTCACGCAGCTCCGCCATCGCGGTCTTATCCATACCGTCAGTAACCAGAATACGCATGGTAATACTCTCCTTCTAAAATACGTTTTGTTGTCGGAATTTGCCGACCAAGAGGGGAATGCGATCATTTTTGCCGCGGCGTGTACATGGCAAAAATACCACGGCCCAGCCGCCTTGGGCGGCGTTCACCAGTGACCGATGTCAGCTGGTGAGGGGGATATACAAGGGGGATGTTATCCCCCTTGTACGTTACTTCGTGTGCTCGGCCTCAAACTTCTTCAGGAACTCCACCAGCGCCTGGGCACCCTCGATGGGCATGGCGTTGTACACGCTGGCGCGCAGGCCGCCCACGGACTTGTGGCCCTTCAGGTTGTCGTAGCCGGCGGCCTTGGTGGCGGCCACCACCTCGGCGTCCAGCTCGGCGCTTTCGGTGACGAAGGGGATATTCATCAGGCTGCGGAACTCCGGCTCCACGGTGCCCTTGAACATCTTGGACTGATCCAGGAAGTCATAGATGACCTTGGCCTTGGCGATGTTGCGCTTGTGCATCTCCTCCAGGCCGCCGATGCTCTTGAGATACTTGAACACCTTGCCGCAGCAGTAGATCGCCCAGCAGTTGGGGGTGTTGTACATGGAGCCGTTGTCGGCATGGGTCTTGTAGCTCATGTAGACGGGCATCTTGGGGTCGATGTCCTCGCGGATCAGATCCTCGCGGATGATGACCACCACCATGCCGGCGGGGCCCACGTTCTTCTGCACGCCGGCGTAGATCATGCCGTAGTCGGACACGTTGCAGGGCTTGCTCAGGAACATGGAGGACTGGTCGGACACCAGGACGTGGCCCTTGGTGTTGGGCAGCTTGTTCCAGGTCACGCCGTGGATGGTCTCGTTCTCGCAGATGTACACGTAGTCGGTGTCCTCGGGGATGTCCAGATCGGAGCAGTCGGGGATATAGCTGTAATTCTTATCCTTGGAGGAGGCGGCTACGATGACCTCGCCGTACTTCTTAGCCTCGGCAATGGCCTTCTTGGACCATGCGCCGGTCTCGATGTACACAGCCTTGCCGTTCTTCATCAGGTTCCACGCCACAGCGGCGAACTGCAGGGTAGCGCCGCCCTGGATGAACAGCACCTTGTAGTTGTCGGGGATGTTCATCAGCTCGCGCAGATCGGCCTCGGCCTCGTCGATGATCTGCTGGAACACCTTGGAGCGATGGCTCATCTCCATGACGCACATACCGCTGCCGCGGTAGTTCATCATCTCGTCGCGGATCTCCTCCAGCACGGGCTCCGGCATCATGGCGGGACCGGCGGAGAAATTAAAAGTACGACCGTATTTCATGTGGTTTTCCTCCTATTTGTATATTGTTGGGTCTTCCTTGTGCCTTTTGCGTTTGGTAATATATAGTATACGGCAACACCGCGGCATAATCAACAGGGAAAATGAAAAAAAGTCAGATAAACTGAAAATTTTTCAGCCCTGCTGAAAGTTTATCCGACAGGGTTTGACACACTCCCGCATAGATGGTAGAATAATCGTCTGCAAAGAGAACGTTACAGGAGGCGGCACGGCCATGGAGAAGGTAAAGGAGCGCATCACACACTACAGTCTGTACGTCACTGCCCTGCTGAAATGGCTGGCGGTGGGCGCACTGGTGGGCGGCGTGGGCGGCTTCGTGGGCGCGCTGTTCCACCTGGGCGTCGACTGTGCCACCAACGTCCGCCTGGCCCACCCTTGGATTTTGTACCTGCTGCCCCTGGGCGGCGTGGTCATCGCCCTGCTGTACAGGCTGTGCCGGCTGGAGGGCGCGGGCACCAACGCCGTCATCGAGTCCGTCCACTTCGGCAAAAAAATACCCACCCTTCTGGTGCCGCTGATCTTCGTCTCCACGGTCATCACCCACCTGTGCGGCGGCAGCGCCGGCCGTGAGGGCGCGGCGCTCCAGATCGGCGGCGGCATCGGCTACCGCACCGGCACGCTGCTGCGCCTGGGGGAGAAGGACCTGCCCCTGGCCACCCTCTGCGGCATGGCGGGCGTGTTCTCCGCCCTCTTCGGCACACCCCTGACGGCCACCATTTTCGCTCTGGAGGTCATCAGCGTGGGCGTGCTGTACTACGCCGGGCTGCTGCCCTGTATCACCGCCTCTCTGACCGGCTACTACATCGCCCTCCTCATGGGCGTGGAGCCCACCCGCTTCACCGTGGCCATGCCGGCGCTGGCCTGGCCCACCCTGGGCCTTGTGGCGGTGCTGGCTGTGGGCTGCGCTCTGGTGAGTATCCTCTTCTGCCGCGGCCTGCACATCACCGAGCACCTGGCCGCCCGTGTCCTGAAGGATCCCATCCTCCGTGCCGCCGCGGGCGGCTGCGTGATCGTAGCCGCCACGCTGCTGCTGGGTACTACGGACTATAACGGCGCGGGCATGGATGTGGTGGCGCGCGCCCTGTCCGGCCAGGCGGACCCCTGGGCCTGGCTGTTGAAGCTGGCCTTCACCGCCGTCACCATCGGCTGCGGCTTCAAGGGCGGCGAGGTGGTGCCGTCGTTCTTCGTGGGCGCGACCTTCGGCTGCGTGTTCGGCGGACTGCTGGGCCTGCCGCCCGCCTTTGCCGCCGCCATCGGCCTGGTGTCCGTGTTCTGCGGCGCGGTGAACTGCCCCATCGCCTCCGTCATCCTCAGCATTGAGCTCTTCGGCTCCGGCGGTCTGGTCTATTTCGCCGCCGCCTGCGCCCTCAGCTACCTGCTCTCCGGCTATTGCGGGCTCTACAGCAGCCAGACCATCCTCTACTCCAAGCTGAAGGCGGAGTTTATCAACGTGCATACCCATGAATAAAATGTAGCCCCCGGGAACCCGGGGGCTGACATTTTTATAAGCAAATCTTAACGTTTCGTTCACATGATTTTCCGAAAATCGTGGTATCCTGCGGGTAGTACAAGAAAAAGAGGTATCGCCCGTGAAGCGCACGTTGACCGAACAACAGAAAAAAACGCTGTCCGTACTGGCCATCGTCATATTCGTTCTGCTGTCGGCGGCGCTGGCCTGGTTCGTGGGGCGGCCCATGGTCCGCTTTGCCCGCCAGCCGGAACAGTTCCGCGCCTGGGTAGACGGCCACGGCGCCTGGGGGCCGCTGGCCTATGTGGCCATGGTGTTTCTGCAGGTGCTGGTGGCCATTATCCCCGGCGAGCCGCTGGAGATCGCCGGCGGCTACGCCTTCGGCGCCTGGGCGGGCACGGCCCTGTGCTTGCTCGGTGCCGTGCTGGGCAGCGTGACCGTCTTTGCCCTGGTCCGCCGCTGGGGCCGCGGTCTGGTGGAGGTGTTCTTCCCGGCGGACAAGCTGGAAAAGCTCCAATTTCTCCTCCATACCTCCCCCAAGCGCACCGCCCTGTTCTGGCTGATCTTCACCGTTCCCGGTACGCCCAAGGACCTGCTGTGCTACTTCGCGGGCCTGACGGACCTGCCGTGGGGGACCTGGCTGCTGATCGCCACAGTGGGCCGCCTGCCCTCCATCGTCACCTCCACCGTGGGCGGCAGCGCCCTGGGGGAGCAGAACTACCGGGCGGCGGTCATTGCCTTCGCTCTCGCCCTCGCTGTGGCGGGTGTGGGCTATGTGATCTACCGCGCCGTCTGCCGTCGGCACGGACAAAAACCGGATAACACAAAGACCGACGGCTGAGCCGTCGGTCTTGTATCTTTTCCTGTCTCAGAACGCGCCCAGCGCCTTGAACAGCACCGACCAGGCGAACATGGTCACGATGCACAGCGCGCTGGTGGACACCACGATGTCACCAGCCAGCTCCGCGTCGCCGCCCATCTGCTGTGTCATGGTGAAGGAGGCGATGGCCGTGGCGCTGGCGAACACGCTGATCAGCCCCGCGAAGCCCACGCCCCGTATGCCGATCAGAAACGCCGCCGTCAGCAGCAGCGCCGGCATCAGGAACAGCCGCACCAGACACACCTCGATCAGGTCCCTCCGGTACCGGCGCAGGCCGCTGAACCGGAAGAAGGCCCCCAGCAGGAACAGCATGAACGGGCTGGTCATGGTGGCCACCTGGTGCACCGCCGACTCCAGCGCCGTAGGCAGCCTCCAGCCGGTGCCCAGGAACACCAGCCCCACGGCGGAACCCAGGATCAGCGGATTGGTGGCCACCATTTTGATGAGCCTTCCGGCGGGCAGTCTCTCGCCCCGGAACGCCGTCAGGGTGATGACCGCCAGTACGTTGAACAGCGGCACGATGATGGCCGCCAGCATGGCCACCGGCCCCATGTCCGCCCCGGGCACCAGCACCGTGGCCAGCGGCAGGCCGATAATGGCCAGGTTGCTGCGGTACATACCCTGTATCTTCACGCCCTGCTTTTCGTAGTCCTTCTCCGTGGGCAGCACGATGGCCAGGGACAGGCCGTACATCCCCAGCGTGGCCCCCACGGCGAACAGCAGCAGCTTCGGCTGTAACGCCTGGCCGATGGAGGAGGTGTACAGGTTCCAGAACAGCATCACCGGCATGAAGAACCGGAACGCCATCTTGTTCAATCCGGGCACGTCCTCCACCCGGATACCGCCCAGACACTTGACCCCGTAGCCCAGTCCCATAATAAGAAACAGGGGCATCACGGCGTTAAAGCAGACTTGCAGATTGCTGAGCATGACCCATCGGCCTCCTTTCCCCCGTGCAGCCCCGGCGCACGGTCTATTGCGTCAAAAACGTCATGGCTGCCAGCAGCACGGCCAAAAAGCCGAAGCTGACGGCGGAGAACAGTGCCAGGAACCGTCCGGTCTGTCCCTTGACGTGCTTCGTATACTCCCGGAAGGTGATCAGGCTGGCCAGCGACGCCACCAACGTCCCCGCCCCGCCGATGTTCACCCCCACCAGCAGCGCCGGGTAATCGTCGGTAAACTGGCTGAGCAGTATGGCCGCGGGCACATTGCTGATGACCTGACTGGTCAGCGCCGCCACCGGCATGGTCCCGTGGGCCAGCAGCTGCCGGAACAGTGTCCGCACCGGCTCCATCCGGGCCATGTTGCCCGAGAAGGTGAAAAACGCCGCGAACGTCACCAGCAGCCCCCAGTCCACGCCCAGCAGCGCCCGGCGGTCCAGCACCAGCAGCGCCGCCGTGATGACGGCCAGCCCAAGCCAGTAGGGGATGCCGCGCAGCACCATGGCCGCCGCCGTGCAGAACAGTACGCCGTACACGATGCACCGGCGCTTGTCCACCGGCGTCTCCTGCGCCGGTACCGTCAGCGTCTCCCGGGGAATCAGCAGGCAGCACGCCAGGATCAGCGCCGTGGACAGCAGGAACGGCGGCAGCATGATGGTCAGGAACTCCCCATTGGGGATCGTATAATGATTAAATAGGTATAGGTTCTGCGGATTGCCGAAGGGCGTCAGCATCCCGCCCAGATTGGCGGCGCAGTTCTGCAATATGAACGTCAGCGCCGTGTGCTTCGTCTGCCCTGTGCCCTTCAGCACGAACCAGCTCAGGGGCAGAAACGTCAGCAGCGCCGTGTCGTTGGTCAGCAGCATGGAGCCGATCAGCGTAACGACAACCAGCGCCGTCACGGCGCTGCGGGCCGTGTGAAACGCCCGCACCAGCCGCTGTGCCAGCAGGGGGAACAGTCCCGCGCCCCGCAGGGCGCACACCACTGCCAGTATGCAGAACAGGCATGAGAGCGTCTTCACGTCGTAGTACCCGAGATAGGCGCTGTCCGGCGGCACGAATACGGCGGTGACGGCCGCCGCCAGCACCGCGATCACCGGCATGGCGTTGGCACGGCACCACTGGAGAACTTTCATGTATGTATGCACCTCCGCACGATACGACTCAACGGCTGTTACCTTACCATATTTTGGCCGGAAACGCAAGGGTTCGTCCCGGCTTTCTTGCCCTTTTCCGCCGCCTGTGCTATACTGAAAGCGATACAGAAAAGGGAGGTGCTCCATGGATGACATTTTGAGCCGTTTTTCCATCAACTGCCACAGCAGCATCCGCTATGCCGGCGGGGTGACGGTGTGGTTTGACCCCTTCCGCGTGGCGGACGCGCCCTGCGATGCGGACGTGGTCTTCGTCACCCACGACCACTATGACCACTTCTCCCCGGAGGATATCCGTCGGGTGATGAAGCCCGGCGCGGTGCTGGTGCTGCCGGAGACGTGTGTGGCGGCGGCGCTGCGGGCCGGCTTCACCACGGCGCAGCTGCTGCCGGTGCGGCCCGGAGAGGCGTACACCGTGCAGGACCTGCCCTTCACCGCCGTGCCCGCCTATAACCTCGGCAAGCCCTTCCACCCCCGCGGGAACCGCTGGGTGGGCTATGTGGTCACGCTGGAGGGCCGGCGGGTCTATGTGGCCGGCGATACCGACGATACCCCCGATGCACGGTCCGTGTCGTGTGACGTCGCCTTCCTGCCGGTGGGCGGCACCTACACCATGACCGCCGCCCAGGCCGCCGGTCTGGCGGCCGCCCTCCGCCCGCAGATCGCCGTCCCCACCCACTACGGCTGTATCGTGGGGGAGAGGACGGACGGCGCGGCCTTTGCCGCCGCCCTGCCGGCGGACATCTCCGCCGTGCAGCTGATCCGCCAATGACCCCGTACAGAATTCCGCCCCGGCGCCGGCCGATGCCGACCAGACGGTGGAGGTGACGGCCCCGGCACCAGCCGGGGAGGATGATCGAGCGAACGAAAAAGACACTTAGCGGCCCCCGGCGTCAGCCGGGGGGATGATCGGATGAGCAAAAAAGACACTTAGCGGCCCCCGGCGTCAGCCGGAGGGGATGATCGAGCGAGCAAAAAAGACATTCAGCGGCCCCCGGCGTCAGCCGGGGGCCGTCACTTCATTTTTGCTGCATTTTGCTTACAAAAAAAGCACAAAAAGGGAACCAAAGAGTACAGGGCGGGTACAGAAAAAGTAAAGCAAATGTATCAAAAGAAAGCACTATTTCTCGCTTTTTTCCTCCCGCGGCAGCACCAGATTGAGCAGTACGGCCATCAGTGTGGCCACCACCACCGGGGACTTTCCGAAGATGGTCGTCACCGCCTCCGGGAACTGTGCCAGGGCCTCTGCCGCCTGGGAAATGCCCACACCCAGTGCGGCGGAAAGCCCGACGATCGTGGTGTTTCGGGCGGTCAGCCCCTCGGCGGCGATGAGCTTCATGCCGGTCATGGCGATGGTGGAAAACACCGCCGCCGTGGCCCCGCCCAGCACGCATTGCGGGATGGTGGTGAGTACGGCGGAAAATTTCGGAATGATACCGGCAAGCAGTAAAAACGCGCCGGTCAGCGCAAAAACGTTGCGATTTACAACTTTATTTGTGGCTACAATTCCCACATTCTGGGAGTATGTCGCCGTGGGAAGACCGCCCAGCAGCGCTGTCAGAATGTTGCTGACGCCATAGGCTGCGATGCCGCCCCGCAGCTCCTGCGTGGTGGGCTCCCGATCCATGCCGCCCACGGTGGTGGCCGTCAGGTCGCCGATAGCCTGAATGGCGTTGATGGCGAACAACAGCCCCAGTGCGACGCACGCCGAGGGTTCAAATGTCACGCCAAAGGGCAGAAATTCCGGCAGAGAGAACCACCCGGCCCCCGCGATGCCGGACAGATCCACCATCCCGGCCCCAAAAGCGACGGCGTAGCCCGCCAGAATACCCAGTAAAATGGACGCCAGCTTAAAAATGCCCCTGCCGCGATTGGTCAGCACCAGCACCACCGCTAGTGTAAATGCCGCAATAGCCCAGTTCTGCCAGGATCCGTACACCAGCGCTTCCGGCAGGCCCCGCTGCACCACAACGCTTTCATATGTGTTGCCGGTGCCGCCGGCCATATAGTTGATGGCCGTGGGGTACAGAGACAGACCGATGGTGAACACTACCGTACCGGTAATGACCGGCGGGAACAGCCTGCGGATAGGCTTGATGAAGATACCCACCAGTGCTGCCACCGCGCCGCCCACGATCATAGCGCCCGACACAGCGGCCAACCCGCCGCTGCCGGAGACGATGGCCTGCATACTGGGCAGATAAGCGAAGCTGACACCGAAGATCACCGGCAGCCCCGCGCCGAAGCGCCCACCGATGGGAAACAGCTGCAGCAGCGTGGTAACGGCGGACATGACCAGCGATGCCTGTATCAGCAGGACCCGCTGGTCATGCGCCAGTCCGGCCACGTTGGCAATGATGATGGCTGGGGTCACGCAGCCCACGATCATAGCCACCAGGTGCTGCAGCGCCATGGATACGGCCATGCCAACAGGTGGCAGGCCCCGGTATTGAAACAGCGCCTCTCGGCGGCATTCAAGCTTTCGCATGGTGTGGTCTCCTTTGTGCGTAGTGTGCTCAGTATAGCACGTTTTTAACGGGAAACTCAACCGTTTTCTCACAAATAGCTGTACAGCCCAAGCGGCGTAAAACCGCCCTCCGGTATCGTCGGAGGGCGGTCAGATCATGCGTGTTTATGCCTGCAGACACTGGCGAAAAACGGGCGCTTCAGCGTGTCTGTACTGCTGAACAAACCGGATTAGAAGGATGACAGCGCCTCGCGTGTGTGCGGGGTGCTGTTTTTGTGCTTGACAAGGGAAGCGCAGCGGCATATAATAACGCATTGTTATTGATAACGCATAGTGATTGTTGAGGTGAGCGTAATGCCGGCAGCAAAACGAATATCCAAAGAGGCCATCATCGATGCCGCGGCGGCGGTGCTCCGCACCGGCGGGTTTGAGGCGATCAACGCCCGCAGTGTGGCAAAGGCGCTGGGGTGCTCCACCCAGCCTATCTATCTGTCCTTCCGTAATATGGAGGAGTTGAAGTCCGCGCTGACCCAGCGGGCCATCGAGCAGCATACCCAGCGGGTACGGGAATCTCTGCGGGCGCATGAGGGGTGCGATAGTCGGTACAGCAGCTACGGCATGGGCTTTGTGCAGTTCGCGGCCCAGGAAAAGCAGCTGTTCCGCTGGCTGTACCTGGAGGACAACCAGCCGGGCCGCCATCAGGAGGACGTGCTGGAGCCGGAGATCATCCGGACCGTTATGGACGAATTCGGCTATGACGAGGTCACGGCCCGGGCCTTTCACCGGGATATGACGTATTATTCCTACGGACTGGCCATCCTCGCCAACACCGGGCATCTGGCGCTGACAGAGACGGAGCTTCGGGCAGCCTTTCGACGGGAGTTCCGTGCACTGGCGGCGTATTACGGTCCGCCGAAGAAGCTGCCGGAATTTGCAGAGAGGGAGAATGCAGTGCATCAATTATTCCGCTAAGAGGCCGTTTTGCAAAATTGTAAGAAAATCGCAGGAAATGTAAGGAAAAGCAATGGCTGCCATGGGATAATGGCGGTATACTCCTCCGGTGGGAAGAAGGTGTTGAAGTGAAAACAAATAAGACATTGGCACAGAAGCTGTGTCTGCTGGGCCTGGAGAGTCTGCTGTCGTATACGGCGGCTCTGCTGGCAGCGCTGTGTTTTTTGGTGCTGCTGCCCGGGTGCAGCCTGGGGGAGAAGGTGGATCGCGAGCCGGTGCAGACACTGGAATGCACCCGCCCGGCATCCCTGTCCGGGCTGTATCCGGCGGGCGGCAGCGTGGTGCTGATCAGCTGGGCGGACTATGAGAGCGGCAGGACCACTGTGCAGCTGGTGGATGCGGAAGCGGACACCGTGAAGCGTGAGGTCACGCTGGATGGGGTTTGGGATACGAAGCGGCAGGCCCTGGCGCATGGATTTGCGCTGTGCGACCGGGAGACGAATCGTTGGAAGCTCCTGGACGATGTGCTGACGGAGACAGGCAGCTTTGATGCGGAGAACGTAGATGGCTTTTTCTCATATGACGGGGAGAGCTATTACTTCCTGCGGGACGGGGTGCTGCATTGTCAGAACATAGCCGGAGGAGAGGCACAGCCGGTAACGGCGCTGTCACAGCTGCGGTTCGCGGAATTGACGGCCTATGATGCGGCAAGCGGGCGGATGGCGGCCCTGCTCCTCCTGTCACCCTACGGCAGCGTCTGCGGTACGGCGGTCTTTGACCCGGAGACGGGGGTGATCAGTCTGCTGCAGGAGCAGCGGTATCAGGTGATGTTGGCGCCGGCGGGCGGCATGAGCCTGCTGGCCTTTGACAACGATAAAATGGGATATTCCGCCCTGTGCGGCAGCGGCGATACGTTCTGGTTCGCCGATGCTTCGCTGTTTCTGGACGCGGGAGGCGCGCTGTACGCCGTCGGCGATGCGGAGGAGCTGATCGGTGTGGGAACGGGCCGCACGACGCTGTATAACGTGGGGGAGAGCATCACGGCCTGCGACCTGACGGCTAACGGTATTGCCGGAGAGATGTACGACTGCTGCGTTCTGCCGGAGGCAGGCCTGCTGGTGGGCGGCATGTATGAAAACGGCGCCTTCCGGCTGTACGTTATAGACCCGGCGCAGCTGACCTTCGAGCCGGTAGCGTCAGCGGTGTCCGTCCCGTCGCCGCTGACGGTGAATGAGACACTGCTGCAGGCCTATTGGGGTGCCCTGAACGGCCTGCCGGTGGCAGAGAGCTTACAGGAGGCGCGGCAGCAGGCGGATGTGTTGGAGCAGCGATACGGCGTGCGGATACTGCTGTCCTCCCAGTGCCGGGAGGCGGCAGAACTGAGCAGCTATCCCATCACTCTGTCGGACACCATGGACACGGAAGCAGAGCTGAACGGCGTCCGCGCCGTGCTGGCGGCGATGGACCGCAGCTTTGCCCTGTATCCGGAGGGCTTTCTGGCGCAGTTCCGCAACCGCGCCGGGGAGGGCGGGCTGTGCTTCCTGCTGGTGGCTCACATCGACAGCGACTATGGCGTGGTAGGCTGTACCTACGATTCGGCGGACTGGCAGTATATCGCGCTGGACGTGCAGGCCGACTATATGCGGGAGGGCACTGTCTGCCACGAGATCTGGCACGCTACGGAGAACGAGATACTCTCACGCGATTACACCGCCTTCAACTGGGATGACTGGAATGCGCTGAACCCGGCGGGCTTTACCTATTGGAGCGACAGCGGTGACTATGACCGGTACGACGCCCGCTGGACCATGTTCGACAACGGCGAGGGCGTGTACTTTGTGGACAGCTACGCCAAGCTGGCGGCACAGGAGGACCGGGCGCGGATCATGGAGTATTTCATGGTACATGAGGACGAGGCGGGGCTGCTGATCCAGTCGGACGCCATACGGCAGAAGCTGGAATGGCTGTGCCGCGCTGTGCGGGAGTGCTTCGATACCGCCGGATGGGAAACGCCCCGCTGGGAGAAGCTTTTGTAAAGTAAAAGGAGCAATAATGATACCGGAATGGAAAATTTACCCCCGTTCCCTATCATGTTCGAGGAATGGGACCTGGGGACGGCGTGCGAGGACATTGCCGCCGCCTGGGATAACCACGGGGATATCGTGGTGGGCAATGACGTATGGATCGGCTATGAGGCCGTGATCCTGGCGGGCGTTACCATCGGCGACGGCGCCATCATCGGCAGCCGCGCCGTGGTGACAAAGGATGTGCCGCCCTACACCATCGTGGGCGGCCTGCCGGCCAAGCCCATCCGCAGGCGGTATGACGAGGAGACCGCCGCGCGGCTGGAGAAGCTGCGGTGGTGGGACTGGCCGGAGGCGCAGGTGCGGCGGGCTATCCCGCTGCTGCAGGCCGGCGATCTGGACGCCCTGGAAAAGTTGGTATAAGGCCGGCGGCCGTGGACCAGGCGTACACGCCGGGCACTTTCTGACCCTGCTGTAAAAGAGTATCTGAGGGATACGTGTATACGGACAACGAAATGAGCCCTCCGGCAGCTGCCGGAGGGCTTTCAACTGCCTGTTGCGAAACGGGCCGGGGAAAGGTATAATCTAAGGAGAACATACTGCGGAACGGCGAGAAAGGAGAAGCCTATGGGTAATGTGACAGCGGACCGCGCATGGGATGTCCATCCGGTGACGGAGGCGGACATAGAGGCGTATCTGGACATCTATCTCAATTCCTATCCGGCGTACAAGACGCTGGACGAGGAATGCCGGGCACACTACCGGAGCAAGCATCTTACGGAGCTGCGGGAGGACACCCAGACTCGGACGATGGGCCTGTTTGAGGGCGGCACACTGATCGCCACCATGAAGCTGATCCTGTTCTCCATGAACTTCTTTGGGGTCATGCAGCCTGCCTGCGGTGTGATGGCGCTGGAGGTACACCCCCTGCACAAGAAGAAGGGCGCGGCGCTGTATATGATACGGTATGCCGAGCGCTATGCACGGGAAAACGGCGCGCTGCTGACCATGCTGCTGCCGTTCAACATCGGCTTTTACCGACGGATGGGCTACGGCTTTGGCGGGAAGTTATATGAATACCATCTGCCAACCGGGGCACTGCCGCGGTTGGACGGAGAGGTGCGGGCGCACCTGCGCCTGCTGCAGCCGGAGGAGTTTGACCAGGCGATGGACTGCCAGCGGCGCTTTGCCGCCCGAAACCATGGCATGGTGGAGAAGTTCGACGAGGAGCTGCGCGGAGCCCGGGGGGATATTCAGGTACGCCGTATGGGTTATTACGACGGCGGACGCCTGTTAGGCTACGCGGCCTATCGGTTTGAAAGCGCCAGTGCGTGCAACTATACCCAAAACCGGCTCAGCGTGGAGGAACTGGTGTATGAGAACGGCACAGTGCTGCGGGCGCTGCTGGGCGGCCTGCGGATGCAGGAGGATCTGGCCCAGACAGTGATACTGCGGACAGGGGAGGAGGATTTCCACCATCTGCTGGACGATCCGCAGGACGTGTCCGGAAACTACATCGACTACGGCTTTTTGCAGACCAATGTTTCCGCCGTGGGGACCATGTTCAAGCTGACGGACGGGGTGGACTTCGTGCGGCGGACCGGCTATCGGAATTTCCCGGCGGGGACGCTGACGGCGGCCTTCCGCTATCGGGATGAGATGGCGGACCGGGAGGAGGAGCTGCGTATCGGCTTTGCCGATGGCCGCTGGGCCGTGGCAGAGGGGACCGCGGACGTGACGGTGATCTGCCGGCAGGGGGATCTGGCGGCGCTGCTGATGGGGTCCTGCGGTCTGGCGGCGCTGCTGCGGCTGGGTGCGGCGTCCGCAGATGACGCCGAAAAGGCGCGGCAGTTGGCGCAGCTGCTGTACTGTGTCCAGAAGCCCTGTCTGAACGCGGATTATTGAGCTGCCGCAGTTGACAAATAGAAAACAACGCAGGAGAACAAGAGATGCGGAACATATTGAAGGAAAAGCTGGCCAGAGGCGAGAAGCCGCTGGGCACATTCGTGGGTACCGGCAGTGCCGCAGTGGTGGAATGTCTGGGCTGTGCGGGGCTGGATTTTGTCATTCTGGACAATGAGCACAGCCCCATTGAGGCGGAGACCACCGCCCGGCTGGTGTGCGCCGCGGAAAGGCGAAACATCACGCCCCTGGCCCGGGTGCGGGAGATCAGCCGCCCGGCGATCTTGAAGCTGCTGGACGTTGGCGTGCAGGGGATCATTATTCCAGATGTGCACAGTGCGGCGGAGGTGAAGCGCGTGGTGGATTACGCCAAGTACGCCCCGGTGGGGCAGAGGGGGTTCTGCCCGTCCCGGAAGGATGGTTGGGGCACCGATACGCCGGCCGGCGTACTGGAGACAATGGCGCACTTCAACGGCGAGACACTGGTGATCCCCCAGTGTGAGACGACAGAGGCGCTGGCGGATATTGAGAATATCGCAGCGATGGAGGGTGTGGACGGCATCTTTATCGGTCCTTTCGATCTGTCTATTTCTATGGGGCTGCCTGGGGCCTTTGAGGAGCAGCGCTTCAAGGCGGCCCTGACGCGGATACAACAGGCCTGCCGCCAGGCGGGCAAACCCTGCCTGATATTTGCCGGGGACGGTGCGGCCGCCGGTGCACGGTTGGCCCAGGGCTTCGACGGCGTGGCTATCGGACTGGATGCCACGATGCTGATCGCCGGTGTACGGGCGCAGCTGGCCGCCTGCCGCGGATAAAGAAGAAAAGAGGACGGCGCCCCGTGGGGCGCCGTCCTCTGCATATTACATATCCTTCATTTTTTCCAGCAGCTCTGCCATCTTGTCGTAGAAGTACCGACATTCGCGGATGCTCAGGTACTCCTGAGTGGAGTGGCAGTTGAAGGCGTTGGGCGTCAGGGAGACGGCGTTAAGGCCCGGAATGCGCGTGGTGAAAAAGCCGATCTCGCCGGTGCCGCCCAGGTAGTAGGGGGGATACTCCGGGTACATCTTGCGGAGCATTTCCATCCACTCATCGCTGACGCTGTACTCCCACTCCGGCAGTTCACAGATCAGCTCAGTTTTTACGCCCAGCCGCGCACACAGCCGCTTGAGCTGCTGGTAGTTGTAAAAACGCTTGGTGTCCGTGCTGCGGATGGTCACGGCCAGCTCGACCTCATCCTGCCGCGTCTCCAGTACGCCCACATTGGAGGTGCTGCCCAGGGTGTGCTCGAAGGTCTGGTGGGTGGAGCGCAGGCCGTCCGGCAGCAGTGTCATCAGATCCAGCAGCATCTCGCGGTCGCCGTCGGTCATAGCGTCTGTTTCCACCTCGCAGGGGGAGACAGCGATGCTCATATTGGGCTCCCGGACGGAATACTCCTTTTTCAGCTTTTCCGCGCTGGCGGCCAGTACCGTCTCTGCGGCCTTGGTGTCCGGTACGGCGATGATGGCCGAAGCTGTGGCGGCGATAGCCGTGGCCATGCAGCCGCCTTCACGGCCGCCCTTGGCGGTGATGAGCTGGAAAGTGGACTGTTCCTCCAGATCCAGCAGCAGACGGTCCAGCAGAATGATGGCGTTAGCGCGCTCCAGCAGAGCCTGATTGCCGCTGTGGCCGCCGTGCAGCCCCTCTATCTTGAGACACAGGGCCTGCCAGCCCGGGCGGACCGGCTCGTGGCCGCGGGGCATGAGAACGCGGGCGTCGATCTCTCCGGCGCTGCCTACGGCGAAGCCAAATCCGTCAAGATTGACATAATATTTTGCTTTGAACTGGCTGTAGTCCAGATGGATGCCGCCGTTCATGGTGGTCTCCTCATCTGCGGTGAACACGCACTCCAAAGCCGGATGCTTGGACTGCTTGTCCGTCATGTAGGCCATCATAAAAGCCACGCCGATGCCGTCATCACCGCCCAGAGTGGTGCCCTCCGCCGTGACCACGTCGCCCTCAGCATAGACGCGGATGGGGTCCTTGGCGAAGTCGTGGTCCACGCCCTCGTCCTTGATGCAGACCATGTCGCTGTGGGAGTGGAGAATGACGGGTGAGGCATTTTCATAGCCCGGGGTGGCCGGCACCCGGGCGATGACGTTATACGCTTCATCGCGGTAGGCCTCGATGCCGTGGGCCTTGCAGAAATCCAGCAGGTACGAGGTGATTCCCTCCGGGTTGCCGGTCTCCCGGGGAATTTGGGAGATCGCGTAGAAGTTTTCCCATACACTGGCCGGCTCCAGGCCTGTCAGATGATAGTTTCTTGCCATGTTTCGTTCCTCCTGTTCCGTTGTTCTCTGTTTTATTTGCTCTCATTTTGATAGATCTGCCAATACATCATCAGCGCATAGGCCAGGGCGTCCTCGTCCACAGTAAAATGACTGCTGTGCAGCGGGTATATGGCGCCCTTTTCCGGGTTGCCCGTGCCCAGACGGAAGTAGGCGCCGGGGCACTTCTCCAGATACCGGGAAAAATCTTCGGTGATAAAGGTGTGCAGCAGGTCCCGACAGGGGAGGTGCAGCGCCTGCGCTGCGGCACGGACTGTATTCACCTGATCGGTGTGATTCACCAGCACCGGATAGCCCCGGCTGTACCGGAAGTCAAAGGCCGCGCCGTAGGCGTCGCAGATGCCGTGCAGCTCCCGCCGCAGCAGTGTCTCGATCTTTTCGAACGTCTCGTCATTGAAAGCACGGATCAGTCCGCCGAAGTTGGCCTCGGCCGGCAGCACGTTAAAGGCGCTCTGCCCATTGATATAGCACACGCTGATAATGCCCTCCTCGCCGGGGCCCAGCAGCTTGCCGGGGATGGCGTCGATGGCAGAGACGGTGTGACAGACAGCGCCCAGCACATCGGTGGTCAGGTGGGGCAGCGCACCGTGGCCGCCCTGGCCGCGGATAGTCACGTCAAAGCGGCCGGAGCCGGCCATGTAGGGGCCGTCCTTGATGCCGATGGTGCCCACAGATAGTTGGTTGTCCACGTGCAGACCGTAAATGCGGTCTACACCGGCCAGACAGCCGTTGGCGATCATATCGATGGCGCCGCCGGGATCCGGCTCCTCGGCGTATTGAAAGATAAATCGCACGTTGTATTTCAGTGCTGCACGGTGCTGCGTCATAGATCGCAGCAGGCCCAGCAGGGCTGCCGTGTGGCAGTCGTGGCCGCAGGCGTGCATGACGCCGGGGTTTTCCGAGGCAAAGGGCAGGCCCGTTTCCTCCTGGATCGGTAGGGCGTCCATGTCCGCGCGAAAAGCGATGGTTTTCCCGCCGGTATGGCCGTGCAGGTCGGCCACCAGACCGTTCTTCCCGCAAGGCCGCAGCGTGTCCGGGCCGAGTGCCGCGATCTCCGTGGCCAGATAGTCCCGGGCGTCCTCCTCATGGAAGGACACGCAGGGGTGCCGGTGCAGATAGCGGCGCCGGGCGATCATGTAGTCCAGCTGTTTCTTCGCTTCTTCAGTAAGGTCGAAATTCATAGTATATCTCACCACGATTATATAGGAATACATATAGCATACTCCGGTAAAAGCATAGCGTAAAATATATATTTTATATGAAGCTATATGGAAAAACATATAACTTCGGCTTCCAAAAACGGACGAGACGTGGTATGATGGACGCAGATCACGGACATGGAGGCGGTTATGACACGACAGCAGCTGATATGTGCCCTGGAGGTCGGCCGGGCGGGCTCCATCAATCGGGCGGCGCAGAACCTGTTTATGGCACAGCCGAATCTTAGCAGCACCATTCGGGAGCTGGAAGCAGAGATCGGTATCACCCTATTCAAGCGCAGTTCACAGGGAGTGGAGGTCACCCACGCCGGTGAACAGTTTTTGCGGCAGGCGGCAGATATCGTGGCGCAGTTCGACGCGCTGGAGTCTGCCTATCACAGCCGGGACGACAGCGTCTCCCTATCCGTTACCACCGCGCGGTCCTCTGCCATTTCGGACCGTATCGCCCGGTACCTCAACGACTTTGCGGAAAGCGGCGTACCGTTCCGGGCGCGTATCTGCGAGGCCACCAATATGCAGGTCATCGAGGATGTGGCCGCCGGCAACGCGGATATCGGCATCCTCAAGCCCAACTATATGACCGCGGACTACTATCTGCACACGGCGCAGCTGCGCGGGCTGACCGCCGTGAAGCTCAGGCCGCAGCCTTATGTGCTGCTGCTGTCCGGCAGTCATCCGCTGGCCGGGGCGGCGCATATCATGCCGGAGCAGCTGGCACCCTACACCGAGGTGGTCCACGCTGACTACGATATGCCCATCTATCCCTATTCCGACTACCGCTATACCGGCGGCCGGACGGCGGACCGCCGGAAAAACGTGATTTTCATCTATGACCGGGGCACGCTGATGGAGATGCTGTCCAACGTGCATGGCAGCTACATCTGGACCACGCCCACCGCCCAGGCGCTGAAGGATGCTTACGGTCTGGTGGAGCGCCCCTGCGGCGCGGAGCCAATCCAGGGTTGCGATGTGATACTGTATCAAACGTCCCGCCGCCTGTCCCCCTATATCCAGCGGCTCATCGACAGGATCGAGGGAGAAGACCGGGCGTTCCCGACGCAGTCCGAGCCGGAATAGCGTCCGACGCGAGCTGCCGTGAAATTTTGCTGAACAGCTGTGTCAGCGCTGTGCGGCACACGGTAAAAAACAGATCCGCCTGAGGGCGGGTCTGTTTTTTGCAAAGCGGGCTGTTCTGTGTAATGAAGCACCATGTGCGGCGGATGTATATTCCTCCGACACCGGACAAAGACTACGGATGTAAAATCTGCTTTGACTGGAGGAATTTCATATATGAAAGCAACAGGCATCGTGCGCCGCATCGACGACCTGGGCCGCGTGGTCATCCCTAAGGAGATCCGCCGTACCATGCGTATCCGCGAGGGCGACCCGTTGGAGATATACACCACCCGCGACGGCGAGGTTATTTTCAAGAAGTATTCCCTTATCGGCGGGTTGGAGGAGTTCGCCGCACAGTTCTGCGATACCCTCAGCCGCAGCACGGACTTTTCCGCCGCTGTTACCGACCGCGATGCGGTCATCGCCATCGCCGGGGCGGGGAAGAAGGAACTGCTGGGCAAGCCTGTCTCCCCTGCGCTGGAGCAGGTCATGGACCAGCGTGGCCTCTACTGCGGCGAGGGTGTGGCCGTCAGCGATGAGAACGAGCAGTTCCGGGCCGCTGTGGCGGCACCTATTCTCTGCGGCGGCGACGTGCTGGGCGCGGTGCTCTTTCTCTCTCCCGACGGCAAGCCGGCGGGGGAGACGGAGTGTAAGCTTGCCCAGACCGTGGCGTCCTTTCTGGGCAAGCACATGGAGTCCTGACAAAAGGCCCCGCGGCTTTCACCGCGGAGCCTTGCATAACGGCTTTCGCAAGCTTTTTGACCGGCCTGAAAAAGAGAAGCGCCCTTCAGGCGCTTCTCTTTTGACTTATCAGTGCAGCAGCAGGCTGACAACAGCCTGAACGTCATCGACGCTTACTTCGCGGTTGCCGTTGACATCACAGCGGAGGAACTTCTCCATGTCAAGTGCGGAATGCTTGGCATTATAGAGGTCATAGACATATTGGGCGTCGTTGATGTCGATATGGCCCGTGCCATTGACGTCGCCGCCGTAGGATACCGACACAGTGGAGTTGCCCTTAACGGAGATCGCAGATTTCGCTGTGGCGGCGATACCTGCCGCCGTACCCTTGTCCACCAGCAGCCAGGCGTAGGCTTCGTATTTCTCTGACCAGAACATGGCCGTATCACCGTAATAGAGGGACTTGGTCGCAGGGAGCTTTGTTTTCGGCGCGGCGGTGATGAGCCACACAACGCTGCCGTCTGTATACTTCACATACTCGACCGCGTCCACCGTCAATGCAAGCTGTGCCGTTTTGGTGATGGTCACCATAATAATGCCGCCAGTGATGCAGTCTCCGGGAATGGTGTAAGTGCTGGCATTTTCGTTGCGCTGGAGCGTGAGGGTTTTCTCGCCGGCCATGACGGTGACCGTGTAGTCAAATCCCTCTCGATGGTTGATACCGAATGTAAAAGCTTCACCGCTTTTTACGGTATAGGACGTAACGCCATCCCAGACATCGGCGGCGCCGCTGCCCGTAAGCACGATTTGTGTGGTGCCGCTTTGCGGGGCCTTCTTCACCGTAATGACCACCGGGCCGGTGACAGCCGCCGCCGGGATCGTGTAGGTATAGCGGCTGCCGCTGCTGCTGACAGTGCACGTCACCGGCAGGCCGTTTACCGTTACGGCCACCGCATAGTCGTAGTTGGCCGCCTGCGTGACCGTAAAGGTGTAATTCTGCCCATGCGTTGCGGAAGTGGGGGCGCTGACGTCGCCGGAGCCGTCGCCCTTGACGGTCGCCGCGTATGTTTTGACAGTGGGTGCGCTGTTGGCGCTGATGACCAGCTCGCCGGTGACATTTTTGATCGTGTAGCTGCCGTCACCATTGTCGATGACATCTATGTATTCATCATTCACAGTGGCTGAAAATCCGTAGTTATAGCCGGGATCGGCGGTGAAGGTATAATCGCCGTTTGCGGTCACGTAAGCGTCACCGGTGGCACAATCCGGAAGCACAACAGGGAAGCCGCCGCACAGGATCGTCACCGTGCCGCTTTGATCGGCCGGTACACTGGCAGTTTGGGCGTCCTTTGCCGCGTTGGCGCGGACGTCCATCTGTGCCTTGACCAATTTCACAGTGGCCTCACCGGCGGCCTTTACGGTGAAATTCAGCATGATAGAACTGTCGGAGCGCACTTCTCCGTAGCCGCCTATGGTCAACAATCCAGCGTTAGAGTTGTCGTTGATAATGGCGGGAGTTTCACTGCTGTTGCCGATGGCTGCGTTTGCGAAATCAAGCTTTTCCGCGTCATAGGAGAACTGGAAAAAGAAGGTATTGTAGGCCAGATCCCCCGGCTCCTGACGCATGAACAGCACCACTGACACTGGTTTATTTACTTCGGCAGATGTTGCGCTGCCCAGAGAGACATAGTACTTCGGATCCTCGCCGCTGGCAGACGCCGGCAGCAAAAGCAGTACCATAACCGCCGCTAAAAGCCCGGAAAACCATCGTTTCATCTTAAAAACCCCTCCGTTTCACCACTTTTCGGTAAATACAAACCTAAATTTATCACCGGTCACCGAACAATTCAATTCGCAATAGGCAGAAATTTAAGGGGGATTGTTGTGCAGAATGACGATAAAGCCCATGAAAATGGGCAAAAACCTTCCCCCAGGGGGAGGGATTTTTCGCGCCCCTGTTAGCGTTCCGTTAAAACCGCGTTAAGAAATCACCGATTTTCTTGAAACTACAATCATAGAGTGCTACCATAAAACAACGTAGGGGGCGCGAGGTACAGGCCTCGCGCGACAGGAGGGGAGCTCCCGGGAGACAGATCATCTGTTTCCCGGGAGCCTTGCTTTGCCTACAAAAAACCCATCGGCCGCACAAAAATGCGGCCGATGGGTTTACCATAATTTGTATTATTGTCAACTTAGCCCTGCGGCTGCTCACTTTCTGGCACCGGAGTCTCGACGGTGGAATCGGCAGCGGGCTCCGGAACCGCCTGGGGTAGCGGCTCCTGCGGGGAAGCCTCGGGCGCAGCGGGGACCCGCGGGTCCGGCTCCGCCTGTGTGGCTTCAGCGGCCTCCTGGGCCTCACGGGCCAGGCGCTCGTTCTCCTCGCGGATGGCGGCCTTCTGCTCGCGGCGGGCATCAGCGGCAGCGAAGAACGCCCGCACCAGAGCCAGCAGCACGAAGAACGCCGCGATGGCCAGGCCGATCCAGCCCGCAGTGTGGATCAGGAAAAAGTCCCGGATGGTGAAATACTCCTTGTAGATCCCCAGGAAATACAGCGCCACGCCGCCGGCGGCACACAAAATGCACAGCAGCAGGCGGAAGAAGGCCCGGACCTTGTGCTTGCGCCCGGCCAGATACGCCACCAGCAGCGCCAGCGCGGCCAGAAACAGCGCCGGGGACTGGCAGCAGAGGATATAGCCCAATGTCTTGTCCAACATGGCCTCGTCTCCTTACAGCTGGCACTTGCCCCGGGGCAGGTATTTGCCGTCCGGCCCGGCCAGCACCTTGCCGGAGGACACCGCGGGCTTGCCGCGGAGCCACACCTGGCGGATGGAGCCCTTGGTGACCACGCCCTCATAGGGGTTGTAGTCCGCCGCGCCCACCATATCCTCGGCGCGGATGACGTGGTCGGCCTCGGGGTCGTACACCACGATGTCGGCGTCGGAGCCGGGGGCCAGCACGCCTTTGCGCGGGAACAGGCCGTACAGCTTGGCGGGGTTCTCTGCCAGCACGCGGCACATGGCGCCCAGACCGATCTTCTTCTTGGCCACGCCGAAGGTGTAGATCAGCTCGCCGCGGGTCTCCACGCCGGGGATGCCGCCGGGAATAGCGGTGAAATCGTCGCGGCCCGCCAGCTTCTGCTGGGTAGTGAAGCTGCAGTGGTCGGTGGACACGGTCTGCACCTCACCCCGGCGGATGGCGCGCCACAGGGCCTCACGGTCAGCCGCTTTCCGAATAGGAGGCGAGCAGACGTATTTGGCTGCCTGCAGCCAGTCCTCGTTATAATACACGCTGTCGTCCAATACCAGATACTGGGGGCACGTCTCCACAAAGACCTTCTGGCCCCGCCAGCGGGCGTTGGCGATCTCGTCCAGCGCCTCGATGTTGGTGGTGTGGACGATGACCACGGGGATGTCCACCTGCTCGGCGATGCGGAGCAGACGGCCCACGGCCTCGGCCTCCATGATGTCGGGCCGGGTCTCCGGGTGGCAGTGGACGCCGTTCTCGCCGGCGGCCTTCTTTTCGGCGATCAGCGCGTCGATGACCCCGGCGTTTTCGCAGTGGACGCCGCAGATGCCGCCCTTTTCCTTCAGCTTTTTCAGCGCCTTGTACATGGCCTCGTCACCGATCATCATGGCCGGATAGGTCATGTACATCTTGAAGGAGGAGATACCCTCGGCGTACATATCGTCGATCTCGCGCTCGATGGTCTCGTTCCAGTCGTCGATGGTCATGTGGAAGCCGTAGTCGCAGGCACACTTGCCGTCTGCCTTCTCGTGCCAGAGCCGCAGGCCGTCGTGCAGCGTCTCGCCCTTGTTGGGGCAGGCAAAGTCGATGATGGTGGTGGTGCCGCCCCGCAGCGCCGCCCGGGAGCCGCTGGCAAAGTCATCCGCCGTGGTGGTGTTGCACACGTCCAGATCGAAATGGGTGTGGGCATCGATAAAGCCGGGAAACAGCAGCATCCCGGTCACGTCCACCACCTGTGCGCCGATGGCGGGAATATCGCGGCAGACATCGAGGATCTTCTCGCCCTCCACCAGGATATCGGCCCGGCGGGGGCCCTTGCCGGTGACCACGGTACCGCCCTTGAACAGCAATCTCATCACAAGACCTCCTCGTTTGTGTTGATTTCTGTCGGTATTATACCACTTTTCGCCCCACTGTGTAAAGCACAATAAAAACGTCCCAAGCCTTCCCCTTGGGGGAGCTCCCTCGTTAGCCTTCCCCTCGAGGGGTCCGCGGTGTTGAATGACACGCCGGTGGCATGTCAGACCCGTGGACCGACCGACCCGCAGGGAGACAGGTGGCGCGGGGCAGTCCCTCAAGCCTTCCCCTTGAGGGCGCCCCAGTGCGCACACTGGGGTGTGCACAGCTGAAGGTGTCAGCGAAGCTGACGGATGAGGGGTAAAAAGAAACTCTTATAATCCTCCCGCGTTAGCGGGAGGGTTATATATTTATCTCACCCCGTCAGAGGTGAGATATTATCTATCCCCGGCCGTCAGGCCAGGGATAATTAAGCGTAAAAAAGAAAGGCCCCACGGTCAAACGATCTTTATTCACCCCACCCTCGCCAGGGGGAGGGATAATTAAAGTCAAAAAAGAAAGGCCCGTAGGAAAGCAATCTTTACTATTCCTCCCGCGACAGCGGGAGGAATATATATTTATCCCCCGCGGCAGCGGGGGATATTTATTTCGTCCGCGCCGACAGGCGCGGGCTGATTAAGCGTAAAAAAGAAAGGTCCCGTAGGAAAGCAATCTTTACTATTCCTCCCGCGGCAGCGGGAGGAATA
>ERZ826016.1220-NODE-1220-length-25411-cov-9.412605_pt1 | contig 25411 bp, 20 predicted proteins | sample MGYA00519872_ERZ826016 | MGnify/ENA primary metagenome ERZ826016 (study PRJEB31778, sample SAMEA3449218) | human gut metagenome | biome: human gut; feature: human-associated habitat; material: faeces | place: United Kingdom | collected 2010/2012 ... | reverse complement strand
CTCCTACCCTTGATGCCATTTGCTAAAATGTAAAGTTCTCTTTACATCTTCAAGATAACAGGCAGACAGCAAAATGTCAAGAGTATTTGACATTTCAGGCAAGGAAAAACCCCACAGAATTTTCTGTGGGGTTTTGTGAATGTTTACTGATCCTGCTTATCCGGGTCGAGATCCTTTTCAGCTTCTTCGACCTTGGCAAGCTCCTCTGCGGATTCCGCAGGCTTGCTTACCTTGGCGTGCAGCTCCTGCTGCAGCTCGGTCATCAGATCCTCGCCGACGATCTTATCCGGAACGATTTCGCCGTTGTAGACCTTAACAAAGGTCTCGCCGTCCATCGTTTCGTTACGGATGAGATACTCGGCAACGCGCTTCATCTCGTCCATGTGCTCGCTCAGCAGCTTTTCACAGGCGTGATATGCGTGCTCGATAATGCGGTGAATCTCGTCGTCGATCTCCGCCGCCTTAACCTCGGAATAGCCCTTGCCGGCTGCCAGATCGCGGCCGAGGAACACCTCACCGTTATCCGAACCGTAGTCGATCGGGCCGATACGCTCGCTCATGCCGTAGCTGGTGACCATGGCGCGTGCCATCTGGGTCGCCTGCTTGATGTCGCCATAAGCACCGGTGGAGATATCCTCCAGGATCAGCTGTTCGGCCACGCGGCCGCCCAGACTGGAAACGATATCCTCGAACATTTCGCCCTTGGTCACATAGCTGCGATCCTTTTCGGGCAGGTACATGGTGTAGCCGCCGGCCTGACCACGGGGGATGATGGTGATCTCATGCACACGAGGGTGGTGCTTGCAGTAGAAGCCCGCCACCGCGTGGCCTGCCTCGTGGTAGGCCGTGAGCTTTTTCTCTTCGGGGGTCACGACGCGGCTCTTCTTTTCGGGGCCTGCCATGACCTTCATGGATGCCTCCTCGATGTCCTCCATCGTGATGGCCTTGCGGCTGCGGCGGGCTGCCAGCAGCGCGGCCTCGTTGACGAGGTTTTCGAGGTCTGCACCGGCAAAACCGGCGGTGCGCTGAGCAATGACCTTCAGCGACACATCCGGGGCCAGAGGCTTGTTCTTGGTGTGGACCTTCAGGATCTCTTCACGGCCCTTGACGTCTGGCAGGCCAACATAGACCTGACGGTCGAAGCGGCCGGGGCGGAGCAGCGCCTTATCGAGGATGTCGGCACGGTTGGTGGCCGCCATGACGATGACGCCGTCGTTGGCCTCAAAACCGTCCATCTCGACCAGCAGCTGGTTCAGGGTCTGCTCACGTTCATCGTGGCCGCCGCCCAGGCCGGCGCCGCGCTGGCGGCCGACCGCGTCGATCTCGTCGATGAAGATGATGCAGGGCATGGTCTTCTTGGCCTTGTCGAACAGGTCGCGCACACGGGAAGCGCCGACGCCGACGTACATCTCCACGAAATCCGAACCGGAGATGGAGTAGAACGGCACACCGGCCTCACCGGCGCAGGCGCGAGCCAGCAGGGTCTTGCCGGTACCCGGAGGGCCCACGAGCAGGACGCCGTGGGGGATGCGGGCACCGAGGGAGTTGAACTTGTCCGGGCTCTTGAGGAACTCGACGACTTCCTTCAGTTCTTCCTTCTCCTCGTCCTCACCGGCCACATCGGCGAAGGTCGCAGTCTTCTTGTTCTCGTGTTCATCCTTGACCTTGGCTTTGCCGACGTTCATGATGCCGCCGCCACCGGCACCGCCCCGCATCATGGAGAAGAGCAGGAAGCCGGTGCAGCCCAGCATCCCCAGATAGAACAGGATCTCCATCCAGGGGATGGTCTCCTTGAGGGTGGTGTAGTCGTAGGTCATCGGTGCGTCGGGGTTCGCCGCATCGTAGGAAGCAATATATTTGTCCACATTCTCAATGAAAACGTAGGCATAGGGCAGCTTGTAACGGACGGTCACGGTGCCGTCGTCGTTCTTCACCGCGCCGACGGAAGCCGCCGAGGAGGTGGAGAACATCCCGCTGAGCAGGCCGCCGGCAGCCTGCGTGGTGCCGGATGCGGACGAGGTATCCGGCAGGGCCAGGTCGCCCTCCTTCAGCGTCAGGGTGATGATGCTGGTGTTTCGGTCCAGCGTGAAGTCCGTGACCTGATTGTGCTCAAAGTAGTGCACCACGGTGGAGTAGCTCATGGTCGAGCCGCTCGTGCTGCCGCCGCTGGTGCCCAGCACCGACCAGATCATCAGCACAGCCGCCAGAGCCAGCGCCAGGATCAGGGGGTTAAAGCGAGGTCGTTTCGGTTGCAAAAGGGATCAACTCCAGTTCTATTCTTACTTATTTTTCGTAGACAGCGGGCTTGAGCACGCCGACATAGGGCAGATTGCGGTATTTCTCATCGTAGTCCAGGCCATAGCCCACCACGAACTCGTCCGGCACCTGATAGCCCTCGTAGTCGGGCTGGATGTCGGCCTTGCGGCGGCTGGGCTTGTCGAGGATAGTGCAGATCTTCACGGAGTTCGGGTTGCGCATCTTGAGCATCGGCACCAGGTTGGACAGGGTGACGCCGGTGTCGAGGATATCCTCCACGATCAGCACATCCTTGCCGGAGAGGTCGCCGTCCAGATCCTTGATGATCTTGACCAGGCCGCTGGAGGTGGTGTTGCTGCCGCCGTAACTGGACACCACCATGAAGTCGATGCTGCACGGGATGCTCACCGCCCGCATCAGGTCGGCCATGAAGACCACCGAGCCCTTCAGGATGGAGACGAGGACGAGGTTTTTGCCCTCGTAGTCTTTGCTGATCTGGGCGCCCAGTTCCGCGACCTTGGCCTTCAGCTGTTCTTCGCTGACCAGGACTTTCTCGATATCGTCGTGCATACTCATTGTTGTTCCTCCATTTTTTGCGCTTCCATCTGCAAGACGTTTTCACTGTCCGCCGTGGGAGCCAGCCCGTCGGCAAAGCCTGCACCGCAGACCCACACGACCTCGCTCCCCGCCGCAAGCAGCGGCAGACGGTCTCGTTCTTCGGGCGGGATGCCCGCTTCGTTCATCCATTTGCGCAGCTCTTTGCGGATGCCGCGTCCCGCCGGGCGGAACGTATCCCCCGGCTGGCGGCAGCGCAGCGTGAGCGCAGAATATAACATTATTATTTTAGCATAATCTGCCTGATTTTTTAAGTCTTTTTTATGAACACCCTGTGTTTTTTCTTGAAAACCGCCCGGAATCTGCCGGGCTGCGAGCACCCAGCCCCCCGGAAGGGCAATCTCCAGCGGTCCTGCCGGGTCAAACGGCAGCGGGAGCACCGCAGCCGCCGGGTCATCCGGGGCTGCCGCGGCGGGCATTTTCTCCACCCAGAGCACCCCGCCGCCCGCGCAGAAGCGGACGTTTCCGGTCAGCTGGACGGCCCCGCTCCCCTGCTCCACCAGCGCGCAGAGCAGGCGGATGTATTTTTCCTCCGCGTCCCGCACCGGGGCCACCAGACTGTGCAGGGCAGCTTCCAGGATCAGCGGGTCGGCCTCCTGCAGCCCTTCCAGCCCCCAGACGGGCCGGCCTCTCTGCAGCGCATACCGTGCCCCCGCCGGGAGGGCGGGCGGCAGCAGGACTTCCGCGTCTTCCAGCAGCTCTTCCGCCCGCTGTGCAAAGTAGGCATCCGCGCGGGCGGCCTTTTCGCAGAAGCGGGCGAAATTCTCCTCCGCCGCCTCGTTCACCGAGCGCAGGGCCGGGAGCGCCGCGTGGCGCAGCCGGTTGCGGGCGTAGGCGTCGGAGGCATTCGTCTCGTCCGTCACCCAGCGTTGGCCGCATGCCGTGCAGACCTGCTCGGTCTCCGCGCGGGTCAGGCAGAGCAGCGGGCGGCAGAAGCCGGGGCGGCTGGGCCGGATGCCCGCTGCGCCGTGGAGACCGGCCCCCCGCGCCAGCCGGAACAGCAGCGTCTCGGTCTGGTCAGTAGCAGTATGGGCGGTGGCGACCGCATCTATCCCACCGGCCCGCAGGGCATCGAAGCAGGCATAGCGGAGCTTCCGCGCCCAGTCCTCCCCCGGATGCGCCGGGACGGCAGCACCTACGTCAGCCGGATGGAACACGCGCAGCGGCACGTTCAGCCGGGCGCATTCGGCGCGGACAAAGGCTTCGTCCCGGTCGGCGGGCTCTCCCCGCAGGCCGTGGTTCACATGGCAGGCCGTCAGCTCGTAGCCGAACACCGGCTGGACCCGCAGCAGCAGCCGGAGCAGCGCCATGCTGTCGGCCCCGCCCGAAACGGCGGCGCACAGCCGCTGCCCCGGCGCGAACAGCTCGTTTTCCTGCGCGAAGGCGCGCACTTTTTCCACGATCTCGTTCATCAGCGTTTGAAATCCACATCCATAAAGCGGGTATGTGCGCCATCCCAGCCCAGCGGCACCGTGCTGGTCTCGCCGTGGCGGTTCTTGGCCACGATGCACTCGGCGGTGTCGGCGTCCACCTCGCCGCCGTCGGGGTTTTGGCTGGCGTAATAGGAATCGCGGTAGAGGAACAGGACGCAGTCGGCATCCTGCTCGATGGAACCGGAGTCACGCAGGTCAGACAGCTGCGGCCGGTGGCTGGAGTTGTTGCCCTGCTTTTCCACCGCACGGGACAGCTGCGACAGCGCGATGATGGGCACGTTCATCTCTTTGGCCATGATCTTGAGGTTCCGGGTGATGGAGCTGATCTCCTGCACACGGTTCTCGGTGCGCTGGCCGGTGGTCATCAGCTGCAGATAGTCGATGACGATGAGCCCGACGTTCGGGCGGGTGGGGTCCTGATTGACCCGGCGGATCTTCGCCTTCATCTCGGTGATGGTGATACCGGATGTGTCGTCCATATAGATGGGCGCATCGTGGAGCTTCTCGGTCGCCATGGCCAGATACTCCCAGTCCTCGGCGCGGAGGGCACCGGTGCGGAACGCCTGGCTGTCGATGCCCGCTTCCGCCGAGAGGATGCGGTTGGTCAGCTGTTCCTTGGTCATTTCGAGGCTGAAGATGGCCACCGGTACCTTCTGCTGCATGGCCACGCGGGTGGCGATGTTCAGTGCAAAGCTGGTCTTGCCCATGCCGGGGCGGGCAGCCAGGATGACGAGGTCGCCGCGGCCCAGGCCGGTCAGGACGGTATCCAGCAGGCGGAACCCGGTGGGGATGCCCTTGTATTTGTCGGCATCGGGGCCGCTGATCTTCTGCAGGTTGGTCAGCGTTTCCACCATGCTGGAAGAAAGCGGCGTCAGTGCGCTGGAATCCCGCCCGGAGCGGATCTCGTAGATGCGCTGTTCGGCGTTTTCCAGCAGCAGGTCCGCATCCGGTTCATCGCCCGCATCCTGCAAGATATCCTTTGCCACCCCCATCAGCTGGCGGACCAGATATTTTTCCTGCACGATCTGGGCATAGGCCTTGACGTTTGAGATGCTGGGCACCGTCTCGGCCAGACCGGTCAGGTAGACTTTCGCCTCATCCGCGCTTGGGAAGACGCCGTCCGAGATAACTGCGTCCAGCAGGGTGACGAAGTCGATGGTCTGGTCGCTCGTGAAGAGCCGCAGCATCTCGGAATAGATCTGTGCATTCTGGCGGGTGTAGAACATCTCCGGCCGGATGATCTCGACCAGGTCGGTCAGGGTATCCGGCTTGAGCAGCACCGCGCCCAGCACACTCTGTTCGGCCTGCATGTTGTAGGGCAGGTTGATGCCCACGCTCTCCAGATTCAGTTCGTTGGTATAATGTCGTTCGTTCGGCATGGTATCGTTTTCCTCTCAGAAACCCAAAAAGCGCCCCCTGCACTGAGGGGGCGCTGACAGGCATTTTGAAATCAGGCCTGCTCCACTTCCACCATGATCTTGAAGGAAGCCACGACACCGACATGCAGACGCACCTTGGCGTTGAACACGCCTGCGTCCTTGATGTCCTTGGTCTCCAGCTCGATCTTCTTCTTGTCGATGGGAGCACCGGCCAGCTGGGCCAGAGCCTCGGCAACTTCCTTACCGGTGACCTTGCCGTGCAGGCGGCCGGATGCGCCGCCCTTGGCCTTGATGGTCACGGTCTTGCCGTTGATCTTCGCCGCCAGAGCCTGGGCAGCAGCCACCGTCTCGGCCTCGTGGAAATCCGCAGCAGCCTCCTTGCCGCGTGCGATATTCACCGCGCTGGCGTCGGCCACAGCGGCCAGTTTGCGCGGGAACAGAAAGTTGCGGGCGTAGCCGTCGGAGACCTCGTGGATCTCGTCCTTCTTGCCAATGCCTTTGACGTCCTGCTTCAGAATCACTTTCATGATAGTATCCCTCACTTCTCACCGGAAAAACCGGTGCCGTTCTTGTAAGTTCTAGTATACAGCAATTGACCGCTTCCGTCAACTTGATATCAGACCGTATCGCCGGGCGCTTTTCCCTCGTGCAGCCGGGAACCTGCTGTTATGCCAGTTCGTTTTCCGCCACCGACAATGCCACCTCGATGACCTTATCCATATCGTAGTACTTGTACTCGCCCAGACGGCCGCCGAAGATGACCCCCGGCTCGGCATCGGCCAATTTCTTGTATGCGGCGTAGAGCGCACCGTTCTTCTCGTCGTTGACGGGGTAGTACGGCTCATCGCCCTTCTTCCACTCGGCGCTGTACTCGCGGCTGATGACCGTTTTGGGCTGGGTGCCGAACTCAAAGTGCTTGTGCTCGATGATGCGGGTGTAGGGGGTCTCGGCGTCGGTGTAGTTCACGACGGCGTTGCCCTGATAGTTGTCGGTGTCCAGCACCTCGGTCTCGAACCGGACGCTGCGATACTGCAATGCGCCCAGCTGGTAACCGAAGTAGGCATCGACGGGGCCGGTGTAGACGACCTTCTCCGCCAGCTTGTCCAGAGACGACTTCTCGGCCAGATAGTCCACGTTCAGGCGGACTTCCACACCGTCCAGCATCTTTTCCACCAGAGCGGTATAGCCGCCGTTGGGGATGCCCTGATACAGCGCGTTGAAATAATTGTTGTCGTAGGTAAAACGGACGGGCAGGCGCTTGATGATGAACGCGGGCAGCTCGGTGCAGGGGCGGCCCCACTGCTTGCCGGTGTAGCCCTTGACCAGCTTCTCATAGATGTCGGTGCCCACCAGACTGATGGCCTGCTCTTCCAGATTTTTCGGCTCGGTGATGCCCGCTTCGGCCTTCTGCTGCTCGATCTTGGCCCTGGCCTCGGCCGGCGTGACCACGCCCCACATCTTGTTGAAGGTGTTCATGTTGAAGGGCATGTTGTAGATCTCGCCGTGGTAGTTGGCCACCGGGCTGTTGGTGTAGCGGTTGAACTCCGCGAACTGGTTCACATACTGCCACACGGCCTTGTTGTTGGTGTGGAAGATGTGGGCGCCGTAGCGGTGCACGTTGATGCCCTCCACCGGCTCGGTGTAGATGTTGCCCGCGATGTGGCCGCGCTTGTCGATGACGAGGCAGCGCTTGCCGGCCTTCTTCGCCTCGTGGGCAAACACCGCGCCGTACAGACCGGCACCCACGATGAGATAATCATACTGCTTCATGGGAAGATTCCCCTTTCCTCATTTTTTCGTATCCGGAGCGCTTTTTTTCTGCGACTCCCGGTACTGGTCGATGGCGGTCTGGATGCGCGCCCGCGCCGCCTCCGGGGTGATGTGCTTGAGCTGGGCCGCCGCCATGGTCTGGTGGCCGCCGCCGCCCAGCAATTCCATGATGACCTGCACATTCACGGCCCCCAGACTGCGGGCCGAGACGTTCACGCCCGTGCCCACCGGAACGGCCACGAAGCTGGCATCGACGCCCTGAATGGTCAGCAGGTCGTTCGCAGCCTGCGCCACGGCCACGCGGGCCTCCGGGGCGAGCTCGCCGCCCACCGAGATGGCACAGCCTTTGTACATCTGGGCGGCTTCCACCAGCGCGGCCTTGGCGTTGTATTCCACCATCGTCACATCGAACAGCTGGCGGACCCGCTCGGTCTCCGCGCCATAGCGGCGGAGGGCCGCAGCGGCCTCAAAGGTGCGCACACCGGTGTGCAGGGTGAAGTCGCGGGTGTCCAGCATGATGCCGGAGAGCAGGCCCTCGGCCTCGACCCGGTTGGGCTTGTCGTCGCGGGTGCCGACGTACTGCAGCAGCTCCGTGACCAGCTCACTGGCCGAGGACGAATACGGCTCGTGGCAGACCAGAGCCGGGTTCTCGATGAAGCCGACGCCCTTGCGGTGGTGGTCGATGACGGCCACCTTGCCGCATTTTTCCAAAATCTCCTTGCTCTCCACAAGGCCGGTCTGGTATGTATCCACCACGATGCAGAGCGTTTTTTTCGAGACGATGGGCAGCGCCCCCTTGGGGTCGATGAAATCATCCTCCTGCCCGGCCCGGACCAGAGCGTCGATGAGGGAGCCTGCCAGCGTGGCGTCCCGGCGGACAGCGATGACGGCGGGCACATCGCAGATCTTGCAGATGCGCAGCACACCCTCTGCCGCGCCGATGGCATCGAGATCGCTCATCCGGTGGCCCATGATGACCACATGGTCGGCCTCCTTGATGAGCTTGACCAGCTGGTCGGCCACGATGCGGCTGCGGACCTTGCTCCGCTTTTCCACGCCGTGGCTGACGCCGCCGTAGAAGGTGAAGCCGTCCGGCGTCATCTCGGCGGCCTGGTCGCCGCCGCGGCCCTGCGCCATATCCAGCGCCTGCACCGCCATATCCTGCGCCTCCCGCAGGGTCTTGGCCCCGCGGCCGATGCCGATGGAGATGGACAGGTTCACGCTGGGGTCGAGGGCGCGGATCTTATCCAGCACATCATAGCCGCGCTTTGCGTACTGCTCCAGATGGCGCTCTTCCACCACTGCGATATACCGGCCGCTGGCCACCCGGCGCAGAAAGCCGGTGCCCCGCCCGATCAGATCCTCCAGCACACGGTTGATGCCCTCCAGCAGGCGGGCGCGCTCGCTGTCCAGCATATCGCTGAAGACATCGTCGTAGCCATCCACCAGAAAGACCATGTAGCCGGGGCGGCTGGCCTTGTACTCGGCCTCCACCCGGCGCAGCGCGGTCTCTTCGTTGAAGATCAGGAGCGTGACGCTCTCGCTCTGGCCCGGCACCGTGGAGCTGTGGATGCTCCACACGCCGTCGGCCAGGTTGAGCTGCTGGCCGTCCGCCGTGCGGCAGAGCTGCAGGTCCAGGCCGGGCAGCAGCTTCTGCGCCCGGCTGGCCAGACGGTCTTCGCCGCCCAGCAGCCGCTGGCGGAATGCGGTGTTGTACCACAGCACCGTCTCGCCGGAGAGCACTGCCGCCGGCTGAGACAGGGATTCCAGACTGTACTGGGTCTTGGAGTTTTCAAAGCTCCCGCCCGTTACCCAGCGCGCAAGCCAGCTGCGCAGCCGATAACGGAAAAGGCCCATCCCGATGCCCCACAGCACCACCAGCACCGCCAGCACCGGCCAGCCCGCCGGGCGCTGGACGAGCAGCACCAGAAACAGCAGGCCGCACAGAACGGCCAGCGCGCCGGTCAGTATCTCAAGCGTCCATCTCGGTTTTCGTTTCATCAAATCTTCTGCCTCCTGATCTGCCGCCGCGTCGGGCGGCCTCTATCAGACCTCCATCAGGATGGGGAGGATCATCGGGCTGCGCTTGGTGCGGCGGTAGATATAGCTGCTCAGCGCCTCGCGCACACGGGTCTTAACGCTGTTCCAGTCGCGGACGTGTTCGTCCACGCAGCGGTCCAGCGCGTTTTCTACGATGCTCTGGGCACCGTCCATCAGGCTCTCATTCTCGCGCACGTAGACGAAGCCACGGCTCACGAGATCGGGGCCGGCCAGCACCTTGCCGGTCTTGCTGTCCACGGTGGCCACGATGATGACGAGGCCGTCCTCCGACAGGTGCTTGCGGTCCCGCAGGACCACATTCCCCACATCGCCCACGCCGAGGCCGTCCACCATGACGGCACCGGCCGTGACCGGTTCGCCCAGCTTGATCTCATCCCTGGTCAGGATGACGTTGGAGCCGTTTTCTGCGATGAGGATGTTGCTGGTGGGGATGCCGAGGCTTGCAGCGGTGAGGGCATGCTTTTTCAGCTGCTTGTACTCGCCGTGCACCGGCAGGAAATACTTGGGCCGGGTCAGGGTGAGCATCAGCTTCTGCTCCTCCTGGCAGGCGTGGCCGGAGACGTGGACATCATACATGCTCTCGTAGATGACCTCCGCGCCCAGCAGCAGCAGACCGTTGACGATCTTGGTCACGCTCTTCTCGTTGCCGGGGATGGGGTTGGCGGAGATGATGATGAAGTCGCCGGGGCCGACGCGGACCTGGCGGTGGCTGCACGAAGCCATGCGGGAAAGGGCGCTCAGCGGCTCTCCCTGGCTGCCGGTGGTGATGAGGACCACCTGTTCCGGCGGGTACTGGTTCAGTTCTTCCACGCTGATGAGGGTGCCCTCCGGGATGTGCATATACCCCAGCTCCTGCGCCATGGCCGTGTTGTTGACCATGCTGCGGCCGCTGAATGCCACCTTGCGGCCATCTTCCACGGCCAGGTCGATGATCTGCTGGACGCGGTAGATGTTGGATGCGAAGGTCGCAATGATGATGCGCTTGTTCCGGGCGCGAGCAAACAGGTTGCGCACACCGGCGGCGACCTTCTGTTCGGTGGCCGTAAAGCCCGGACGCTCGGCATTGGTGGAGTCGCTCAGCAGGGCCAGAACGCCCTTCTGGCCGTACTCGGACAGGGTGGTCAGGTCGGTGACGCCGCAGGCCAGCGGGGTGTAGTCGATCTTGAAGTCACCGGTCTGGATGATGGTGCCCGCCGGGCTGTCGATGGCAAAGGCCACCGCATCCGGGATGGAGTGGTTCACATGGATGGGCTCCACCGTAAAGCAGCCCAGCTTGAGCTTCTGCTTGGGGGTGATCTCCACGAACTTGGTCTTGCCTGCCAGGCCGAACTCTTCCAGCTTGTTCCGGATGAGGCCGCAGGTCAGGCGGGTGCCGTAGATGGGCAGATCGAACTTTTGCAGCAGATAGGGGATGCTGCCGATGTGGTCTTCGTGGCCGTGGGTGATGAGCAGGCCCTTGATCTTCTCCTTATTCTGCACCACGAAGGTGAAGTCCGGGATGACCAGATCCACGCCGTACATGTCGCTGTCCGGGAAGACGAGGCCGCAGTCCACGATGATCATATCGCCGCAGCACTCATAGACCGTCATATTCTTGCCCACTTCGCCCAGGCCGCCCAGCGGGTAGATGTGGATGGGCACAGCGGCCTCCTTGGGCTGCTGCGGGCGGCGGGGCCGCCGCTGATAATAGGGGCGGCGGGTGCGGGGCCGCTTTTCGCCGGTGGATTCCGTGTTTCTGTTCTGAGCCTGTGCCATGGTCTGGCTCTGTTCCTTTGCCTGTGCCATTCGTACCTCCAAAAAATCAATCACAAAACGCAGGCTCGTCCGTTCTGCGGGCGGCCTGTCCTCACAAAGAAGCGGGCAAGCTCTGCCGCTTCCATCAAACCATCGTATAGAATTTATCGTTTCAGCGCCGTTTCACGAGCGCAGAGTCGGGTCTGCGCAGCACATTGCAGCCTGTCAGTCCATCTGTTCGATGCGACCGCGGCGCAGCCGCGCAGCCCCCTGAGCGCACCCCTCCGGTGCACCCCTATACGCATTTTGTTACAAACAGTATAGTATTTCTCACCCTTTTTGTCAATTCCAAGGTTGGGCTGCGCGGCAGCAAATTATGCGTCCCCCTCTTGACAGAAACGGAAAAATGGCTCTAAATAGAAGCATCTACAACAACACACCGGGAGAACCACATGAAACAAGTTGAAGTTTACACCGACGGCGCATGCAGCGGCAACCCCGGCCCCGGCGGCTGGGGTGCGGTGCTGCGCTACCGTTTCAACGGCAAGGTCTACGAGAAGGAGCTCAGCGGCGGCGACGCTTCCACCACCAACAACCGGATGGAGCTGACGGCCTTCATCGAGGCACTGCGCCAGTTGAAAGAGCCCTGCGAGGTGCGCCTGTGCTCCGACAGCCAGTACGTCATCAACGGGCTGGAAAAAGGCTGGGCCAGAGGCTGGAAGCGCCGGGGCTGGAAAAAATCCGACGGCTCCCCTGCCCTGAACCCGGACCTGTGGGAACAGGCGCTGGAGCAGGAGGCCCGCCACAAGATCACCTATGTCTGGGTCAAGGGCCACGCAGGCCACCCGGAGAACGAGCGCTGCGACCAGCTGGCCGTGGCACAAAGTCAGGCACACGGAGGGAGACAGGGACGATGAGCGATACGTTTTTGCCCGGCAGCGGGTTCGACACCTACGAAGAGCAGGATAAGGTCCTGGTGGGCCTGTGCGGCGGCAGAGGCTGCCGGGCCGCCGTCCGCATCCTGCAGCAGCAGGGCTTTGCCGTGGCGGGCGCAGTGGTCCGCCTGACCGACGCCGACGACACCGTGCAGGCCGCAAAGAACGCGGCCAAGGCCCTCGGCATCGAGTGCGTCACCCTGAACGCTTCTGAGCTGGCAAGCCAGCTGGCCGAAGAAGCGCTGCCCGGCGACCTGCGCTTCCCTGCCCTGCTGGCCGCTGCCGACCGGCTGGGCATCCAGTACATCGCCACCGGCCACCATGCGCGGGTGGAGACGGATGCAGACGGCGTGAGCCACCTGCTGCCCGCCGCCGATGCAGCCAGCGACGAGAGCGCTGCTCTGGCCGCTCTGCCGCAGGAGACGCTGGCCCGGCTCATCCTGCCGCTGGGCGATTTCTCGCCCGATGAGCTTTCCGACCTGGCCGAAGAGCTCCAGTTCTGATCCTGCCCGGAAACGCACAAGAGGCCCTGGACCATTCGGTCCAGAGCCTCTTTCTTTTTGATTTCAGCTGTTCTGGGGGTGGACGATGTCGCGCCAGTCGAGGTCGCCGCGCTCCAGACCATGGATGAGCACCTCTGCGGTGGCGATGTTGGTGGCCAGCGGGATATTGTGCACATCACACAGGCGCAGCAGCGTCATCTCATTGGGCTCACTGGGCTTTGCATTGATGGGGTCGCGGAAGAACAAGAGCAGATCGACCTCGTTGCAGGCGATGCGGGACGCGATCTGCTGGTCGCCGCCCTGGATGCCCGCCAGGAATCGCTGGACCTGCAAGCCCGTTGCCTCGGCGATCATCTTGCCGGTCGTACCGGTGGCCACCAATTTATGCTGGCTCAGGATCCGGCAGTACGCCGTACAGAACTGAACCATCAGCTCCTTTTTGGAGTCATGCGCGATCAGTGCAATCGTCATCGGTCAACCTCTCCTTTACGTTCCCCATGTGCTGGGCCATTTCCTTGCACATATCATAGTATCATAGTTTCTCTCTTTTTACAACAGGTTTTTGGACAAAAGCGCCGATTTTTTCGGGAGTTTCTCCAATTTCCACCGAAATCCGCGCATCATCGTCACGCACCTGCCGCGGCTGCGGCATCTGCCGGAGCCGCAGCTGCGTCGTTCTGCCCGGCATCCTCTGCCTCCCCGGCGGCAGGGTCGGCTGTGCCGTCCGCAGGGGTCTCGGCCGCATCGGCTGCCGTTTCGGGCTGCGCCAGCGACTCTGCTGCCGCCTCGTCCACGGTCAGGGTGCCGTCCTTCATCGCATAGTAGGCGTTGAAGATATCCGCCACCAGTGTGCCGGTACGGGCACCGGCACCGCCGTATTCCACCACGATGCCGATGGCGATCTCCGGGTCTTCTGCCGGGCCATAGGCGATCATGGCGGCGTTGGTGTAGTGCTTATAGGTGCTGCCCGCATAGTAACCCTCGCTGCGCTGGGGGCTGCCGGTCTTGCAGGCGATGGCGTGAGGATAGTTGGCCAATGCCGGGATCGTCTGGGCCACCCCCAGCATCCCTTCCTTGACCAGGTCGAAGGTCTCGCCCTTGTCTTCGACGACATCCATGACCTCCGGCTGGGTCTCTTCCAGCGTCTTGCCGGTGTTGGAGTCGAGGATGGCCTTGACGAAGTGGGTGCGGTAGCGGGTGCCGCGGTTGGCCAGCGTAGCGGCATAGGTCGCCAGCTGGATGGGCGTGACCGCCGTGTTGCCCTGGCCGATGGCGGCCTGCACGTCCAGCGACTCGGTGTAGTTGGAGTCGTTCTTGGTGGTCAGGCGGCCCAGCGCCTCGCTGACCTCCACGCCGGTGCGCTGGCCCAAGCCCAGCTTGTAGGCATAGGCGTCGTAGACATCGCTGGTCAGGCGCCGGCCCACATCGTAGAAGAAGATGTTGCAGCTCCACTTGATGGCAGTCACGACGTCGATGTTGCCGCTGTGGCCATGGCGGGTGCATTTGGGGTGATAATCCTTATAATAGGTATAGACGCCGTTGCACAGCACAGTGGAATACCGGTTGATCAGCCCCGTATCCAGCGCCGCCACCGCTACGCTGGGCTTGTAGGTGGAACCGGGGGTATACAGGCCCTGCAACGCGCGGTTGAACAGGGGCATGTTCTCATCCTCGCTGTATGCGCTGTAATTGGCGGCGTAAAGGTTCTGGTCAAAGCTGGGGTAATTGGACGCTGCCAGCACACCGCCGGTCTTAACGTCGATGACGACGACCGCACCGGCACTGGCCTGCTTGCTGTCCCCATAGCTGTTCCGGATCCACTCCACGTTCTTTGCCAGCGCCTGATCGACAGCCTTCTGGAACTCGCTGTCGATGGTCAGCTGGACGGTGTGGCCCGGTTCCGGCACGGTGGTCAGGGCCGTGTTCACGATGACGCCGTCCGAGTTGCGGGTGATGGTCTCCACGCCATCCTTGCCGCGCAGCTCGTCCTCATAGGCAGATTCCAGACCGGAAATGCCGATGACGTCGTTCATGTTGTAGCCTTTTTCCTTGAGCGGATAGGTCACCTGACCGTTCTCGTCGGTCACCTTCCACTTTTCGGCCGTGATCTTGCCCACCCGGCCCAGCACATGGGGCAGAACGGTGCCCTGCTCGTAGCTGCGGGCGCTCGTCTCCACGATCTCCACGCCCGGCAGGGAGAGGCTGTTCTCCTTGATGGTGGCCACGGTGGCCTCGCTGACGTTTTCCGCCAGAATGAAGTTGTTGACGTTGGAAAATGCCTGCAGCTGCATCTCGTAGTGGATGCCGCCCAGGATGCGCTGCCAGTAGAGGGAGAACCCGGCAAGGTCATAGTCCTCCACCAGCTTTTCCATCACATCGTCGGCGGTGGCATACTGCTGCAGGCCGAGGTTCTCCTTCATGGCGGCAAGGGAGCGCTGCTCGGCGGCGTTGTCGCTCTCCGCCGTGTACGCATAGTGCCCGGCGGCATCTGCCTGCCCGATGAGCAGGCTGTCGTTCCAGCTCTCGCCGTTCTCGCCCAGCAGGCCGACCAGCTTCTGGAGCAGGGCGTCCAGATCTTCGTCGCCCATCAGCAGCTTGTTCAGCACCACGTTGTAGCCCGTCACGCTGGAGGCGATGCGCTCGCCCTTGCTGTCCACGATGTCGCCGCGGGCGGCCGTGACGGTAAATTTATAATCGGTCGTGTTGGTGGCCTGCGCCTTGAAGCTGTCGCCGTTGACCAGCTGCAGAAAGATCAGCCGGAAGCCGTACAGCCCGATGATCACACCTGCGGCGGCGATGAGGAGCATCATCCGCCGCGCGGCCGTTTTGCGTTCGTCTTGGTTCATCCGTTCTCCTTTTGGCGCAGCCGGTTCAGACTACGTCGTTGTCGATCTTGAATTCCGCATGGATGCGGCGCACTGCCCCGAACAGCACCAGACAGACCGGGATGGTCAGCGCCGCCGTGGGCAGCACGAACCACAGATACCGCTCCACTGCCCCGCTGTAGCCGGGCATGTAGTAGAAGAACAGCCAGTCCAGCGAGAGCACCAGCAGCACCGCCGCCGTTTCCAGCAGGACAACGTTCGCCGCCGAGGTCTTGAAGTAGAGCTGCATGACCGCCGAGAGCAGAAAGCAGAGCAGCAGCAGCTCAAAGGCCAGCAGCCCGGCGGTGCGGCCTGCGGTGTAGTCCCACATCAGGCCGCAGACGGCACCGAAGATGCCCCCCGCGAACTCGCCCTCCTCCACCGCGACGACCAGCGCCAGCGGCAGCAGCCAGAGGGGCTTTGCCTCCCCCAGCCGGAACAGCCCCGGCAGGGTCTGCAAGACCGTGCACAGCAGCATCAGCAGCGCATAGCAGACCCATTTGGTGATCTGGCTGCGCTTACGCTTGCGGCGTGATTCCATGGCAGGGCCTCCTCAGAAATTGGTGATGATGAATGCGTGGCGCACCGTGCGCGGGTCTGCGCCCGGCTCGATGACCGCGATGGACGATTTGCCGCTGACCTCCGGCACCACTTCCCGGACCACGCCCACCAGCACATCCGCCGGGAATACGCCGCCCAGCCCCGTGGTGATGACCTGGTCGCTCTTCTGGGTCAGGGTGTTGCGGTTCAGGTTGGTCAGCACACACAGGCCGTCAGCCGCATAGTCCGAGCTGCCGGTGATAATGCCGTTGTCCCGTGTGCGGGAAACGACGCCCGCCGCGTTGAAGTTGGGGTGCAGGATGGTCATGACCTTGCAGCTGGTGGCTTCCACTTCCACCACCACACCCAGCAGATAGCCCTCGTCGCTGACGACGGTGTCGTTCAGCTCCACGCCGTCCACTGAGCCCTGATCCAGCGTAAAGCCGTAAAAGGCATCCAGCGGGTCACGGCCGATGACGAAGGCTGAGACGCAGCTCATCTCCGGGCGGGTGTTCTGGATGTTGGCCAGCGCCTTGTAGGCTTCGTTCTCCGCCTTGAGCCGGTCGTAGTCCACCATCTGTTTGCGCAGCTCGGCGTTTTCGGCGGTGAGCTGCTCGTTCTCGTCCAGAATGGCCCCGATGTTGGTATAGTTCTCCCACAGGGAGGCCACGCGGTCGCCCACCATGGCCGCCGCCTTCTGGAACGGGGCCACGGCCACGCTCAGCAGCTCCTGTGGGGCGGCGGTCAGGCGGTCGTTGGCACCGGCATAGGCCATGATGCCCACCAGGAACACCGCGATGCCGATGAGGATCTTAAATTTCCAGGTTTCGAAAAAATCTTTCAAGGGAACTTCCTCCGGTTGCAAAAAAGCGCGGACAGCCAGAGCCGTCCGCACTCTCTGTTACATATGGGGCCCGTCAGTATCCAGAACGTCATGCAGGACGTCCACATGATCCAGCACGGCACCTGCGCCCTTGGCCACGCAGTCCAGCGGGTCCTCAGCCACATGCACGTCGATGCCGGTCTCGCTCTGGATCAGCTGGTCCAGACCGCGCAGCAGTGCGCCGCCGCCCGTCAGGGTGATGCCGTGGTCGATGATGTCGGCGCTCAGTTCCGGCGGGGTGCGCTCCAGCGTCTCCTTGATGGCGCTGGTGATCTTCACCAGGCACTCCAGCAGAGCCTCGCGCACATCCTCGGAGTGGACGACGATGTTCTTGGGCAGGCCGTCCACCAGATTGCGGCCCTTGATCTCCATGGTCATTTCGGGGTCCAGGGGGTAAGCAGAGCCGATCTCGATCTTGATCTGCTCAGCGGTGCGCTCACCGATGAGCAGGTTGTACTTGCGCTTGATGAACGCGATGATGGCCTGGTCGAACATGTCGCCTGCCATCCGGACGCTGCGGGACGCCACGATGCCGCCCAGCGAGATGACGGCGATCTCAGCCGTGCCGCCGCCGATGTCCACGATCATACTGCCGGTGGGCTCGCTGATGGGCAGGCCTGCACCGATGGCCGCAGCCATGGGCTCCTCAATGACGGAGACCTGGCGGGCACCAGCCTTCAGGGTCGCCTCACGCACCGCGCGGCGCTCGACTTCCGTCACGCCGGACGGGATGCAGATGACCACGCGGGGGCGGGAGAACATGCTGTTGCCGCAGGCCTTCTTCAGGAAGTTCTCCAGCAGATTGGCCGTGATGTCAAAGTCCGCAATAACGCCGTCCTTCAGGGGGCGGACGGCCACGATGCTGCCGGGGGTGCGGCCGATGACGGCCTTTGCCTCGGTGCCCACGCAGCGGACCTCATCGGTCTTGGTGTCCACCGCCACAACGGACGGCTCACGCATGATGATGCCCTTTCCCTTCATGTAAACCAGGGTGTTGGCTGTACCCAGATCAATGCCAACGTCTTTTGAAAACAAACTCATAATGAAGCTCTCCTTCGTATTTCCGGTCTATCCAAAACGCAGGGCGGCGCAAACCAGTCTGCCGCCGATCGCAGAATAACACGACTATATTATAGCCGCAAGCGGAAGTTTTCTCAAGCGTTTTTACAGGTTTTTCCGGATTTTTTCATAAATCTCCGCGCCAGGCCGCTCAAAATCGCTCCAGCAGCCGGATGGTGCGGCTGACGGGCAGCCCCATGATGGTGTAATAGTCGCCCTCGATGCGGTCCAGCCAGAGGGCCGCGCGGCCCTGGATGGCATAGGCACCGGCCTTATCGTAGGGTTCTTCGGTGGCGGCATAGCGCTCGATCTCCGCTTCAGAGATGGGGAAGAACTTCACACGGCAGGTGTCCACGAAGCTCTCGGTGCGGGTGCCGTCCGAGATGCAGACGCCGGTGTGGACCTCGTGCACCGCACCGGAAAGGGCCCGCAGCATCCGTCTGGCGTCCTCCACGCTGTGGGGCTTGCCGAACACTTCCCCTTTCACGTCCACGACGGTGTCGCAGCCGATGACCACCGCGCCGGGGTGCTGGGCCGAGACCGCCCGGCACTTGCCCCGCGCCAGCATTTCCACCAGCTCGGCAGGGGTGTCGGCGGTCACGGTACTCTCGTCAAAATCGCTGGCGCAGACGGTAAAATCGGTGGTGTACAGGCTCAGCAGCTCTCTGCGCCGGGGGCTGCCGGAGGCCAAAATCAGTTGTTTCATTTTATTTTCCTGTCGAGCCGAAGCCGCCCTCGCCGCGCTGGGTGCCGCCCAGCTCCTCCACCTGCGCGAAGGCTGCGGTGTACACCGGCGCAATGCAGAGCTGCGCCACCCGTTCGCCGGGCTGGATGGTGTAGGCCTCGCCGCCCAGATTGACCATGGGCACCTTCAGTTCCCCGCGATAATCGCTGTCCACGACACCGACGCCGTTGGCCATGCACAGGCCGTGCTTGATGGACAGGCCGCTCCGGGCATAGACCAGCGCCACGCAGTGAGCGCCGGGCAGCTCGATGGCAAGGCCGGTAGGCACCAGCACCCGCTGCATGGGGGCCACGGTCAGGGGTTCGTCCAGCACAGCGCACAGGTCGGCTGCGGCCGCGCCCGGCGTCGCGTAGGCGGGCACCTTCGCCCGCGCATCCAATACTTTATAGTTTACCGTGATGGGTTCCATGTTATACCTCAATTCGTTCCTTTGAAATACAGCCCGCGGGTGAACTCGCCCTCGAACGGGGCATGCTGGCGGATGCTGTCCAGAATGGCGGCGGCCTCCTCGCGGGTCTCCAGCGTGAAATAGGCCACGCCGTAGTCCACCGTCAGGGCACCGGGCTTGTCGCCCATGTAGATGGGCACCGGATTATAAATAGTACGCACTCCCATGCCGCAGCGCACCGGGAACTTTTTGGCCTTGCGGTCGGTCAGCAGGCCGGTCTTGTCGCAGTGAGCACAATCGTGGATATTTTGCAGCGGGCAGGCACGGGTGACCATCAGCGGCATGTGGCCGTAGACGATCACGCCCGTGGGCACCGGCTGGCCGTTCTGCGCCGGGGCAATGGACGCAATGTCGCTGTCCTTGACCTCCGGCAGGATGAGGATGGCGTTCAGGCCGTGGTCGGCATAGAACTGGGCCGACAGCTGGTTGGTCACATTCAGGCCGAAGCCGCCGGAGAGCGGCAGGCCGCGGCACATCCGCAGGTGGGCGATGTTGCCCGCCTCGTAGCCCGCAAACCCGGCCTCCTGCGTCGCCGCAATGCGGCGGGCGGTGTCCGCTTCCAGCGCGCCGAACATGACGCGGGGCAGTTCGAGGATGGTCTTGCTGCGCCACGCACGGGGGACGCGGTCTGCCTGCGCGATGGGCAGGATGAGCGCTTCGAGGTCGGAGAGTGCCTGTTCCGGCACCTGGTCCCAGCTCTCGAACCGGGCGCGGAGGGTCCGATGGGGCGGCAAAGTGCGCTGCGGCAGCGGAGCCAGCTCCACCTCGTGCACCGGCCAGGGGCGCAGGGTCTCGCGCTTCTGCTGCAGGCCCTCCAGCGCGGTGCGGCGCAGCTCATTGACGGCGCTGCCCGGCACGAACCACGGCCCGCCGTCCATCTCCACGTCGATCTTTTCCACCGCGAACGGTGTGCCGCCCGTCTTGGACAGGCTGCGCTGCAAGCTCTCGGTGGGGTCGGTGCGGGCGGGCTGGGGTTCGGCGTCGCCGTAGGCAAAGGCGCGGTTGCCGTCTGCATCGGTGACGGTCAGCTTCTCGCCGCCCTCCTCGATCTCCAGCTTCATCTTCACCGGCACGCGGGAGCGCTCCCGGCGGTACAGCTCCCGCAGGGCGGGCAGGGTCTTCCGGGTCAGTTCCGCGTCGGCCTCACTGCGGACGCCAAACATCGTGCCGTCGATCTTGCCATCCAGATAGCCGGACGTGAAACCGGACCGACTGAACGCATTCTTCAGCAGGTCGCGGTCATAGGCGCGGCCCTCGCGGCCCGCCAGGCAGGCATTGACCGCCGCCGCCACGTATTCCGGTGTGCGCAGACGGCCTTCGATCTTGGCCGAAGCCACGCCGATGGCCTGCAGCCTGTCCAGCTTGTCGATGACGGAATTGTCCTTCAGGGACAGGTGATGCAGGCGGCCCGGCCTGCCCTCCGGCAGGGGGTTCGCCTCAAACGGCAGGCGGCAGGGGCCTGCGCAGGAGCCGCGGTTGCCGCTGCGCCCGCCCAGAAAGGCCGACATGTAGCACTGGCCGCTGACGCACATGCACAGCGCCCCGTGGACGAAGCACTCGGTCTCGATGCCGCAGTTCCGGGTGATGGCTTCCACCTCCGGCAGGCTCAGCTCGCGGGCCAGCACCACGCGGGTGAAACCCAGGTCCTTCAGCTCCAGCGCGCCCTGCAGGGTGTGGACGCTCATCTGGGTGGAGCCGTGGCGGGGCAGTTCCGGGGCGATCTCCCCGATGAGCTTTGCCACCGCCAGGTCCTGGCAGATGACGGCATCCGCGCCGCTGGCGGCCACGGCCCGCACGGCATCCGCCAGCTGGGCCAGTTCGGTGCCGTAAACGGTGGTGTTCAGCGCCACATGCACCTTGACCCCGCGCACATGGCAGAAGCGGACGGCCTCCTTCAGGCTGTCCGCATCAAAGTTTCCCGCGCTGGTGCGGGCGTTGAAGCCCGAAAACCCCAGATACACGGCGTCCGCACCGCTGAACACGGCGGCATGGAGCATCTCTTCACTGCCCACCGGGGCAAGGATCTCAATCTTCGACATTCTGTTCCCTCTGTTTTTCCTGTTCCTGCTCGGTCTGCGCGGCCTTTTCGCGGTCCTGTTTTGCCTTCAGGCGGGCCAGCTGCTCCCGCAGGGCTGCATTTTCGCGTCGGAGCGTCTCATTCTCAGCTTTTGCCTTATCCTCCGCGAGCTTCGCATGGGCTGCATCCGCGATATAGCTCTGGATCTGGCTGCGCATATTCTCGGCACTGCCGGTGCTCTTTTTGTACTCGTCCAGATAGTCCATGGCGCAGAACACCGCCGCCTTGGTCACCGAAAGGTTTTCGTTTCCGTCCAGCAGCTTTGCGATATCCTCGTCCAGCTTTTTGGCCAGAGAGGTGATATACTTTTCCGAATCCGTCGTTGCGATCGCATAGGGCGCGCCCGCAATGTTCACTCGCACTTTATTAACCATCGTATCCTCACTTTGCACGCCGCGCGGCCTCTGCACGGCGGGAGCGGTTCCGAGTTTCCCGGTTTTTGGGACGCATTTTCGGGATCTTCGGGCACAAACCCGCCTGCGCCCGAAAACCGGGGCGCGGCTTTTTCGTTCTGAGCGGAATTTCTCTCCGAATTGCCGGGGTGCCGCCGTTCTCCTGCAGCAGCTCCCGGCCCGCTGTACCCTTATTATAATATAAATGGAGCGCAAGAAAAAGTGCTAAATCTGAATTTTTAGCAGATTTGTCAGAAAGACGGGTCCAAAAATAGCAGTAACGGCAAAAATTGGCTCTTTTCCTTGCATTCATGCGCAGAACTGATTATAATATCATTGTTGTGTAGCAGGGCTGAGGGAAAGAGGAGAGTTTCCCTGCTGCGTTCAAATTCAGAAAGAGCACCCGTGAGTGTGCGGATAGGAGTTCCTTTATGACTACGAAAGAATTTGCAAAAATTCTTCAGGACAAGCTGACCAGCGAGTACGGCGTGGATCTGAGCGTTGCTTCCAACCAGCAGATCTATCGTTCCCTTGCTTTGATCTGCCGCCAGATGATGAGCGAGAACCACAAAAAGTTCCAGTCCAAGGCGATCGGCACCGGCTCCAAGCAGGTTTATTACCTGTGCATGGAGTTTCTGATGGGCCGCAGCCTGAAGATGAGCCTGTTCAATCTGGGCCTGAACGATGTGGCACAGCAGGCTCTGGCCGCTGCTGACATCAACATCGACGGCATCTTCGAGGAAGAGCCCGATGCCGGTCTGGGCAACGGCGGTCTGGGCCGTCTGGCAGCCTGCTATCTGGACGGCATGGCCACCACCGGCATCTGCGGCACCGGCTACTCCATCCTGTATGAGTACGGCATCTTCAAGCAGAAGATCGTGGACGGCTGGCAGCAGGAGCGCGCCGACAACTGGCTGCCCGGCGGTCAGGTCTGGCTGAAGAGCCACCCGGACCAGGCCATCGAGGTCCGCTTTGACGGCGAGATCCACGAGAACTGGGATCACGGCTTCCATTATATCCAGCACACCAACTACAACAGCGTCATGGCGGTGCCTTCCGACATGTACGTGCAGGGCTACGACGGAAAGGGCGTTGCCAAGCTGCGCCTGTGGCAGGCAAAGGCCCCGGACTTTGATATGTCCAGCTTCTCTCTGGGTAACTACAACACGGCCATGAGCAAGAACGCCAACGCCGAGTTGATCTCCAAGGTCCTCTACCCCAACGACAACCACGTCGAGGGCAAGATCCTGCGCCTGCGCCAGCAGTACTTCCTGTCTGCCGCTTCCATCGGCGACATCGTCCAGAACCACCTGTCCAGCTATGCGACCCTCGAGAACCTGCCCGACAAGGTCGCCATCCAGCTGAACGACACCCATCCCACGCTGGCCATCCCCGAGATGATGCGCATCCTGCTGGATGAGTGCAGCTACGAGTGGGACGCTGCCTTCGACATCTGCCGCAAGGTCTTTGCCTACACCAACCACACCGTCATGAGCGAGGCGCTTGAAAAATGGCCGCAGGATCTGGTGCAGACGCTTCTGCCGCGCGTGTGGGAGATACTGTGCGAGATAAACCGCCGCTGGTGCGAGTACCTTGTATCCAAGTTCGGTAACAGCGAAAAGGTCGGCAAGAACCTTATAATTCAGGACGGGCAGGTTCACATGGCAAACCTCTGCCTTGCTGCGTGCTATAAGATAAACGGCGTCTCCGGCCTGCACGGTGAGATACTGAAAAAAGACCTCTTCAAGGACGTCTGCCGGCTCCGGCCGGAGAGATTTACCTATGTCACAAACGGCATCGACCATCGCCGCTGGCTTGCGCAGATAAATCCGCGCCTGCACGGCCTGGTGAGCGAGCTGCTTGAGGGCGACGATTACCTGACAAAGCCCGAAAAGCTCATAGGCCTGCTCGACTATGCCGAAAATGTCGATGTTCAGCGCCGGGTCAACGAGATAAAGCGCCTCAATAAATACGATTTTGCAAAGTTTTTGGCCAAAAACGACGGCTTTGCGCTCGATCCCGACGCGATCCTCGATGTTCAGGTAAAGCGTCTGCACGAGTATAAGCGTCAGCTTTTATGCGCGATGCTCATAACGCGGCTGCAAATGAAGATCCACGACGATCCGAACGCGGATTTCATGCCCGTCACCTTCGTGTTCGGCGCAAAGGCCGCCGCCGGGTATTACACCGCAAAGCGCATCATCGAGCTTATTTGCTCGCTGGCCGATGACATAAGCCGCGATCCGCTGTGCAAGGGCAAGCTTCAGGTCTGCTTTATGGAAAACTATCGCGTTTCGGCTGCCGAAGCGCTCATGCCGGCAGCGCAGGTTTCCGAGCAGATATCCACTGCCGGCAAGGAGGCCTCCGGCACCGGCAACATGAAGCTCATGCTCAACGGAGCCGTTACCATAGGAACGCTTGACGGCGCGAACGTCGAAATGTACGAGCGCCTCGGCGATAAGAACATGTTCCTGTTCGGCCTTAAAACCGATGAAGTGGGCGGTCTGAAAGCCTCCGGCTACGATCCACAGCGCTATGCGCGCGAGGATGCCGAGCTTGGCGCGGTGCTTGACAGGATAAGCCGCGGCTTTGCCGACGGAAAGAGCTATTCCGATCTCGTTTCAAACCTGCTTTACAACGGCGACCCGTATATGCTCTGTGCGGACTTCCGCGACTATGTCAACACTCATGACAGAATGTACTCGGTGATCTCCGATCCGGCCGAGCGCGCAAGACTTTCAATAACAAACACTGCCGAGGCCGGCATATTCGCCGCCGACCGTGCGATAAAAGAGTATGCGGAGGACATATGGGGAATAAAACTGTAGTTGTTATCGGCGCCGTCAATATGGACATATTCGGCAGACCCGACAGGGCGCCGCGCATGCATGATTCAAATCCGGGAACAGTGTCGTTCAGCCCCGGCGGAGTCGGCAGAAACATTGCGCACAATCTCTGCCTGCTTGGCCTTAATGTAAAGCTCGTTGCTGCCATCGGCGACGATGTTTACGGCGACAGCATTTATGAAAGCTGCACAAAGCTCGGCATGGATATGCATTTGAGCCGCCGCATGAGCGGAGGAAGAACGTCGAGCTATTTGTGTGTTACGGATGAAAATGGCGACATGCTCGTCGGCGTGAGCGATACGGATATATCGGCAAGCATAACTCCCGAATATCTCAAAGCACATATAAAAGAAATAAACGAGGCCGACGCAGTCGTGATTGATGCAAACCTCACTCAGGAAACCGTTTCGTGGATAGCCGAAAACATTACGGCTCCGCTGTACGCTGACCCTGTGTCCGCCGCAAAGGCGGATCGGCTCAAGCCGGTGCTCGGCAAGCTCACGGCGTTTAAGCCGAACGAATATGAGGCAAAGAGCATGACGGGTGAATCCACCTCGCTGTTTGCAGCCGAAGCGCTGCTGAAAGCAGGCGTAAAGAAGGTGTTCGTGTCTCTCGGAGGCGACGGTATCGTGGCAGCGTCCGACGGCGAGATAATAAAACTTCCGTGCGTGACGACGGAGATATCCAACTGCACCGGATGCGGCGATGCTGCAACTGCGGCGATAATCTGGGCCGGAGTCAACGGACTGGGCATTGCCGAAAGCGCATCGGCCGCCATGAAGGCCGCTGCAATGTGCGCAGCATGTCCCGGGGCGATAAATCCCGAGCTTTGTCCGGAGCTTATAAGCTGATATGAAAATTCTGCACTAAT
>ERZ826016.1212-NODE-1212-length-25598-cov-8.229260_pt1 | contig 25598 bp, 36 predicted proteins | sample MGYA00519872_ERZ826016 | MGnify/ENA primary metagenome ERZ826016 (study PRJEB31778, sample SAMEA3449218) | human gut metagenome | biome: human gut; feature: human-associated habitat; material: faeces | place: United Kingdom | collected 2010/2012 ... | reverse complement strand
CCCGCTCGACGAACGGCGCGGCCTTGCCGTAATGCGACGGCTGCATATCCAGATTGGACAGGTTGCAGCGGCCGTTTCCGGTGGCCAGCAGCTTTTTGCCCACGCGCGGCAGGCGCTCGACCACCGTAACGCGCAGCCCCCTGCGGCCAAGCGCGGCCGCGGCGCACAGGCCGCCCGCGCCGCCGCCCAAAATCACGCAATCGGTTTGCATGGAAACATCCTCCAGAGCTTCAATTCGATTTATTATACCATAGACAAAGGGAAAAACACAATGCGCGGCTTGATGTCCGGCGCAAACCGTGATAGACTGAAAAAGCGGCGCCGCGCCGCGCACACATCCGCCTGATTCGGCGGGAAGGGATGAACGACATGCAGACAACGGTTTGTTATATTGAAAGGGAAGGACGCACCCTGATGCTCCACCGGGTCAAAAAGGAAAACGATCTGAATCAGGACAAGTGGATCGGTGTAGGAGGCAAGTTCGAGGACAAGGAGAGCCCGGAGGACTGTTTGCTGCGGGAGGGCCGGGAGGAAACGGGCCTGACCCTGACGGACTACCGCTACCGGGGACTGGTGACCTTTGTGAATACGGAGTGGCCCACGGAGTATATGCACCTGTTTACCGCTACCGGTTGGACCGGAGAACCCCACGTCTGCGACGAGGGGGATCTGGCGTGGATCAAAAAGGCGGAGCTGCTGACCCTGCCTATGTGGGAGGGAGATAAAATCTTTCTGCGGCTGCTGGATTCCGACGAACCGTTTTTCTCCCTGAAATTGTGTTATGACGGGGATCGGCTGGAAAGCGCGGTCCTGAACGGGAAGCAGGTAGAGCTGTGAAAAAGGTATTGCTGTTTGGATTTGAAACGCTGCCGGAGATCTTAACGGTGGCGGGTATTGTTCAACAGTTCGGCGGAGAGACCGTGCCGGTGGCAAAGGAGAACTGTGGTTTAACGCTGGAAGCCTTAGCCCAGGGAAAGACTGGCAGAGAGAGTGGTGTGCCCATCGGAGGGAAGATGCTGGTATTCTGCGGTTTGGAGCGGGAGTTGGACGGCCTGTTGGCGGCGCTGCGTCAGGCCGGGGTCGTGTGCCTGAAGGCGGTGCTGACGCCGGACAACCGAAGTTGGACGCCGGGACGGCTTTACCGGGAGCTTCAGCGGGAACACCGGGCTATGGGGAGGGGATAGAATGAAAATTCTGATCTCAGCGTGTCTGCTGGGCCTTCCCTGCCGGTATGACGGCGCATCCAAGCCACAACTCTGGGTGGAGGAACTGGCGCGGCGCCACGAGTTGATCCCAATGTGCCCGGAGCAGATGGGCGGTCTGCCCACCCCGCGAAATCCGTCGGAACGGCGGGGAGACCGGGTGGTGATGCGCACCGGGGAGGACGTGACGGAGCAGTACCGCCGAGGGGCGGCGTGTGCCTTGCGGCTATATCAGCTGCTGGGTTGTAAGGCGGCGGTGCTGAAGGAGCGAAGCCCTTCTTGCGGCTGCGGAGCCGTTTATGACGGCACATTTACCGGCACCCTCACCGCCGGGGACGGCGTAACGGCGGCACTGCTGCGGGCACACGGAATCCGTGTGCTGGGAGAGAGTCAGGTTTTGGAGTTGTTGGCGCCAGACGGGGAAAAACCGTAAAAGACAGGTGAAACGATTCCAAAATGTATAATCATGCCGGAATATGACGAAGCGGAGATGGGAAAAGCCATCTCCGCTTCGATTTTAGAAAATTCAAGGGGTGTCGATGTGGGCGCGGATGCGCTGCATGATCATCTCCAGAGCCACCAGATTGCGGCCACCCTCCAAGACGATGATGTCGGCAAATTTGCGGCTTGGCTCCACATACTGCTCGTGCATGGGCTTTACCGTGGTGAGGTATTGGGTGACAACAGATTGGAGCGTCCGGCCCCGTTCCTCCACATCCCGCAAAGCACGGCGGAGGATGCGGACGTCGGCATCCGTCTCCACAAAGATCTTAATGTCAAACATATCCCGGAGAGTGGGGTTCTGGAAAATCAGGATGCCCTCTACGATGATAACCTTGGTGGGGAGGATTTCCCGGGTCTCCTCCGTGCGGTTGTGCTCCACATAAGAGTAGACCGGGCAGCGGATGGGGCGGCCCTCTTTCAACTCCTTCAGATGCTCGATGAGCAGCTCCGTATCAAAGGCGGCGGGGTGGTCATAATTTACCTTGGCCCGTTCTTCCAAAGTCTTGCCGTCCTGACGCTTATAGTAATTGTCATGGCCGATGACGGTGACTTCCGGGCCGAAATGCTCTTTCAGATGCCGGGTGAGGGTGGTTTTGCCGGAGCCGGTACCGCCGGCGATACCGATCAGGATGGTACTCATGAGGAACCTCCCATTTCATATAAAGTAGCGGGCACGTGGGGTGCGTATTGGTGATGGCAGGCGTATTTTTCACGTTTGGTTGACAGTATATAATTTTATTATAGGTGTCCGATAACATGAAAGCAAGAAAAAGTATGAAATTCCTGTGAAATCGACCCGGCTCTACTTGACTGAATGCACAAAAATCGGTATTATGTAAAGTATGAATTTACGAGAGTCTGATACTGTCGAGTGCGGATACAAGGAGGACCACTATGGCGATGAAGCGCTGTCCCGACTGCGGGGAGAAATACTCCGATACCTATAAGTATTGCCCCTTCTGCGAGGAGGAAGAGGTTTTGCGAAAGGGCAAGGACCGGGGAGGCCGGCGGGCCCGGCAGAACCGTCATTTCAGCGTGCTGACGCCGATACTGGTGGTGCTGATCCTGATCATGGCGGGGATTTTGCTTTTCCTGCTGCGGGATGACAAAAGTCCTACCGGCCCCAAGGACCCGGTGACGCCTCAACCTGGCGTGGTGACGCCGGTGCAGCCGGATGACAGCACGGAGAAGGATACCTCGGAACCGGGCGAGACGGAGGAGCCTGAGGACAATTCGGATCCCGGCGTGATGCCGGATGAACCGGATACCACCACGCCCATTACACCTACGACACCTACCACGCCGGGCACAATGACCGGCAGTACCGCCACTGTGGTGAACGCCGCTACCGGCGTTAATGTCCGACCGGACCCCAGCACCAGCGGCACACCCATCGCCTCCCTGAAGAACGGCGACAAGGTGAAGGTGGTGAAGGACGCCGGGAACGGCTGGTATGAGATCACGTTCTCCGGCCCCGGCGGCCGGGATACCACCGGTTATATGAAGGGTGAATTCCTGTCAACCACAGCGGGGACCACTTCCACAGGTGCCTCCGGCACCACCACGGGCACAACAGGTACAACCACGGGTACTACCACAGGTACGGCCGGCAGCACCACAACCACGTCCGGGGCCCTGAAAACCGGCAGCGGTAAGGTGACCAATGCCGGCGGCGGTGTGTTCGTCCGTTCCGGTCCTGGCAAGAGCTACGATTCCATTGCATCCCTGACAAACGGCAGCGATGTGAAGATCGTGTCCAGCGCCGGTGACGGCTGGTATCAGATCACCTTCTCCGGCAACGGCGGAAAAACCACCACCGGCTACATGAAGGGAGATTATCTGGCCAATAGTTGAACATACGCTTTTTCGACAGCTCCCCGGACGCGGCGCGTTCGGGGGGCTGTTTCCCCATTGCCAAGGTGGGAAAATCATGGTATGATGCAGCTATCGGTCCGCAGGAGGCGGACAGCAGCCGGAAAGAGCGGCTGTACTCTGTGAGAGGAGCTTTGAATTTTTCATGACCACCAAGGAATTTCAGGAGCGGTCCGATCTGCGGATCTTTCTGTCTTATTTCAAACCCCATAAGAAGCTGTTTGTGCTGGATATGGTCTGCGCCCTTACCATTGCGCTGATCGATCTGGCCTTTCCGTACCTGTCCCGCTGGTGTATGTACGAGTTGCTTCCGCAGAACGCATACCGCACCTTTTTCACGGTGATGGCAGTGGCCGCAGCGGCTTTTGCGGTGCGGGGGGTGTTGACCTATATCATCGGCTACTACGGGCACACCTTTGGTATTCTGGTAGAGGCGGACATCCGCCGGGATCTGTTCCGCCACATGCAGGAACTGGATTTCGGCTACTATGACCGCAATCGGACCGGCGCTTTGATGAGCCGCCTGACCAGCGAGCTGTTTGAGATCACGGAGCTGGCCCATCACGGCCCGGAGGATATTTTCATCTCCGGCGTGACCGTCATCGGCGCCCTTGTCATCATGTTTACGATCCAGTGGCGGCTGGCGCTGGTGATCGCCGCCATTCTGCCGGTGTTTTTGATCGTGGTGTGGACCTGCCGCCGGTCGATGAGTCAGGCGTCCCGCCATGTGAAGCAGAAAACCGCCGCCATTAACGCGGGGATCGAGTCCGGTATCTCCGGCATCCGCACGGCAAAGGCCTTCGCCAACGAGGCGGAGGAACTGGAGAAGTTCAATGTCTCCAATGACGTTTATAAAACCTCCAAGAAGGAATTTCATAAGGCGATGGGCCGATTCAACGGCGTGATGGAATTCTTCCTGTCCATTCTCTCCGTGGCGGTGATCGCCGCCGGCGGCGTCCTCATTATGCGGGGCGAGCTGAACACCGTGGACCTGATCACCTTCAGCCTGTATATCACAACCTTTGTGAACCCTGTTCGGAAGCTGGCCAACTTTTCCGAGCTGCTGGCCAACGGCACTGCCGGTTTTTCCCGCTTTCTGGAGCTGATGCGGACGGAGCCGGCCATGAAGGACGCGCCGGACGCCGTGGAGCTGACCGACGTAAAGGGACAGGTGGATGTGGACCACGTCAGCTTTGCCTATGAGGGAGATCTGGATGTGCTTCACGATGTGGATCTGCATATCAAGGCGGGAGAGACGCTGGCGGTGGTGGGCCCCTCCGGCGGCGGAAAGTCTACCCTGTGCAAGCTGATCCCAAGATTTTACGATGTGACGGACGGCGATATCCGCATCGATGGACAGGATGTGCGCCACGTGACACAGCGCTCTCTGCGGCAGCAGGTGGGCGTGGTACAGCAGGACGTATTTCTGTTTGCTGACAGTATTCTGAACAACATCCGCTGCGGCAAGCCGGAGGCAACCGAGGAGGAGGTCATCCGGGCGGCGCAGCTGGCGGAGATTTATGACGATATTCAGGCTATGCCCGACGGTTTGGAGACCTATGTGGGTGAGCGGGGGACGCTGCTCTCCGGCGGACAGAAGCAGCGGATCTCCATTGCCCGGATCTTTTTGAAAAATCCGCCGGTGCTGATTTTGGACGAGGCCACCTCGGCGCTGGACAGCGTGACGGAGGCAAAATTGCAGGAGACCTTTGAACGGCTTTCCCAGGGGCGGACCACCATCATCATCGCCCACCGACTGTCCACCGTGCGGAACGCGGACCGCATCGCGGTGATCGAGGACGGCCGGGTGGCGGAGCTGGGGCGGCATGATGAGCTGATGGCGAAAAACGGCGCTTATGCCCGGTTGGTGCGGACACAGGAGCTGCGCCATGGATAAGAGCAAGCTGCTGGACCAGTGCGGCGCTCTGGGAGAGGACCGGACGCTGCTGGCCCGGGTACTGGATCGGGCCAAGCAGGCATCAGAGCGGAATATCCCGGCGGCAACGGACTTTTTAAGCCCCGCCCAGCAGGCGCAGGCCGCCGATCTGCTTCATGCGGCGGGAATTCCAGAGACAGCATATATCCGCCGGGGCGGCTATGACGGCGCGGAACGGGCGGTGCTCCTGTTCCTGCCGGATTGGATGGACCCTTCGGACGCCGGAACGTACAGCCCCATCCGGTGTCTGCGGGCGGCCTTCCGGAAGGAAGAGAATCTGACCCACCGGGATTTTTTGGGCAGTCTCATGGGCATGGGGATCGTCCGGGAGAAAATCGGAGATATTTTAGTAGGGCCGGACAGCGCCGATGTGCTGGTGCTGGATACCGTGGCGGAATTTCTGGCGCAAAGCTGGGAGTCCGCCGGACGGGTGAAGCTGCGGGTGGCGGAGATCGACCCTGGCTGCGTCCACATCCCGGAGATCCGACGGGAGGAACGGCGGGATACGGTGTCCTCCCTGCGGCTGGACGCCGTGTGCTCCACCGGCTTCCGCATGGCCCGGGGTAAGGCGGCGGCACTTATCGAAAGCGGCCGGGTGCAGCTGAACTGGCGGGAGTGCACGAAGCCGGATCAGACGGTTTCCGAGGGCGATACGGTCTCTGCAAGGGGCTTTGGGAAATTTGAGCTGACGGAGGTGGGAGCCTTGACGAAAAAGGGCCGCATTCCCATCACCGTGCAGTGCTATAAGTGAGAGGTGGTTTCTGTGCTGGAATATGAATTTGAACGGGTGGACTGCACCGGCTCCGGCGGGTACAGCTTTTTGGGCGGCGTTGGACTGGCAACAGTGGGCCATCAGGAGATCATCCGGAAATGGGCTGCCGACGGATGGCGGTTTGCGGGCTGGATCCCGGCCACCCAACGGGCAGGCGGCTTTATAGAAACGATAGACCTCGTTTTTGAACGGGAAACCGCGGAAAAGGAGTAAATATGGAACAAAAGCAAATAGACCGGATCAACGAATTGGCGAAGAAGGCAAAAAGCCCCGAAGGGTTGACCGAGTGGGAGGAGATGGAGCGCGCCGCCCTGCGGCGGGAATACATTGATTCCGTGCTGGGCAATTTGAAAGGGCAGCTGGACAATACCTATATCGTGGATGAACAAGGCAACAAAACAAAATTGCAGAAAAAAGGAGAGAAGTAACATGGCGATCCTGTCCAATTTAGAACCGAAGCGGGTATTTGAAATTTTTGAGGAGATGTGCGCCATTCCTCACGGCTCCGCCAACACAAAGGCCATCAGCGACTGGTGCGTGGCATTCGGCGAAAAGCTGGGTCTGGAACATTATCAGGACGAGGCCAACAACGTGATCCTGATCGCCCCGGCCACGCCGGGCTATGAGGACGCCCCGGCGGTGATCTTGCAGGGCCATGTGGACATGGTATGCGAAAAGAAGGCGGACTGCGCCAAGAATATGGACAAGGAGGGCTTGGACCTCTTTGTGGACGGCGATCTGGTAGGCGCCAAGGGAACAACTCTGGGCGGCGATGACGGCATCGCCGTAGCCATGGCACTGGCGGCGCTGGAGGACACCACCGTGCAGCATCCCCGGCTGGAGGTTGTGCTGACCACCGATGAGGAGATCGGTATGCTGGGTGCCGCCGTGCTGGATGTGACACCGTTGCAAGGGCGGACTATGCTGAATATCGACTCCGAGGAGGAGGGGATCTTCACCGTGGGCTGTGCCGGTGGCGGCAGCGTGTTCTGCCATCTGCCGCTGATCCGGGAGGAATTCGCCGGGGAGACGCTGGCGGTGCGGGTGTCCGGTCTGGTGGGCGGACACTCCGGCGTGGAGATCAACAAGGGCCGGGCCAACGCCAATGTGCTGATGGGGCGGCTGCTGCGGGCCATGGCCGCCGTGACGGAGCTGCGTCTGGTGTCCGCCGAGGGCGGCAGCAAGGGTAACGCCATTCCCACGGCGGCGGCGGCGGTGGTCACCGTGGCTGACGGCAGTGCGGCCCGGAAGGCTGCGGAGACGCTGGCTGCGGAGATGAAGAAGGAATACCGGATCGCGGATCCCGGTCTGACGGTAGCTGTGGAAACGGTGGAGACCAAGAGCCTGCCGATGGACGAAGTGACCACCGGCAAGGCGCTTTGCATGCTGACCTGCCTGCCTAACGGGGTGCAGGCCATGAGTATGGATATTCCCGGTCTGGTGCAGACTTCCTTGAATATAGGCATTCTGAAATGCGGCGACGATGAACTGACGGCGGTGTGCTCCGTCCGCAGCAGCGTAGCCAGCCAGAAGCAGATGGTTCGGGATCGCCTGCGGTGCCTGACGGAGCAGCTGGGGGGCCGTGTGGACGTGGTCGGCGACTATCCCGCTTGGGAATATCTGCCGGATTCTCCCCTCCGGGAGCGGATGATCGAGGTCTACCGGGAGCAGTACGGCAAGGAGCCGGTGGTGGAGACCGTTCACGCCGGTCTGGAGTGCGGATTGCTGGGTGAAAAGCTGCCGGGACTGGATTGTGTGTCCTTCGGCCCGGATCTGACGGATATCCATACGCCCAGAGAGCGGATGCACATCGCGTCCGTCCAGCGGACGTGGAAGCTGCTGTGTGAGGTTCTGAAGCGCAGCAAGTAAACAGGAAAACAGAGGCAACCCCGACGGATAGTCGGGGTTGCTTTTTGGGGGCGGATGTGGTATCTTATTTGAAAATGATTCTCAAATTACAAGGAGACCACTGTGAAAAAACTGTTGATTTGTATGCTGGCACTGGCGCTGCTGGCAGGATGCGCACCGGCATCCGTGCAGGAACCGGAGGATGGAAAGCTGCACATCGTAGCGACTGTATTTCCGGCGTATGACTTTGCCCGGGCCGCCGCCGGAGACTTAGCGGATGTGGAATTACTGCTGCCGCCGGGGACGGAGAGCCATTCCTATGAACCTACTCCGGCGGATATTTTGAAGGTGCAGAGCTGTGACCTCTTTTTGTATCTGGGAGGGGACTCCGACCAGTGGGTAGAGACGATTTTAGAGGCGGCGGAGCCAACGGGCCGGACACTGGCACTGATCGACTGCGTGGAGACTCTGGAGGAGGAGCATGTAGAGGGGATGCAGGAGGAAGTGGGGCATCACCACGATGAGGACGAGGATGACCATGACCACGACCACTTAGGGACCGTGACGGAGATCGATGAGCATGTTTGGACCGCCCCGGCCAACGCCGCAGCCATCACCCGGCAGTTTGGGGAGGTGCTGGCGGAGTTGGACAGTGCGAATGGGGAGCGGTATCGGGCCAACGCAGAGAAATATGCGGAGGAGATCGACACTCTGGATGGCGAATTTCATGCGTTTTTCGACAGCTTGCCGGACCGGACCATAGTGTTTGGAGATCGGTTCCCACTGCGGTATTTCGCAGAAGAATTTGATCTGCGGTACTACGCGGCATTTCCGGGATGCTCCACCCAGACGGAACCGTCCGCCGCGACCATTGCTTTTCTGACGGACAAGGTACGGGAGGAAGGGATTTCGACTGTCTGGTATATTGAGTTTTCCAATCATCTGGTGGCGGACGCCATCGCCGAGGCTGCGGGGGCAGAAACTGCCATGTTCCACACCTGCCACAACGTGTCCCCAAATGAGTTGGCAGGGGGAGAGACGTATGTGACGCTTATGCGGGGAAATCTGGAACGCCTGCGGGCGCATTTGAGCGAAAGGTGAGAAAATCTGCATAAAGGAAACGAAAAAGCACGGCTTTGCCGTGCTTTTTTTGCGTGAATTTGCAAATGTCAGGGGCCAAACAGGAGCCGCACGGTGAGGGCAGCGGTGAGAAAGCCGGTGAGGTCTGCCGCCAGCGCCGCCGGGACGGTGTGGCGGGTGCGGACGATGCCGGCGGAGCCAAAGTAGACGGCGATGGTGTAAAAGGTGGTTTCTGTGCTGCCCAGCATGACGGCGGCCACCCGGCCGATGTAGCTGTCGGGCCCGTGGGAGGCCATCAGATCGCTGGCAACGGCCAGTGCGCCGCTGCCGGATACGGGGCGGACCAGCATCAGCGGCACGGTCTCCGCCGGGATGCCCAGAAGGTTCAAAACCGGGGCGCACAGCCGGGCCAGCGCATCCATGGCACCGGAGGCCCGGAACATACTGACGGCGGTGAGTAAGCCCACCAGAGCGGGGATCACATGGAGCAGGACGGTAAGACCGTCCTCCGCGCCGCGGGTCAGGGCGGCGTAGACGTTGACCCGGCGTCCGGTGCCGCAGGCGGCGGCTCCCGCCAGCAGCAGGGGGATGATGAGGTCAGAGGGGTTCATGCAGGGCCTCCTTTCCGGCGGGAGAGAAGGCGGGCGGTGAGCAGGCCCACCGTGACAGAGGCGAGGGAACTGATCCAGACGGCGGGCAGAATGTCGAAGGGGGCAGCACTGCCGAAGGCAGCCCGGACAGAGGCCACGGTGGTGGGCAGAAGCTGGATGGAGGCGGTGTTGAGCACCACCAGCAGGCACAGCTCGTCACTGGCGGCGCCGCCGCAGTTTCGGGCCATCCGCCGGGCGGCTTGGATGCCCAGCGGCGTGGCGGCGTTGCCAAGGCCCAGAAGGTTCGCGGAGACATTGGCGGAGACTGCCGCCAGCGTTTCTTCGTCCCGGCTGGCGTTGGGCAGCAGGCGGCGCAGCAGCGGACGGAACAGCGCGGCGATGCGGCGGGACAGGCCGCAGACATTCAGAATCTCCATGACGCCGCTCCAAAGGCAGAGGATGCCGGCCATGGAAAGGCTCAGCTCCAGAGCGGACTGGGCACCGTCCAGCGCGGCGGCGGCCACGGCGCTGAGGTTCCCGTGAAAAAAGCCCCAAAGGAAGGAGAGGATCACCAGACCGGACCAGATATAAGACATTGCCATCGTTCGACACTCCCAAGCATTGATTTTGAGAAATGGGTGCACTGCAACTGTATGCGGGAGCAGGGCCGGTCATTCTGAAAACGCGGAATTGGAGGTCATCTCGCGGGCATCTTCAAAAGACAGAACAACTCCTCCGCCTTTTGGCGGAGGAGCTGTTTATGTACGTCAGTTTTCGGATTCTGCCATGCGGTAGCCCACGCCCACTTCGGTGAAAAGGTATTCCGGTTCGGCAGGATTTTTTTCAATCTTCCGGCGGATGTTGGCCATGTTGACCCGAAGAATCTGGTTATCGCCGCTGGCCCGGGGCCCCCACAGCTCCTTGATGATGGAATCATAGGTCATCACACGGCCGGCGTGCTTACCTAACAGAGCGACGATCCGGAATTCGCTGAGGGTCAGCTTGGCGTTTTCACCCCGGACGAGAACCTGATGCTTGTTGTAGTCGATGGTGAGGTCGCCTACGGTGTAGGTGCCCTGCTGGGCGATCTCACTGTTGCCGGTGGCGGTGCGGGTGTGGCGGATGGCCGTCCGCACACGGGCCAGCAGCTCATCGGTGCCGAAGGGCTTGGTGAGATAGTCATCGGCCCCCAAATCCAGAGCGGAGACCTTGTCCTGCTCGTGGGAGCGGGCGGAGACCACCACCACCGGCAGGGTGGACCAGCTGCGGAGCTGGCGCAGAATGTCCAGACCGTCCATATCCGGCAGGCCCAGATCCAGAATCACCAGATCCGGGCAGTGGGAGGAGATCATGGACATGGCCTCGGCTCCGCTGGCGGCCCGCATAGCCTCGTAGCCATTGGCGGTGAGAATGGTGGAGATAAAGCGGGCGATGCTCTTTTCGTCCTCAATGACCAAAATCTTTTCACGGATGTTCATAGGGTTTCCTCCTCGGATAAATCAGTGGAAATAGCGGGATCGGCGGGGGGCATGGGCAGGCAGAAGATAAATTCCGCGCCATCCGGGTGGTTATGGGCGGTGAGACGCCCGCCGTGGGCCTTGACCACGGCGCTGCACACCGAAAGCCCCAGGCCCATGTTCCGCTTGCCATCTCCCGTGGGGGGAGAGGCATGGCGGATAGAATAATCGAATAAGTGGGGCAGGAGGGCCGGGGAGATGCCCTGACCGTTGTCCCGAACGGAGAAGGCGGCGAAGTTATCCTCCGTTTTTTCCGCCCGGAGATGGATGGCGGTGGTGGTTTTGCCGTGGATGACGGCGTTTTCAATCAGGTTGGAGAGGACCTGCTCGATGAGGATGGGGTCCATAGGGACCATGAGCAGCTCCGCCGGGACCTCCACGGAGAATTTGATTTCAGGAAGCCGCTTGCGGGCCTTTTGAACGGCTTCCGCCAAAACCTCCTCTACCGGCTCTAATTGCTTATTCAGCTCTGTCCGGTCACTGCCGATGCGGGTGATGGAAAGGAGATTTTCCACGGTGCGGATCAGCCACTGGGCCTCCTGCTTCACATCCTCCAGTAGGGAACGGCGGTCCTCTTGAGAGAGGTCGGGATTGTCCAGCACAGCGGAGGTAGAGCCGATGATAGAAGTCAGGGGGGTGCGGATGTCATGGGATACGGAACGGAGCAGGTCGGCCCGCATCCGGATCTTTTCATTTTCCATTCGAAGCTTGTCCAACTGGCGGGTTTTGGTGGTCAGAGCGGAGGTGATGACAGAAACGCTGAGAAAGGTCAGGAAGGACAGGGGATAGCCAGTGATGGTCAGGTTGAAGGCCCAATAAGGGAAAGTGAAGAAAAAGTTGACGGCGATGACGCCCAACACCGCAGAGAAAAGACCCCAGAAATAGCCGGTGGTCAGGCGGGAGGTCAGCAGCACAGTCAGCACAAAAACCGGCGTGGCGAAGCCAGCGCTGGGGTCCAGCCTCTGCAGTAGGATACAGAAGGCCACGGCCACAAAGAGGATCAGCGCGGTGACAATGAGGTCCCGCATGGAGAAGGGGAATAGGGTGGCCAGGCTGGTCTTGGATTTGGAATTGGGATGAGACATAGGAAGCCTCCTTGCTGGTTTCAGTATAGCAGACGGATCGTTAAATTGTTGCTAAAAAAATAAATGGGAAGAAAGAGAAAACGTGCAGAGCTTCGGCTGCGTCTTGAAAAGACGTTGCACAGAGAGATGCACTTTTTCTGAAAATCTGCCGGAGGGATGGAATGGGGGGACGGCTTTGGAGAAGAAACAGGAGGATGGCCGCTTTTGCAGGGCCTATCTGCGGACCATGGACCCGGAGCAGGCTGCCGCAGAGATCGGCAGACGGGACGGCTATGCCATGCTGGGGCAGAAAGGGACCCAACAGAAGCTGGAACGGATGCGCTGCGACGCGGCGGCGCAGCTGAAGCGGGAGGATGTGCTGCGGCAGCTGGCACGGCTGGCCTTTGGCCGGGTGGATGATGCGGTGACGCTGGCGCTGCGCCGGGGAGAGACGGAGCTGGAGGGACTGGAACTGTCGGCTGTGTCTGAACTAAGGGTAACAGAAAAGGGCGTAGAGGTCAAGCTGGTGGACCGGGTTCGGGCGCTTGAGACGCTGTGGAAGCTGTTGGAGGCCAGCGAACCCCAGCAGGCGGATCCGCTGCTTCAGGCGCTGGCGGCGCTGCCGGGGGAAACGGGAGACTGGAATGAGAAATGATATGATCCGGTTTTCCCGCAAGCAAAGGCAGGTGCTGACCTGGTGGCGGCAGAACCGTTGGCAGGCCATCATCTGCGATGGGGCAGTCCGCAGCGGAAAGACGTTTTGCATGGGACTGTCTTTTTTCCTGTGGGCCCAGAGTTGTTTTGACGGACGGCAGTTTGCCTTGTGCGGCAAGACGGTGGGGGCGCTGCGGCGGAATTTGCTGACGGAGTTGGTCCCCTGCCTGCGGCGGATCGGTATGAGCGTGCGTGAAAACAGGAGCGCCAATTCCCTGACGGTGGAGTTTGGCGGGCAACGGAATCAATTTTTGCTGTTTGGCGGGAAAGACGAGTCCAGCGCGGCGCTGATCCAGGGGAGCACATTGGCGGGGCTGCTGCTGGACGAGGCGGCACTGATGCCACGGTCCTTTGTAGAGCAGGCGGTGGCCCGGTGCAGCGTCCGGGGCAGCAAGCTGTGGTTCAACTGCAATCCGGAGGGGCCGGAGCACTGGTTTTACAAGGAGTGGATCGAGAAGGCGGAGAGCCGGGGGGCGCTGCGGCTGCACTTTACGATGGCGGATAATCCCGGCCTGTCGCCGGAGATCCGGCAGCGGTATGAGCGGCTGTATACGGGCGTGTTTTACCGACGGTTTGTGCAGGGAGAATGGGCGGCGGCTCAGGGCTTGGTATATGACTTTTTCGACCCGGCCAGAGATGCGGCACCGGTGCCGGAGGGGGCCTTCAGCCGGTGGCGGGTATCCGTGGATTACGGGACGGTGAATCCGCTGTCCATGGGTCTTTGGGGGGAACGGGACGGCGTTTGGTACCGGGTAGAGGAGGTCTATTACGATTCCCGCCGGGAGGGACAGCAGAAAACCGACGCGGAGTACGCGGATATGCTGGACCGGCTGGCGGCGGGGCGGGAGATCCAGCGGGTGATCGTGGACCCGTCGGCGGCCAGCTTCATCGAGACCCTGCGGCAGCGGAGCTGGCGGGTAAAGAAGGCCAACAACGATGTGGCTGACGGCATCCGGGTGACGGCGGATCTGCTGCGGCAGAGGCGGATCGTGCTGTGTAATACCTGCCGGGACTGTCTGCGGGAGATGGCCCTTTACTGCTGGGACGAAAAGGCGGGAAAGGATGCACCGAAAAAGGAGCACGATCACGCCATGGATGAGATGCGGTACTTTGCCATGGATCTGTCAGGCGGGGAAAAGGGCGGATTTGCGGCAGTCAGCGTGGTGAGAGGCGGATACCGTTAGGAAATATATAAAATGTTGTACGGGACTGTACACCAAAAGCGGGTGTGGACGGGAGAGTAGGAGACCGATTTCCGAAGGGAGGAGAGGTTCGTTTGAATTTTTGGAAAAGGAGAGGCGATGAAGCGGCAACGGCCCGGACTGTGCAGCTGCGGGACCGGGAACGGCATCCCTATGCGGGGCTGCGGAGCTTTACGCCTCAGCGCGGCGGAGAGCTGCGGCTGTATCAGGCGGTGCGGGAGGCTGTACCGGTGGTGGACGCCGCCGTGTGCAAGCTGATCCGCCTCAGCGGCGGTGCGCTGGTGTTCTGTGAGGATCCGGAGACAGAAAAGCGGCTGCGGGACTTTTTAGAGCGGGTCCCGGCGGGGCGGGGACAGTACGGTATCAACGCCTTTTTGGAGCAGTACCTGGAATCGCTGCTGATCTGCGGCGGCGCCGTAGGCGAGATGGTGCCGGCGGCGGGAAACCGGGATCTGGCGGCACTGCTGTGCGGACGGATGGACCGGATCGAACTGAGAGAAGGGGAAAGTCCTCTGGACTTTCAGATCTACGGGCCGGATGAGCGGGGGCGGATGGCAGCTTTGCCGTATCAGGAGCTGCTGCTGTTCACTCCGCTGCATCCGGAAGCCGAGCACCCCTACGGCGTGTCGCTGCTGCGGGGATTGCCGTTTATGGCGGATATTCTGATGAAGATCTACAACACGGTGGGGGTCAACTGGGAACGGTGCGGCAATATGCGGTTTGCCGTGACCTGCCGGGACGGCGACGGCAATGCCGCGGAACGGGGGCAGCTTCTTGCCAGCGAGTGGAGCCGGGCTATGCAGGATACCAGAAGCGGCAGTGTCCGGGACTTCGTGGCGGTGGGAGATGTGGATATCAAGGTCATCGGCGGCGACGCACCCATTCTGGACAGTCAGGTGCCGGTGCGGCAGGTGTTGGAGCAGATCGTGGCGAAGACCTCCATTCCGCCCTTTATGCTGGGGCTGAACTGGAACTCCACGGAGCGGATGAGCGCCCAGCAGGCGGACATGCTCACCACAGAGATCACTGCTATTCGACGGACGCTGACACCGGTGATGGAGCAGATCTGCCGGATGTGGCTGCGGATGCAGGGAGAGACGGCGGCGTTCCGGGTGGACTGGGAGGATATCAACTTGCAGGATGAGGTAGAGGAAGCCAAGGCGGAACTGTACCGGGAGCAGGCGAGGAAGCTGCGAATCGAGAATGACGTGGCGGAAGGTAAAATTGAGGACAGGGCGGCGGGGGCCGCGAAAAAAGCGTGACAGGAGGAAACGGATGCTGACAAAGGAAGAACTGGATCAGATCAACCGGTTCAGCAAGGCGGAGCTGACGGCGGATCAGGTGTATACATTCAGCGTGCGGCTGTGCGACAACGAGGTGGACCGGGACTTTGAGCGGTTCGGGACGGAGGATCTGGACCGACTGGGAGAATTGTTTTTAGGCAAGAGCGGAATCTTTGATCACCAGTGGTCCGCTAAGGGCCAGACGGCCCGTATTTACCGGACGGAGGTGGTGCGGGAACCGGGCACCGTGACGGCGGCGGGGGATGCGTACTGTTGGCTGAAGGGCTGGGCCTACCTCATGCGGACGGAAAAGAATCAGGAGCTTATCACGGAGATCGAGGGTGGTATCAAGAAAGAGGTCAGCGTGGGATGCAGCATGGGGCGGAGCGTGTGCTCCGTGTGCGGCGCGGAAAACGGCGCCTGCGGCCATGTGAAGGGTCAGATGTACGGCGAAAAGCTGTGCTTTATGGAGTTGAAGGACCCCAAGGACGCCTATGAGTGGTCCTTTGTGGCGGTGCCTGCCCAGCCCAGGGCCGGGGTGGTGAAGCGGTTCGGCTCCGAGGGGACAGAGCTGCGGACGCTGCGCAAGCAGGCAGAGCTGGGTCAGCGGTATCTGACTGGGCTGCGCCGGGAGGTGGTGCGTCTTGCTATGCTGGCGGACGGGCATCTGGATGGAAAAATCTTCACCAAGGCCGTTGGGAGACTGGATGAGGCGGAATTGCTGGAGTTAAAGAGGGCCTATGAGGCCCAGATCGCGAAGAAATTTCCCGTGGCTCCGCAGCTGCGGCAGCAGGCGGAGACCAAGCGGGAGGATGAAGCGGTGTTCCTTGTCTGATGGGACAAACACAATATGAGGGAGGAAATTGCATGAACGTTTCTTATGAGGGCATCGGCCAGTGGGCCGCCACCTTTGCCTGCGACGGTGTGTCCGCGGGGCAGGTGGTGAAGGTCAGCGGCAACGGAACAGTTGCCAAATGCGCGGACAATGACGGCTTTGAGGGTGTGGTGTTGTCCGTGGCCAGAGACGGCAAAGCCTGCTCCGTGGCTATGGGGGGCATGGTGACGGTAAGCTACACCGGGGCTTCCGCACCTACTGCTGGTTGGAACTCTTTGGCAGCGGACGGCAGCGGCGGCGTGAAGGTCGTTTCCGATGGCGGCAAGGGCTATCTTGCCGTGGAAGTGGATACCACCGCTAAAATCGTGACCATTGTGCTGTAAGGAGGGGGAGAGAATATGGCTTATCATTATGAAAATCTGAAGCTGGAAAAGGGTATGTACGGCCAGAGCGGCCGCAGCTTTGCCCAGACGCTGGAGACGCTGGATCCCAGTGAGAACTACAAGGGCACCTCTCTGGAGGGACTGGATGCCTTCCAGCGTCAGCTCAAGCGCTTTGACATCAAGGTGAAGGGCGCGGGCAGCGATAGAGTGGAGAAGTTCTTCTGGTCTACGGAGTCCGCTGTGCTGTTCCCGGAATTCGTGTCCCGTGTGGTGCGTCAGGGCATGGAGGAGGAGAGCATCCTGCCGGACATCACCGCCACCGTCACCAATTTTGACGGTATGGATTACCGTTCCATCGCATCCACTCCTACGGAGGAGGAAAAGAAGCTCAAGCGTGTGGAGGAGGGGGCGCAGATCCCCCAGACCACCATTCATACCCAGGAGAATCTGGTGCGGCTTCATAAGCGGGGCCGTATGCTGGTGGCTCCCTATGAGGCCATCCGCTTTCAGAGACTGGACCTGTTTGCCGTGACGCTGCGGCAGATCGGTGCGTACATGGGCCGGATGCATCTGGAGGACGCTGTGAAGGTACTGAAGGATGGCGACGGCAACGGCAATGCCGCGCCCTCTTATAAGGTGGCCACCAGCCCCATCGGCGGCACGGCCGGGACCCTGAGCTACGGCGCTCTGCTGGACTTCTGGGCCCAGTTCGATCCTTATACCATGAATACCATGCTGGTGAGCAATGACATGATGCTGGCCATGCTGAAGCTCAGCGAGTTCCAGAATCCCAATACCGGGCTGAATTTTCAGGCCACCGGCAAGCTGACCACTCCTTTGGGGGCCAAGCTGCTGCGTTCCAGCGCCGTGCCTGCCGGGACCATCATCGGTCTGGACAAGAACTACGCCTTGGAGCAGATCTGCGGCAGCGAAGTGGTGGTGGAGTATGACAAGCTCATTGACCGCCAGCTGGAGCGGGCAGCCATTACCTCGGTTTCCGGCTTTGCCAAGCTGTTTACCGACGCGGCCAAGGTGCTGAAGGTCTGAGCTTGTCCACCGCACCGGGATTCCCGGTGCGGTGGAGCGGAAACGGAAGGGGAGTGACCTATGGAGATAACGGCGGCCGCACTAGCGGCGGAGCTGTGCGGCGCCTCTCAGGAGGACCCGCTGCTGGCGGTGCTGTGTGAAGCGGCGGAGGCGGCTTGGGAGAGCCGTCTGGCCACCGGCGTGACGAAGGAGGACTGCGGCGGCGCGCTGCGGTGCGCGGCGGCGTTCATGGCGGCGGCGGACTATTTGGGAAAACAGTGCAGGGCAGAGTCCTTTACTGTGGGCGAGGTGACGGTACGGCAGAGCGGCGGCCGATCCACAGCTGTGATGGCGGAGACCTTGCGGCAGACGGCAGAGCGGCTGATGCGTCCCTATGCCGCCTCTGGGAATTTTTGTTTCAGGGGGGTGCGGGGATGACCGGCGTGATGGGGGAGATCCTGGAACATTACGGTCAGACCGTAACGCTGCGGAGTAGGGATGGTGAGAAGTCCGTCCGGGCCTTTATCCAGCCTGCCGCTGCTCGGGATGAGACAGTGCCGGGAGAGCAGACACCCATCGGCTGGATAGACGAACGGCTGTGGAGGTATACCGGGCTGGAGAAGGTCCAGCCGGGGGATACCGTCATTTGGAAGGGACGGAGCTTCCGGGTACGAAGCAGCCGAGAACACGCCCTGTCGGACGAGATCAATCACTGGTGGGCCTTGCTGGAACCGGAGCGGAGGGCAGCGGAATGAAGGAATTGTCACAGATCCGCATGGCGGTGCTGGACGCCCTGCGCGGGGCCGGGATTCAGGCTATGGAGGTGTTCCCTGAGAAGCAGGCCATGGCGTACAGCGGCGTGGTTGCGGCGGTGGGTGTCGGCGCGGCCAGCGGAAAAACGGCGGGCTTCTGCCATTATTTAGGAGAGATGAAGGACCCGGAGACTCAGGCGGTCCGGGAACGCTACGGCAAGGAGCTGTTCGGGCAGATCACCGTGGAACTGCGGGCGAATCGGGCGGCGGACTGCGAACGCGGCTGCGAAACGGCCACCGAGGTGCTGCTGGGCGGGCTTCCGGAAGGGGTCCGCACCGGGGAACTCACCTGGGAGGCCATTTGCTGGGAGAAGACCACGGGGATGTTCCTGCGGCGGGGCGTTCTGGAATGCAGGGCCCTGTTTCTGGCGGAGAGCGCCGTGGAGTCCGGAGAATTTCTGGATTTCCGACTGAAAGGAGTTATGAGCGAGTGAGTGAGATGAGACATGAGCGGCCGGGGGTCTACTCGGTGTATGACGCGTCCAGCGTGACGTCTGCCGGTCGGGCGGCCAAGCGGATCGGCGTGGCGGCCCTGGCCGTTAAGGGAACGGCCAATACAGCGGTGACACTGACCGGTTATGGCGCCGGTGTGGAGGCCTTTGGTGAGGACGGCACGGACAAGCCGGGGATGAGCACGCTGCTGAAGCTGCTGTTCGCCAATGGCGCGTCTACGGTTTACGCGGTGCGGGTGGCGGCTGACGGGGATCTGGCGGCCTATCAGGCGGCGTTTGTCGCGCTGACCAACTGCGATGTACAGGTGGTGGTGTGCGACAGCAGCGAGCTGACCATCCAGAAGGCACTGAAAACCGCCGTGGAAACGGCATCCGCGGCCAGAGGGGAGCGGATCGGCGTTATCGGCGGCAGCGGAGACACGGCGTCGCAGTTGGTGACCCGGGCGGAGACCATCAACAGTGAGCGAATGGTACTGGTTGGCCCGGATATGAAGGATGAGAGCGGCAAAGCCCTTTCCGGTGTGTTTGCCGCGGCAGCGGTGGCAGGGGCTATTGCCTGCGGCGCGGACCCGGCAGTACCCCTGAACGGTGCGGAGCTGTACGGCATCGGCGGTTTACAGAGCGTTTACAGTGACAATGACATTGACCTGTTGGTCCAAGGCGGCGTAACGCCGCTGGAGGACGTAGGGGGCGTTGTATCCCCGGTGCGGGGCATCACTACCCGGACAAAAACCGGCAGCGCCGCCGACACCACCTGGCGGGAGCTGACAACCGTCCTGATTGCCGACGATGTAATTCCTGCGGTGCGGTCTGCCCTGCGGAGCAAGTTTGCCAGAGCCAAGAACACCGCTCAGGGCCGGGGGGCTATCCGGGCACAGACCATTGTGGAACTGGAAAAGAAAAAGGACGCACAGATCATCGAAAGCTACGGCGAGGTGGCGGTGACGGCCGCAGCGGACAATCCGACGGTGTGTCTGGTGGAGTTCAGCTTTGCTGTGGCCCATGGGTTGAACCAGATCCGCCTGACGGTGCATCTGACGGTTTAAGGAGGGACGGATATGAAGGGATTTCCCACCAGTGCGGACATTTATCTGGAATTGGACGGGCGGAAGATCGCCGTGGTGCAGAGCTACCGGGCCAAGGCAGCCAAGTCCAGCAAGAATATCGAGGCCTTCGGCGAGAGTGAGCCGGTGGCAACCATTGAGGGGCAGAAGAGCTATACCGTGGAGCTGACCCGACTGTACGCCACGGATACGGCCATTTCCGACGGCATCGACTTCTATAATCTCACGGATTTCTCTCTTGTGATCTGCAAGCCGGACCGCAAGGTCATTTACAGCGGCTGTGAGTGGAGCGGCATTCAGGAGGACGGGGAGCTGAACGCCACCGTGGCGGAACGGGTGACGCTGACGGCGGCCCGGCGCATCGAGACTACCGCATGAGGACAGTGGACGCTCTGAAGCCGCTGACAGCGGGGGAGTTGCTGGAGCTGTGGCGGTACTATCGGGAGAGGGTGGAAGATCCGCTGGAACGGACGCTGCTGTGCAACGCCGCCATTCTGCGGGATAGCTGCTATTGTCAGGGAGAAGCGATTTACGGAGATGAGCTGGAGGTCTTGCGGGACCTGACGCCCGGCGAAATGGAAGACCTTCTGCTGCGGCTGGCGGAGGGAGAAGCACTGCCGGAGGAGCGAGGCGGCACCTTCGACCTTCAGCGGTTTGCGGATATGAAGGGGGAATGAGCCGGTGGACTATTTATGGGAGCTGCGGCGCCGCCAGCAGGCAGCGCTGAACCGTCTGCTGACCGGCAGTCCCTCCAAAGAGGAGACCACGGCGGAGGAGGAAGTTCTCCGCCGTGCTGCGGAGGGGGCTGAGAAAGCGCCTGCTGGACGGGAGAAGGGGATCTCCCGTCCAACGGCGGAACAGGGAAAGCTGATTGGTCAGGCGGAAAGCGGTGAAGCACTGTCATCGGCAAAGCGGAAAGCGTGGGACAGAGCGGAAGCTGATGACAGACTGCTGGATGGGCTGACGGCGCAGGCAGAAGAATTTCAACAGGCCCGCCGGGCGGATGCCCTTTGGCGGAGTGAGACGTTTTCTGCGGGGACCCTGCCGGGGTTACTGATGGCGGAAGGAAGCGGGGCGGCGATGGAGGTGGAGGACATCTCCCGGGCTGTTCAGCGGGACGCACGGCGGTATGACGGCGGATTTACCATGTTTTAAGAGGGAGGAATGGCATGAGATTATCCTCCATGCGCTATAAAAATTATACCTGGCCCCACAATCCGGAGACCTTTGTAGTGGAATACCGGCGGCAGATGGCGGCCCATAAGATACCATTGGGCGGCTGCGTTTTGCAGGATCTGGGCGTAAATTGCCGGATTCTACGGGGCGAGGGCGAGTTTGCGGGGCCGGGGGCCTATGAGGAATTCAAGGCGCTGGCGGCGGTGTTTCAGGAACCGGGAGCGGGGATGCTGACGCATCCCGTGTGGCGGACGGACCGGGCGTATTTCGTCGCCCTATCTGTGACGGAGGAGCCGCGGCCGGACTATGTACGGTACAGCTTTGCGTTCTGGGAGGATGACAACGGCTATGATGGTGGCCTGACGGAAAACAATGACGGCAGGACGTGGCCGGGGAGCGGCTTGGCTGCGTCTGATGGGACCCATGGAGCCGGGCGGGTATACACCGTGAAGCGGGGGGATACCCTGTGGGGCATTGCCCGGCGCTGTGGCGTGACCTTGAGCAGCCTGATCGCTGCCAATCCACAGATCAAAAATCCCAATCTCATTTATCCGGGGAATGAGGTGAGGCTGCCGTGACAGGACGGATCTTTACGGCAGACCATCATGTCTATGATCTGCCGCCGCTGCTGAGTTGGAACGTGAGACATACGGGGACGGTGCCCTGCGACAGCTGGTCCGTGACGGCGGTGTATCAGCCGGAAATGCTGACAGTGCTGCGAATGGCGGCGGGTTTCGCCGCCATTGAGAATGAAATGACACAGTTACGGGGAATCGTGGACGAATATACCGTGGAACTGGGCAGCAGGGGGATGACGGTGACACTGTCCGGCCGGGGATACGCCGCACGGCTGTTGGATAACGAGTCCCGGCCTGTGACCTATGAGCAGGTGACGCTGCGGGAACTGATCCGCTGTCACGCGGAGCCTTATGGCATTTCCTGCGGGGCTGCGGCGGATCTGAGGTCCACGGTGCCCTATACCGCCGGGGCGGGGATCAGCCAATGGAAGGTGATTTCGGAGTTTTGCCGGACCTATGGAGGCTTCCTGCCCCGGTTTGCCAAAACCGGAGAGCTGCTGGCAACACCGGAACAGGACAGCGGAAAGAGGATCATCCTTGACAGTGGCAGTCCGGTGCTGAATTGCTGGATTCGGGAGGATCACTACGGCGTGCTGACGGAGGCACTGGTCATCGACAAGCGGCAGAATGTCAGCTACTCTGTGAAAAATCCGGAGATGATCACCAAGGGCGGCCAGTGCCGCCGGGTGATCTATACGCCGGGGCGGAGCACCTGGGATGCCATGCGCTATACGGGAGAATACCAGATCCAACAGTCCAAAAAGGAGGAGCAGGCGGTGACGGTAACGCTGCCGGGGAGCTTTGACGCATTTCCGGGGGATCGGGTGACGGTGAGACTGGAAAAGCTGGGCCTTACCGGAAATTACCGGGTGGCGGAGACGGAAAACCGGTTTTCCGCCAGAGAAGGAGCCGTGATGATCTGGACATTGAAGGAGTGTGGTTGAAATGTGGCTGGCACAGAGCATGAAGCAGGCGGTCCCCACGGCGGATGCCGACCAGGGGATCTCTACCATAGTGGGAGATCAGATGGGAGTGGTGACCCGGGGCGAAGTGCGGCAGTTACCCATCTACGGTCCGGGCGGCTATGTGTGGCTGCCGGAGAGCGGGGCTTCCGTGCTGGTCATTAAGGGCGGCCCCGGCGGAGAGGAGCAGTGCGTCTGCGGCGGTAAGCAGGCGGAGGTCCCAAAGGGGATGCAGCCGGGGGAGGTCTATATTTACGGTCCGAAGGGCAGCAATGTGTATTTGCAGAAGGATGGGACGATTGAACTGACAGGGCGAATTTCCATCAGAGGACAACTTCTTATCAACGGGCAGCCCTACAAACCTTGCACCTGCGGAGAGGGAGGGATTCTGTAGTGCTGATGCTGGTGAACGGTGATTATGTACCGCAGGGAAACGGATTACAGTCAGCGAAGGGGGACGAGGCAGTTTTGCAGCGGATGCTGATGAAACTGACTGCCCGGCGGGGGCAGTTTCCCTTTATGGAGAATTTCGGCAGCAGACTGTGGACTCTGGACCGGCTGCGTCCTGCGGAACGGCAGGCTGCGGCGGAGCAGTATGTGCTGGAGGCCCTCCGGGATGAGCCTGGCCTGATGGTAGAGCAGGTGACGCTGGCGGAGAACGGCGGAAAGGCGTCCCTGACGGTGAACGCCGTCAAAGACGAACGCCGATTGACGGCGGAGGTGGCCTTGGGGCAGGAGGGAGTGACAATGTGAGAGCGACGGAGACGATCTATCGGGAAATGCTGGCGGCCTACGCCAAGCGGCGGGGCGGACAGCTTCAGGAGGACTGCGACCTGTCGGTGCGGCTGTGGGCGGCAGCGGCACAGATCCAGGCGTTGGAGGCACAGGCGGAATGGGTGCTGGGGCAGAGCTTTCCACAGACAGCTGCAGGGGTCTATCTGGACCGCCACGGAGCCATGCGAGGCATCGTCCGGCAGGCACCCAGCAGGGCGACCGGTCAGTTGACCTTTCGGCTGTCCAACGCACAGACCGGCGCGGTGAGCGTGGAGACCGGAACGGTGTGCATGACGGAGGGAACTGTCCGGTTCCGAACTACGGAGCCGGGGACGATCCCGGCTGGGGAGATTTCGGTGATCGTGGCGGCGGAGGCCGTGGAGGCTGGCAGCAGCGGAAACGTGGGAGCCGGAACCGTTCATGTGCTGACGGCGTGTCCCGTGGCGGTGACGGCAGTCACCAATGAAAAGGCATTTACGGGCGGACTGTCGGAGGAAACGGATGAGGAACTGCGGCAGCGGATTTTGGACAGCTTTCAGCGGCTGCCCAATGGAGCCAACGCCGCGTGGTATGAGCTGACCGCCTGCCGTCACGAGGGTGTGGCGGCGGCCAAGGCGGTGGGAAAAGCCCGGGGCGCCGGGACAGTGGATGTGTATGTATCGGCACCGGATGGTATTCCCTCGGAGAAGTTGCTGACAGAGCTTCAGACGGTTTTTCAGAAAAGCCGGGAGATCGCGGTGAACGTGCAGGTAAAAGCGCCCACGGCCGCGACAGTGGACGTGGCGGTGACGGTAAAAACGGCGGAAGGGACGGATTTTGCCAATGTGAAGACTGCGGTGGAGACTGATCTGGCGGAGCAGTTCAACGGAAAGCTGTTAGGCAGGGGCGTGAAGCTGGCGGAGCTGAACAGCAGAATCTATGCTCTGCCGGGTGTAGAGAACTGTCATATTACGGCCCCGTCAGCTGATCTGGCGGCCAATGACACGGTGCTGCCGGTATTGGGGACGGTGACAGTGACAGAGGAGGCGTGAGGCGGGTGTATGAGCAGTATTTGATTCGCCTGTTGGCCCCTTTGAGTCTCTACAATCTCCGAGCACCCCATAACGGCGGCGAGTTGGCGGCGCTGGGCGGGGAGCTGGACAGCGTCAGTGGGCTGGTAGAACTGGTGGAACGGGAAAGCCTGCTGGCCACGGCGGAGAGCGAGGGCCTTGACCGCCGGGAGGTATTGTTTGCTCACAAGCCTGCGGCCGTGACCCAAGAGGACCGCCGGGAGGCCATCGCCGCGCTGCTGCGGATCAGCGAGGACGGCCTGACACCGGAGGCCATCAACGATACTCTCACCGGCTGCGGCATCCGGGCCAGAGCGGAGGAAAAGGCGGACGGCAGCCTGCGGGTCGTATTTCCCAGAACTGCCGGTGTGCCGGCGGAGTTCGACCAGATCAGAAAGATTATTTTAGATATTCTACCCTGTCATTTAGAGGTGGAGTTCTACTTCCGCTATCTGACCTGGGCAGAATGTGAAGCGGCGGAATATACATGGGATGAGGTGGAGACGGCACAGCATACCTGGGAGAGCTTTCAACTGGCGGTGCCGCCGGAGGAATGAGACATGAGTGAGATCATAACCGCCGCCATCACCGGCTGTGTGACGCTGCTGGGGGTGCTGTTGAGCAACCGGGCGGCCCAAGCGGTAACGGATGAGAAGCTCACGGAGCTGACCCGGGAGGTCCGGGAGCACAATCATTTCGCACGGCGGGTGCCGGTGGTGGAGGAACAGATCCGGGGCATGGACCGCCGGTTGGAGCAATTGGAACAGGGGCAGCGGCGTCAGCCCATCTCTTGAGATGGCGGACAGAGAGGAGCAGGAATGGATATTTCAGCATTTGGTATGGCAGGCGTGGCGGCGATCACGGTGATCTGCTACCTTGTGGGCTGGATCGTTAAGGTGTCCG
>ERZ826016.1202-NODE-1202-length-25721-cov-5.810956_pt1 | contig 25721 bp, 25 predicted proteins | sample MGYA00519872_ERZ826016 | MGnify/ENA primary metagenome ERZ826016 (study PRJEB31778, sample SAMEA3449218) | human gut metagenome | biome: human gut; feature: human-associated habitat; material: faeces | place: United Kingdom | collected 2010/2012 ... | reverse complement strand
ATAATATGCTACATTTAAAATATACAATCGGCAAGTTTATCTAAAGTTATGTTAATAATTAAGGTCATATTTAGATTTGTATTCCTGTAATGTTTTTTCAGCTTCAGCTGTTACTTCATCAGGTAAATCTTTATTGTTCTTAGTATTAATAATAAGCTTAACGCAGCGTTCATCATACGTTGCGGCAAAATAGCCCCAGTAAAAGTCAATTGATTTAATATCTTTCAAATATTTTTGAGTATGAAGTAATCCTTCTATTTGAGGCTCTACAATAACTGCAATATCTATGGCTCTTTTGGTTTTTGAAGAAATCTTCAGCTTTTTCCAATCAGAAACAAAATCTTTATTGCCTTCCTGATGAATTACGCCTGTTAAAAATCCTATAACTGCGGGTTTATGCTTGCTGTATTCAATCACATTAAGGTTTGAAATATATTTCAAAATGGTCGGAATAGTTAATATATCTTGTGTTTTGTAATAGTTGCCCATTAAAGCATCGAGAGTTTGGACCATTTCTTTGCTGGAAACTTCTGTTTCTTCCGGTACTTGAGGAGTCATATGAAAATACGCTTCTCTGCCCACAAAGAATGAAACAATTAAAATAACCAAGATTATAAATATTTGTTTTACATCAATTATAATTTTCATAACCTTTTAGATTTTATATTAATTATCATTGAACGGCAATAATTGTTAAAGTTATGTTAAAAAATATATAAAAGGCAACAAAAAAGAGCCTTTCGGCTCTTAATTAAAATGGTGGGCAAGGGTGGATTCGAACCACCGTAGTCTCGCGACGGCAGATTTACAGTCTGCTCCCTTTAACCACTCGGGAATCCGTCCATATTTGGAGCTGGCAATAGGACTCGAACCTACGACCTGCTGATTACAAATCAGCTGCTCTACCAACTGAGCTATGCCAGCGGGGCAAGTGACGAAAATAATTATACCGGATGAGGAAATCTCTGTCAAGCACTTTTTATTTCCGCGGGTCGTTATCGGCCTATCACGTTTACTGATTATACCACCGGTTTCCCCGGCTGTCTACCCCTTTTTTACACTTCCCTGAAATTTCCCCGATCTCCCCTGTACAAACGGGCCGACCGGCCTATAATAGGGGCAAATCCCGCAGAAAGGAAGCGGTCCCATGTTTCCCGTCCCTTCGGTCCTGGCAGACGAGCCGGTGAAATGCCTCGCCTTCGCCGCCGTCATCTTTTTTGCCAACGTCATCCAGGCCGTCACCGGCTTTGCCGGCGTCATGCTGGCGCTCCCGCCGTCCATGCTGCTCTTCGGCCCGGACATGGCGAAGGCCGCCGTCAACGCGGTGAACTGGGCGGCCTGCGCGTACCTCGCGTGGCACAACCGGACGTACCTCGTGCGGCGCGAATTTTTCCGCATCATCGGCTGGATGCTCGCAGGCATCGCCGCCGGGCTCTGGCTGTACGGCGCGGTGGACGCGGCGCTCCTCATCCCGCTCTACGGCGCCATCATCATCGCGGTAGCGCTGAAGAATCTCCTCCTGAAGCATTCGGACCGGCCGCTTCCCCGTTGGGCGCCGGTGCCCATCCTCTTCGGCGCGGGCGTCATCCACGGCATGTTCGTCTCCGGGGGCGCGCTCCTCGTGCTCTACCTCGCGGCGACGTTCCGGGACAAGCACGCCTTCCGCGCGAACGCCTCCGCCGTGTGGGCGGTGCTGAATCTGTTCCTGATGATTGCCGACTTCGAAAAGGGGCTGTACGATGCGGAATTTTTCACGCTCACTGCGCTGGCCTTCCTCCCGCTCGGAGCGGCGGTCTGGCTGGGCAACGCCATCCACAGCCGCATCAACCAGCCTCTCTTCAATCACCTCACGTACGGCCTGCTCCTCCTGTCCGGCGCGATGATCATCCTGTGGTAATGCGCCGGGCGCGGCGCACAAAAAAAAATCGCAGAGGATTTTGTCCCTGCGATTCTTTTTTGTATGCCTTTCATTCCGCGCGCTCGGCCGCTTCCTCCCATTTCCCGTAGAGGGCGTCCAGCTTTTCTTTTTCCGCCGCGTACGCCGCGGCCGCCGCTTCATACGCTGCGGGATCCTGGGCGGCAGCGTTCATTTCCATCTCGTACATCTTGAGCGTCGCTTCCTGCCGGCTGATCTCCATCTCCAGATGTTCCAGCTTCGCCGCGGCGGCGGGGGAGACTTCTTTTTTCGGCGCATGATCCGCCTTCCGCGGCGCCGCCTCCGGCTTCTCCCCGCCCGCCTCTCCGGGTGCGCCCTGCCGGTCCCGCTCGAACTCCTCGAGGTCGCGCTTCTTCTCCCGGTAGTACGTGTAGTTCCCGAGGTACTCCGTGAGCGTCCCGTTTTCCATCTCGAGGATGCGCGTGGTCACCTTGTCGAGGAAGTACCGGTCGTGGGACACGATGAGCGACGTGCCGCCGAAGGCTTCGATGGCCTCCTCCATGATCTCCCGCGTGGGGATGTCCAGATGGTTCGTCGGTTCGTCGAGGATGAGGAAGTTCGGCTTCTCCAGGAAGAGGAGCAGGAGGGAGAGGCGCGCCTTCTCGCCGCCGGAAAGGAGGGCGATGGGGCGGAACACGTCGTCGCCGCAGAAGAGGAACATGCCGAGGATGTTCCGTGCCTCCGCCTCGCCGCAGCCATAGGCGGTCTCCACCTGCTCCAGCACGGTGAGCTTCGGGTCGAGCCGCTCCTGCTCCTGCGAGTAGTAGCCCATCTTCACGTTGCTCCCCAGCTGGACGAGGCCGCCGTCGGGATGCTTGTCTCCGGTGACGAGCCGGAGGAGCGTGGTCTTGCCTGCGCCGTTCGGCCCGATGAGGCCCACGCGCTCCCCGCGGCGGATGTGCATGGTGAGATCCCGGAAAATGGCATGCTCCCCGTAGGACGCACCTGCGTGAAGGATGTCCAGCACCTTGTCAGCGCATTCCTCCGGCGGGTCGAAATGGAAGCGGAGCGACCGTTCATGGACCGGCGCGGCGAGGCGCTCCAGCCGGTTCAGCTGGGATTGGCGGCCCCGGGCCTGCTTTGACTTGATGCCCGCCTTGTACCGGCGGATGTATTCTTCCGTCTCGCGGATGTGCTCCTGCTGTTTCTCATAGGCCTTCTCGTACGCCGCGTCCTGCTGGGCTTTCGTCTGCACGAAGCGGGTGTAGCCGCCGCGGAAGCTCCGGATGTGATGCTGCGCGAGGTCGAGGATGCCCGTGGCCACCGCGTCGAGGAAGTACCGGTCATGGGAGACCATGAGGAGCCCGCCCTTGTAGGAGCGCAGGTAGTCCTCGAGCCATTCCAGCATGCCCATGTCCAGATGGTTCGTCGGCTCGTCCAGGAGAAGGAAATCGGGATGGCGCACGAGGGCCGCCGCCAGATTGATGCGCACCTTCTGCCCGCCGGAAAAGGCGTGGATATCCCGGTCCCAGTCTGCCTCCCGGAAGCCGAGACCGGTCAGGATCTTTTTCGTGGCGGACTGGTACTGGTAGCCGCCCAAAAATTCGAAGCGCGCCTCCAGCTGGCCGTACCGCCGGATGAGCTCCGGATCGTCCCGGCGGGCTTCCAGCGCCGCTTCTGCCGCGCGGAGCTGCTCCTCGCAGTACAGGATGTCCCGCCAGGCTTCCTCCATTTCTTCCCGGATGGTGTGGGAGGTGTAGTTGAAATCCTGCCGGAGGTAGCCGATGACCGCGCCATTGGACGCTTTCACCGAGCCTTTGTCCGGCTCTTCCGTGCCGATGATGCACCGGAGGAGCGTGGTCTTGCCCGCGCCATTTGCCCCCACGAGGCCGATGCGCTCGCCGCTCGCCACGTCGAAGGAAATATTCTCGAATACGGTATGGATGCCGAAGGACTTACTGAGTCCGCTGATTTTCAAGGTCGCCATGATATGTCTGATCCAGTAATTCTGCTCTGATGATAATGATGATCTCCGATTCGTCCACGGAGCGGCTCCGGCTCTGGAAGAGCTTCCCAAGGATGGGGATGTCCCCCAGGATCGGCACTTTGCGGAAGGTGTAGCTCTCCTCCCGGTCGATGAGGCCGCCGATGACGAGCTCGTCGCCCGAGCGGAGGCGCACCATGGTGTCCGCCTGCCGCGTGACGATGCGGTACGCTTTCATTTCCGGCACGAGGTACGGCGTGGACACTTCCGCCCGGATGGTGGCGGTGATCTCATCGTCCGCGCTGATCCGCGGCGTGTAGGACAGCTTGATGCCCGCGTCCCGGTACTCCGTGGCGGTGGTCTTCACGCCATTCTCCGTGTGCTCCACGATGACGGGGATCTCGCTGCCGATGAGGATCTCCGCTTCCCGCCCGTTCATGGTGACCACGTTCGGACGGGCGAGGACTTCTGCTTTCCCTTCGGAAATGAGGGCGTTCAGCTTCGCCTGAAAGAAGAACGTATAGGGATGGCCGGTGATGCTCCGTCCGTAGGAAATGCCCGCGTAGCCCTCCGGCGCGGTGATGTCCCATCCGTCATGCACGATGTTCCGGATGCGGGGATTGCCGTCGTCATCGTAGCGGATGTTGCCCGCTTCATCGGTGACGTAGTGCTGCTCGGTCCAGCTGTCCCGGCTGTAGTCCGCACTCCCGGTGAGGCTCTGGAAATCCCAGTCGATGCCCAGCTCCTTCGCGTCGTTCTTATTGACGGCGAGCACTTCCGCCTCCACCTTCACCTGTTTCTCCGGATGATCCAGCGCAGCGATGATCTTCCGCGCCTGCAGGAGCTCCTCCGCCGAGCCGCTGAAGATGACCGAGTTCGCCCCGGCGTTGTAGGAAATATGCCTGTCTTTGTAGATGCTCTCGAGGCTCTCCGCCACTTCCTTCGCATCGGCGTAGGACAGGCGGAACGACTCCGCCGTGGGGCTGCGCCCTTTCAGGGTGCCGTCGTAGATGATGAGCGCCGTCCCGGTGTCCCGCGCGGCGAGGCCGTCCGCCGCGAGCACCGCGCGGAGCGCTTCGTCCGGCGTGACGTTTTCCAGATGCGCCGTGACTTCGCCCTCCATGGGGCCTGCGAAGATGATGTTCCGGTGAGACATGTCCGCCAGATTCTGCAGCAGCTCCCGCACCGGGGCGTTCTCCAGCCGGAGGCTGATGGTCTCATCCGCCGCGGAGGCCCCTGTCCAGAACAGACAGAAAGCGCAGCACAGCGCCGCGCTTCGTTTCCACCGGGAAGAAATTACAGCGAGAGGACCGTCTGGCCGCCCGGTCCGGAAAGCACGACCTGCTTTCCCGTGATGTCTGCCACTGTCCATTGTCCCACCTGCTCTCCTGTCCGCACTGTCCTCGTCTGTCCCTTGTCCGCAATCATGGCCCGCCGGTCTTCCCCGAGGATGAGGATCCCCTGCAGGACCGGCACGGCCGCCGGGCTGCTGACCGCCTCGCCTTCGCCGCCTGCCGCAGCCGGTGCGGTCTGTCCCGCCCCCTCCTCGGGCAGACGGAAGGGGTCCCGCAGCGGCTTCGTGCGGATGTATTTATTGGCGTCGTATTTCCTCACGATGCGCCCCGCCTCCTCAGCCGGCTCTGCCGAGGCGGGCGGCGCTTCCGGCGCCTCCTCCGGCAGGAGTTTCGCCGCCGTCCCGCCGCGGAAGACGCCCCACAGAGACAGAAGCAGCATGGCAAGGCCCAGTCCGCCCGCCGTCCACAGCCGCTTCTTCTCTACCATAGTCTCCTCCGCCTGTCCTCAGGCCTCCCCTGCCGCCGGCGCAGCGTACCGCGCCAGATCTTGATGCAGAAGCTTCTTATATCCTTCCACGCCGGGCTGATCGTAGGCATCGATCCCTGCCATCGCCCCTTCGTAGGCGATGGTCAGGAAAAAGAAATACATCAGCCCACCGAGGTGCTGCAGGTCCAGCCGCCGGATGGAGAGGCAGCAGCTCATGCGCCGGTCCGAGGCCAGCGCTTCCGCATTGGCCTCGAGCGCCGCCCGGAGCACATGGCTCATGAGCACCGCACAGGGCCGGCCGCCCTCCTCCAGACGGACCGTCAGATCCGCCGCCGGCTCGTCCACCGCGATGAACTGGAGCAGCTTGTTCCGCTGCCCTTCCTGGTGTTCCTGCGTGAGGGAATGCATATCCGTCGTCCCCACGGCGCACACCGGCGTCCGCCCGCCGTAGGCCAGCCCGCCGCGCACGGTCTCCCGCTTCCCCAGCGATTCACCGAGGAGCTGCGCATACCACGCGCCGAGCGACCGGAGCCGGCTGCTGTAGGGCATGGTGATCTCTGCCGTCACGCCGTGCCGGACGGTGGCGATGTACTTCACCGCCGCCAGGAAGAGCGCCGGATTCGTCCGCCAGTCTTCCGACCGGCACGCCGCCTCCGTGCGCTGCGCCCCCCGCAGGAATTCTTTATACTCCAGGTCGAGGAGCGCCGCAAAGACGATCCCCACCTGAGAAAACACGCTGAACCGCCCGCCGACGCCTTCCGGCACGACGAAGTGCAGCCAGCCTTTTTTCCGGCAGTCTTCAAGGAGCCGGCCCTTTTTCTGATCGGTCACCGCGGCAAAGCACGCTTCCCCGCAGAACGTGGGGAGCTCCGCCTCCAGCACGGACAGCGCGCCCGACGGCTCGATGGTGGTGCCCGATTTGGAAATCACCAGCGTCAGCACGCGGTACGGCCCGTCTTTTTTCTCCGCCTGCGACCGGAGATGCCGCAGCAGCGAGGCCAGCGCCTCCGGGTCTGCGGTCTGGCCGGCAAAGAAGACCTGCGGCCGGCCGCCCCGCTCCTCCGGCGTGCGGAGATTCCAGTACGGCCCGCAACACGCATCGAAGAGCACCTGATTCCCCAGGTAGGACCCGCCGATGCCCACGGAGAGGACCGCGTCAAAATCGCCCCGGCACCGCGCCGCCAGCGCGTCCATATCCCGCAGCTCCTCATCCGTGATGAGCCGCTTCTCTTCGAGGAGGTACGGCAGATGAGGGAACAGCACCTCTTCGCCCGCCCGGGTCCCGCAGCCGGTCTCCCGCAGCCGTGTCACATCCGCCGCGGCCTGCCGGATCTGTGCGTCATACGCTTCGAAATCCGCTTCCGTCACTGTCCAGTCCCGCCCGAAGCAGCGGTCCGCGTCCAGCCGGAAGCCGTCCCAGATTGATATCATAGCTTCCCTCATCAGAAGGTAAAGTCCTTCGGCATAATCATGAATTCGGTCTCTTTCTCCACATTATCATAGCGAATCCATCCGTAAAAAGAATGCATGTCACGATAATAAGTAAAATAGCGATGGTTCAGTTCTCCATCAATTGTATCAATAGAGTACGAAATACTGATGGCATCCAAAGGCGTCAATTGCAAGCGAGTTCCTATATTGACAGGTTTGTCCATATCATACGTATCAAAATGATACGGAGTCCGTCCCTGCTGATTGTTATCCGTATAATTGATCCACGAACGGAAAATGCCGTAGGAGCCGCTCAATCCCAGAGAATAGTATCGATTCCGGCGAATCGTATCGTTATAGCCATAATAATCTCTCAGGTATCCAAGCCGCCAGTTAAATCGGAGATGCGGCCCCAGTGTGATTGGATTATGGGACAGATAAACATCCCACTGTTTGTGACTGCCGGAAACCCGTCCTTCTGTCCAGTGTCCGATTTCTCCCCGGGCGCCTACATAAAAGCTAGTCTTCGGGATATAGAAATGCCGGGAATCAAAAGAGAAGGAAGGTTCCTTTTCTACCCACACATGGTCGTCATTAACCGAGCTTTCTTCTTCTGCATAACGGAACCGAAATGTTCCCGGTGCGGTATTCCACTGGAGCCCCACGTCCGGCTTAAATCCTTCCTTGGTGTACCAGGCCAACCGGGCATTGAAATACAAGTCGCTCTCCGGGCCGCCGATAGGAAGTGTCAACCGATTCCGAAGGCCCCAGCCATTATCACTGTCAAATGTCGGCGAGGGAATCAAAGTCATAAGGCTGGTTCCATCTTGTAAAGAGCCGGAATAAGATGATAAAGTTAAAATCCTAGTATTTTTCAAAAACAGACTGACATTATGTGCTGTGTAGTGATCATTGGGGTAAATATCAATGCTGTCCGCTTCGATGCGGTAATCCGGCACTTTCGCCACAGCGTGCTTCGTCGTAAAGTAGCCTTTCTGCACGACCGCCTTATTATCTGTGCGGTTATAGACTCCGGATTCCCCCTCGTAATAATACTTGTCTTCGCTCCAGCCTTTGATGCCTTCGAAGGTGGCGATGGTGGTCTTGCCGTTGTAGGTGCCGCTTTCAGCGGTCATGTCGTTGCCCGGACTGGTCCACCGGACTTTGCCGGGGATGATGTACTGCTGGGTGTTGCTGTTGCCGTAGACGTGCTCCGTCTGGTACCGGTCCTGCATGTGGGTGATATCCACGCGGCCGCGCACGTCCACGTCGCCGGTCAGGCCGCGGTAAGCCATGGCGTCCGCTTTGACCACCATCGGATTTTCCGGAGAAATGGACGCGCCAGCTTCCGTTTCTTCGTCTTCCGCATCCCCGGATGCCGGCTGTTCCTCGTTCTCCACGGCATCAGCAGAAGTCTCCTTCGCTTCTGCCGCCGGGGCTGCTTCTTCCTGTGACAAAGCTGCTTCCCCGTCGTCCGCCGGTTCCGCCGGAGCCGCTGCCTGCACAGATTCTGCCTGCTGCAGCGCGGCGAGTTTCCGCTGGTCCATATCCGCCCGCTGGGCGTCGGCCAGCGCCGTCACGGCGTCTTCCTGCAGGGACGGCGCTTCTTCCGCTGCCTGCACGTCAGGTTCCTCCTGCGGAGCGGCCGATTCCGACTTCGTCAGAGCGCTGTCTGCTGCGGCTGTTGAACCTGCCGGTTCCTGCGCCGCCGCAGCCGGCCCGCTCATCGGATTTGATGCGGTTTCCGATACAACAGAAGCCTTTCCTGTCTCTGCGGCAGCGGCCTTGACCGGAGCTGTCTGCTGCGTCTCCATTTCCGCCGGGCTGCCCGTCTCCTCGGGAGAAGACGGGCTCACGGTCTCGGCCGGAGCACCTGCCGCCGCAGGCGCAGCGGCCTCCGGAGCGGCCGGTGCCGCTTCCATCGTGCTTTCCGCGCCCTGCGCCGGCACGCGCCGGTCCGGTACGGCGATGCGCACGGCGGAACCGTCCGCCTGCGCCGCGGTGCCGGCGAGCACCCATACCACACTGCCAGCTGCGGCCGACGCCGCTGAACCGGTCCCTATCATTGCGGCGGCGAGCGCCGCACAGATCCATTTCTGTTTCTTATTCATGCCGAATGATTACGACAGACGGCTCGTCTTCGCCGGGAGCTGCCGCTTCTCCTGCCCCTTCCGTTTCAGATTCCGCTGCGGGTTCCGCTTTCGCTTCGTCCGCCAGCGCGGATTTTTCCACATGGTCCGTCATTTCCGCGGTCACTTCGCCGCCCTTGACTGTTTTGTGAAGGATCGCCTTCGGCGCGCCTTCCGCCTGTTTCATGCCGTGGGTCTCCACGTCCTGCTGGGTCTGGATGTAGAGCTCCGTCCCTGCGGGCATCTCCACATCCTTGCCTTTGATGAAGAGCCCGCCCACGAGGCCGATCGGCCCCAGCGCGAGCGCGCCCACCGCGGAGGCCCCCACAGCCGCCGCTTCCATCTTCAGCTTTTCCTGGGCTTCCGGACCGAGCACGGTGGGAATCTCTTCCGCGTCGATGGAGAAAACCTGATTGAAGGAGATCTCCAGCGAGCCGCTCCGGCCGAAGAATTTCGGACGGGTCACCTTCGTGACGACGCCGCTGCCCTGCGCGCCCCGGGGCAGGACGAGAACATCGTCCTGCATGACGTCTTCCTGCACGGTGAAATGCACCACATCGCCTTCCTGATTGCTTTTCGAGCTCACGTCCTCATTGAGGGAGATCTTGAAGACCGTATTGGCCGGGAGGCGCACCGTCACCAGTTCGAAGTGGGTGTCCCCATAGACCGCCTTTTCCAGCTCGTTCACGCGCACGTCGAGCGCCCCCGTCTTCGATACGCCGAACACGGTGTTTTCCAGCATCTCCACGCGGGAGGAGAGCGCGTCCTGCTTGATCTCGTCGGTGAGGTAATATTCCAGCGTATTCACGCGGGTGGAGAGCGACGGCTGCGATGCGTTCTCGTCGCGGATCACGTCCCGGTACAGCCCGGAGACGCGGCCGTCCAGTCCCGCCGGCCCGTTCGCGCCGCCGTACACCGCCTCGTCCATGGCGTTCACCCGGTCGAGGAAAGCCCCTTCCTGCACCGAGCCGAAAATCACTTCATCCAGTTTGTCCGCTTTGTCCGTCAGGGTGGCCGGCTCCGCCGCCGCGGCCGATGCCGTGAGGAGCGCCGCCAGCCCTGCCGTCAGAATGAGTTTTTTCATGAGTCCTGTTTCCTCTCAGCCGCTCAGACCCGCACGTCGATCACGGCAGATACGCCCACGCCCTGCACGCGGCTGAAGCTGAGCGGATTCTTGCTGTCCATTGGGATGAGCCCCTTGATGCGGAAGAGCTTGTCGTTCCAGCTGATCTCGAGCTGGCCCACGGCTTCCACCTGCTCCACCTGATCCGCGTCGCCGATGACCTGCGCCGCGCCGATGTAGCCGCTGTTGCCGATGGAGACGATCGGCACGACCTTCGTGGCGTAGTTCGTGCTCGCCCCTTCTTTCATCATGATGGAATTGATGGCGCTGTTCAGCTGTTCCGAATAGCGGTCCACCAGGTATCCGATGCCGCCCACCTTGACGACGCCGCCGAGGACGCTCCCCAGGTCAAACGCCGACACGGATGTGAGCGCCCCCGCGCCGATCATGGCCGCCGCGAGGCAGGATGCTGCGATTCTTTTCATATTCATATCAATCTCCTCCTTTGCTGAATGAGATTCTGCGCCTATGATACTTTTTCTATTATAAGTGATTATGCCGGCCGAGGCAATTCTCCAAAGGAACGGCCGCCGCGCCGCCGGCGCCCGCAGGCACGCGAAAAGGCGGGGTGTCCCGCCTTCCCGTTTATACAGAATTTCACAAAAATTCCGGTTCTTTTTCGATTATTTCTCCCGTGCAAGCTGCTTGGCCAGTCCCGGCTGCTCCATCACCTGCGGCTGCTTCATCCGGTTGTACGCCTGGATCATGAGCGCGCACTCGATGCGCTTCTTCTGGATCTCGCAGCTGATGTGGAACGGCTTGTGGATGTCTCCCGCGTAGGTCTCGTTGTTCGCGTGGCAGCCGCCGGAGCAGAAGAATTTCGCCCAGCAGCCGATGCATTCCGGCTTGCTCAGCACGTGGTTCTCCCGGAATTCCTTCATCATCTTCATGTTCTTCAGCCCTTCGTAGACGTTGCCGATGACGTAGCCGTCGCGGCCTACGAACTGATGGCACGGATAGATGTCGCCGTTCGGCACGACCGCCAGGTACTCATGGCCGGCGCCGCAGCCGCGGAGGCGCTTCGGCAGGCACGGGCCCTGCCAGAGATTCATGTTGAAATGGAAATAGAAGAACGGCCGTCCCTCTTCTTCCCGCTGGAGAAAGACTTTCGCCAGCGTCTCGTATTCTTCCTTCACCCGCGGCAGGTCCTCTTCCTGGATGGCGTAGGGCTCCGTCAGATCCCCCACCACCGGCTCCATGGAGACGGCGGGGAAACCCTTGTCCACCATGTCGATCACGTCGTTCGTGAAGTCCAGGTTGTACTTCGTGTACGTGCCGCGCACGTAGTATTCCTCCCCGTCGCGGTGGGCCACGCAGTACTGGAGATTTTTCAGGATGCGGTCGTACGTGCCTTCGCCGTGCACGCCGGGACGCATGCGGTCGTGGTTCTCCTTCCGGCCGTCCAGCGAGAGGATGAGCGCGATGTGATTGTCCGTGAGGTACTTCACCTTTTCCTCGTCGAGGTACATGCCGTTCGTCGTGAGGGACAGCTTGATGATCTTGTTGTGCTTCTTCTCCTGCTCGCGCACGTAGGCCACGGTCTGCTGCACCACGTGCCAGTTCATGAGCGGCTCGCCGCCGAAGAAATCCATCTCGCAATGCTGGCGGGGCCCGCTGTGGGCGATGAGGAAATCCACCGCCCGGCGCGCCACGTCGAAGCTCATGAGCATGCGCCACTTGCCGTAGCCGCCCTGCCCGGCGAAGCAGTACCGGCAGCGCAGGTTGCAGTCGTGGGCGATATTGAGGCACAGCGCCTTGATGATGGGCCGGTCTTCAATGGCCACCTTATAATCCGGGTCCATGCCCGCGTAGAGCATCCCCTTGGCGATGAGCTCGTCCAGATCGTCCATGACCTCTCCGAGCTCCGCCGCATCGTACCGGTCCGACAGATGCGCCAGCACCTCCTCCCGGTTGTCCCCTTTGTACCAGTCCAGCACGTCATACGTCATGTCATCCACCACGTGGACGATGCCGCTGTTCACATCCAGCACGATATCCATGCCGTTCTGCTTGAATTTATGAATCATGGGCATGACTCTGTTATCCATGTTGCTCTGTTCTCCCGTCCGTTCTCTTCCATGTAAAAACCCCCGGGCCGGTGCAGGCTCGGGGGCAGGCCGCTCGCTCTCAGTCTTTCTTTGCCTGTTCGGTGCAGATCAGGTTGCCGATCGTGCAGCTGGTCTTGCAGGCAGACTGGCAGGATGTCTGGCATTCGCTGCAGCTTTCGAATTTGATCGTGTCCTGCAGGGAGCCCTGATTGATGGTAACGATATGTTTGGACATAGTGACACCTCCCGTTCCAACTTTTACTTTTTTATCATACCATAAAGAAGCGGAAGAATACAAGCTCACAGCACATGAAAGAGCGCGTACACCGCCGCGGCGGGCACAGCGAGCCCCATGAGCACGGCCGCCAGGCACCCGGACTCGGGATTTTCCTCGATCCACCGGTCGGCGGTCTTCTTCATCCAGCGGTATTCGCCGTTCATGTGCCGGTAGATCTCCCAGAGCTCTTTGCAGTCCTCTTCCGTCATCTCCGCGGTGCCGTCCGGCGCGGGGCCGGCGGCTTCGGCGGCCGCTTCCTCGGCGTCTTCCTCCGCGTCCCGCTCCTCGGCCAGCTTCAGCCGCTCCCGGAGAGAGAGATGCGCTTCCTCTTCCTCCCGGCGCGCTTCCGCGTCTTCTTCGCTCTCCGCCGCGGCGCTGTCGATGACCTTCCGCGCTTCGCACGCGTCGGCCGCGCGGAGCATCGCTTCCTTCAGCCGCGCCAGATCCTCGCCGTACTTGTGCATCGCCGCGGCCCACACGTTCCGCTCCAGCTTCTTCTGGTAATCGTAAACCGTGCCGTTCGTGGCCTGCTCGAACAGATATTTCGCGCTCTCCATCTCCATGAAGATCGGGCCGATCTCTTTCTTTCCCCTGAATTTCGTCTTGCCCAGCTTCACCCAGTACATGAATGTGGACACATGCTCCCGCAGGACGTTCACCGGATTGGGCGCTTTTTTCTTCGGGCCGAAAGGCATACCGTTACCTCCTTCTCATGCGGCCGGTCTCTCCGGCGCGCCGTTTCGCTGTTTCCTTTTATTATAATGGATTTGCCGCCGCAGCAAAAGACGCGGGCCCGCTGCCCGGAAAGACCGTCCCGGGGTTTGACAGAATTCATACACCTGTTATAATAAGTACATTGTCGGGGCATAGCGCAGTTTGGTAGCGCACTTGGTTCGGGACCAAGGGGTCGCAGGTTCAAATCCTGCTGCTCCGACCATTTCTTTTGCGGGTGTAGCTCAATGGTAGAGCGCCAGCCTTCCAAGCTGGTTACGAGGGTTCGATTCCCTTCACCCGCTCCATTTTTTATCTGCACCAGCCTCCGGGCTGTTTTTTTGTGCCCGGAAATTTCCACGCAAAAACGGCGCTCCCCGGCGCCGCTTTTTTCATGCCTTCATTTTTTCACTTCCGTCGTGACCGACAGGCGGATCTTTTCCACGAACATGCCCGTGGTGTACTCGATCTCTTTCTGCACGAGCCGTCGCGCCCGGTGGAGCGCTTCCTTCACATACTGCGGGCTGCCGCCGCGGAGCGTCACGTCCATGGAGAGGCGGATGCCGTTCGTCATGCCTTCGGATTTCCGGCTCGTCACGGACTGGACGGTGAGCTCGCCCTTCATGCTGCGGAGGGCGTAATTCACCAGATCCGTCATCACCCGGTTCGCGAAGGTGAGCTTGCCGTAGTAGCTGAAGACGGGGCGCACCACGGATTTCTCCATGCGCTCCGTGCCCTTGCCGTGGCCGCGGTGGAAGAGAGTGCGCAGCGGGTCGATGAGGTATCCCTTGAATTCCGGCTTGAGCTCCATGGTCGGCACGGGGATGACGTGCTTCCCCTCCTTGTGGCGCGCGTCGTGCGCCCGCCGGATCTCCTCGGGCTTCGCGATGTCCGTGATGCGGATGTACCGCTTCGGCGCAGGCAGCCCCAGCGCGGTAGTGATGAGATTCACCATCTTCACCGACGTCCCCAGGAGCAGGATGCGGTTCGGGCAGATGTTCCCGAGCACGCGCTTCACGTCCGCCGCCTGATCCGGGTCCTCGAAGATGGCGCGGCGCACCGCCGCGATGGGATTCGCTTCCTTCTTCGCCGAGCGTCCCGCCACGATGCGGTTCCGATAGATCAGGATGCCGTCGTCGATGATGCAGCTGCACTTGTTCTCGTAGGCCACCACCAGCGCGCGGTCGCTTTTGCCCGTTCCCGCCGGTCCGATGAATGCGATGACTTCCATGGCCCTCCTCCTCTCGTCTCTTTCCTGTATTATATCATCTCCGCCGCGCGCCCACGCAAAAAGCACTGCCTTCCCGCAGTGCTTCTTTCTTTGAATCAGTAGGTGCGCTTCATTTCCCAGTGGTACGCGTCGGTGAGGATCGTCTCCAGATCGCTCTTCGCCGGCTCCCAGCCGAGGAGGCGCTTCGCCTTCTCATTGCCCGCGACGAGCATGGCCGGATCGCCCGCGCGGCGCGCGCCCAGCGTATGCGGCACAGAGATGCCCGTGACTTTCTCGAAGGCCCGGATGATCTCCAGCACGGTGAAGCCCGTCTCACTCCCCAGATTGAACTGCTCGGACACATTGTGCTCCATGATGTACCGGAGTCCCAGGTAGTGGGCGGACGCCAGGTCCTCCACGTGCACGTAGTCGCGGATGCAGCTCCCGTCCCGCGTATCGTAGTCCGTGCCGAAGACGGTGAGCGGCGGACGCTTCCCGAGGGCCGCCTGAATGACGAGCGGAATGAGATGCGTCTCCGGGTGGTGGGACTCGCCGATGGACGAATCCTCCGAATCCCCGGCGGCGTTGAAATAGCGGAAGCTGCACGAATGAAGGCCGTACGCCCGCTCATAGTCGGCGAGCATGCGCTCCCCGATCATCTTCGTCTCGCCGTACGGATTGATCGGGTCCAGCACATGATCCTCCCGGATGGGCAGAGACACAGGCTCGCCGAAGACCGCCGCCGAGGACGAGAAGACGAAATAACCGATGTGGTGGTCCACCGCGGCGTTCAGGAGCGTCAGCATGTTCTCCACATTGTTGTGGAAATATTTCCGCGGCTCCGCCACCGATTCGCCCACCGAGGTGAACGCGGCGAAATGCACCACCGCGTCGTAGGATTTCTCCGAAAAGAGCCGGTCCAGCAGCGCGCCGTCGCCGCAGTCGCCCACGACGAGCTCCCCGCCTTTAACCGCTTCCCGATGCCCCTCGGACAGGTCGTCCAAGATCGTCACATCCACGCCCTTCTCCAGGAAATAACGGCTGCAGTGGCTTCCGATGTATCCGGCTCCGCCGGTAATGAGTACGTTCATGTCAGGCTTCCTTTCTGTCTTCTCCGATGATCTGCACTTCCGGCTCCAGCTCGACGCCGTAGCGCTCGCGCACCCGCCGCTGGATCTCGCCGATGAGCGCCAGCATGTCCGCGCAGGTGGCTTTTCCCTTATTGATGAGGAACCCCGCGTGCTTGCTGCTCACCGCCGCGTCGCCCACGGAAAATCCCTTGAGGCCCAGCTCCTCGATCATGGCCCCTGCGAAATGGCCTTCCGGGCGCTTGAAAGTGCTGCCCGCGCTGCGCGCCTCGAGCGGCTGCTTCTCGTGCCGCCGGGCGTTGAAATCCGCCATGCGGCGGCGGATCTCTTCCGGATCGCCCGGAGTGAGCTCCAGCGTAAGCTCCGTCACGACCTCCTGCGGCGGTTCCATGAAGCGGCTGTGCCGGTACGCGTAGTCGATCTGCTCCCGGTCGTACGTATGGAACGTCCCGTCCGCCCCGCAGGTCACGGCGGACGCCACGATGCGGGACATCTCCCCGCCGTACGCGCCGGCATTCATGAAGGCCGCGCCGCCCACCGTGCCGGGGATGCCGCCGGCGAATTCCATGCCGGACAGGCCGTGCTCCATGGCAAAGTGCGCCGCTTTCGCCGTGGAGACGCCCGCCGCCGCGACGATCCGGCACCCCTCCTGCCGGAGCCCCTGCATGCGCCCCGTGCAGATCACCACGCCGCGGATGCCCCCGTCGCGCACGAGGAGATTCGCCCCGCCGCCGACGATGAAAAAGGGCAGTCCTTCCTCGCGGATCACTTCGCAGACCTGCCGCAGCTCCTCCCGGTCCGCGGGCAGGAGAAAACAGTCCGCCGGGCCGCCGATGCCGAAGGTGGTATGCCGCGCCATGGGCTCGCGCAGGCGGATCTGTTCTTTTTTCAGTATGGATGAAAACCGTTCAAAATTCATACATGCATTCATTCCGTTCGTCAAAAGTATCATCCTCATTATATGTGCTGCCCCGTCCACCGTCAATGGACATGACCGGCCGCGCCCCGCCTTCCTTTTTCCCCCGCCGCCCGATAAAATAAAAGGAAAAGGAGGCCGGCATGAAAGCTTTATCTCTTCACCCGTACTATGCCGTAATGATCGCCGCCGGGGAAAAGACCATCGAGTACCGTTCCTGGCGCACCAACTACCGCGGCCCGCTCATCATCTGTTCCTCCCGCTTCAACGACGGGCCGCAGTTCCCCAGAGGGTACGCGCTCTGTGCCGTCGATCTTCGGGACATCACCGGCGACAACCGGAAATACGAATGGCATCTGGCGGATGTCACGCTGATCGACCCCTTCCCGGTAAAAGGCAGGCTGCATCTCTTCGACGTCCCCGACGAGAAACTGTCCCGGCTCTGCTGGAATGACACCTGGGAACCGTTTGATTTTGACGCGGCATATGAGTACTGGATTTCGCGGGGCCTCTGTTCCGACCCGGACGAAATGGAAAATTGAAAACGCCTGCGGAGGCTTTGCGCTGTCCGCAGGCGTTTCAGTTTTCTTTTTATCCGGCCGTCCACGGCCAGAGCGGCATGGCGAGGGTCTCCTGCACGGCCGCTTCCGTCACCGGCTCGAAGTACACCCGGAGGAGGCAGAGCCCGGCGGCGGGCGCGGTCATGCCGAGGAGGGTCCGGTCTTTCGCTTCAAGGATGCGCGCCAGATCGTCCGGCGTCTTCTTCCCCGTGCCCGCATCGAGGAGCGCCCCGGCGATGTTCCTCACCATGTGATAGAGGAAGCCCTCTCCCGTGACGTAGAGGCGGAAGAGGTCCCCGTCCTGCCGGATGGTGATGTCGTAGAGCCGGCGCACCGGGTCGGCGGGGACGGAGTTGCTGCCCCGGAAGGAGGTGAAGTCGTGCACGCCCGTGAGGACCGCCGCCGCGGCCCGCATTTTCTCCAGCTCCGGCCGGTGGCCCGCCGCCCACACGTAGCGCCGGAGGAAGGGGCTCGCCTCGCGGGACGCGGAGAGGAGGTAGCCGTAGGTCTTGCCGGTGTTCCACTTCCGCACGGAGAAATCTTCCGGCACCTCCCGACTCGCCCGCACGCGGATGGAGAGGGGCAGGTACGCGTTCATCGCCGCACGGAACCGGTCGCCCGGGATGGTCGAGTCCGTGTAGAACGTGCACTCCTGCGCGAAGGCATGGACGCCCGCGTCGGTGCGCGCCACGAAATAGATCGTGGTCTTCCGGCCCGTGAGGCGCTCCAGCACCTGCTCGAGCACTTCCTGCACGGCGAGGCCGTTCTCCTGCCGCTGGAAGCCCGCAAATGAAGAGCCGTCGTACATGACGGTGATCCAGATATTTCTCATACGCTTCCCCTCCGTGGATTTCCTTCATTATAGCATGGCCCGACGGCCATAAAAAAACCTGCGCGGCGTCTGCCGTACAGGTCCATTTTTTATATTCTATAGTCTCACAGGAACCAGCGCATCCCCGCGAGCGCTGCCGTCACGACGGCGACCGCCGCGAAGGCCGCGCCGTCCCGCCAGGTGTAGAGGAGCTGGTGCATCTTCGTGCGCCCTTCGCCGCCGCGGTAACACCGCGCCTCCATGGCCGTGGCGAGGTCGTCCGCCCGGCGGAACGCGGAGATGAAGAGCGGCACCAGGAGCGGCACCATGCTCTTCGCCCGCTGCCACAGGTTCCCCGTGGTGAAGTCCGCGCCGCGGGAGGACTGGGCCTTCATGATGCGGTCCGTCTCCTCGAGGAGCGTCGGGATGAAACGGAGCGCGATGGTCATCATCATGGCAAGCTCGTGCGCCGGCACGCCCACGCGCTTCCACGGCGTGAGCAGCGCCTCGATGCCGTCGGTGAGCACGATGGGGCTCGTGGTGTACGTGAGGAGCGACGAGAAGGCGATGAGGTAGACCAGCCGGAGCGTCATGAGGATGCCGTTCCGCACGCCTTCTTCGCTGATGGAGAACCAACCGAAGGACACGAGCGGCGTCCCCGGCGTGGTGAGCACGTGGATGAGCAGGGTGAAGACGAGGATGATCCACAGAGGCTTCACCGCTTTCGCCACCATTTTCACGGGCACGCCCGACACGGCGATGCTCGCGAGGATGAAGGCCGTCACGAGGAGGTAGGACCAGAGGCTGTTCGCCAGGAAGATGGCCACGATGAAGATCATCGTGCAGAGGATCTTCGCCCGCGGGTCCATCCGGTGGAGGAAGGAATTTCCGGGATAGTACTGTCCCAGCGTGATGTCGGTCAGCATGATTTCCCTCCCTTCAGCGTCTTCGCCAGCGCGTCGGCTGCCTCTTCACAGGCGACGGCCCGCTCCGGCACGGGGATGCCCCGCCCTTTCAGGTAGAGGAGCGTCTTCGTGAGCGGCGGCACGTCCACGCCGGCCGCTTCCAGTTCCTCCCTGTGATGGAGGAAGATGTCCATGGGATCGCCGTCGAGGATGCAGCGCCCGTGATTCATCACGAGGAGACGCGTGGCAAGCTTCGCGATGTCGTCCATATTGTGCGACACGAGGATGACCGAGAAGGCCCCTTCCTCGTACCATTTCCGGATCTGCGAGAAGATCTCCCGGCGGCCCACCGGGTCGAGGCCGGCGGACGGTTCGTCCAGGATGAGGAAATCCGGCTTCATGGCGATGACGCCCGCGATGGCCACGCGGCGCATCTGCCCACCGGAGAGGCGGAACGGCGACCGTCCCGCGTATGTTTCATAGTCGAGACCCACGAAGGACATGGCCTCGTGCACCCGCGCGTCCACTTCTTCCTCGCTGCATCCGAGGTTCCGCGGGCCGAAGGCGATGTCCTGCGCGACGGTCTCTTCGAAGAGCTGCTGCTCCGGGTACTGGAAGACCATGCCCACGGTGTGGCGCTTTGCCGCCGCTTCCCTGCTCTTGCCCGCCAGGTCCACGCCGTCCACGAGGACGCGTCCCTCTGTGGGATGGATGAGGCCGTTCAGGTGCTGGATGAGCGTGGACTTGCCGCTCCCCGTGTGGCCGATGATGCCCACGAACTCGCCTTTTTCGATGGTGAGGTCCACGCCGGAGAGCGCCGTCTTTTCATACGGCGTGCCCCCGCCGTACACGTAGGTTATATTTTCGACACGAATGGACATAATGCGTCTCCCAGTTCTTCATCGGTCATACAATCAGCCCGCACGGCGAGGCCTTTCCTGTGGAGCAGATGCGCCAGATCCGCCGGCACCGGCACGTCGAGCCCGATGGTCTTCAGCTTCTCCGGCTGCGAGAAGACCTCCCGCGGCGTGCCGTCCATGACGAGGTGCCCCCGATGGATGACGAGCACCCGGTCCGCCGTGACCGCCTCCTCCATGAAATGGGTGATGAGCACCACCGAGATGCCTTCCTTCCGGTTCAGCTCATGCACGGTGTCCATCACTTCCCGGCGGCCCACCGGGTCCAGCATGGCCGTGGGCTCGTCGAGGATGATGCAGTCCGGCTTCATGGCGAGCACGCCCGCGATGGCGATGCGCTGCTTCTGCCCGCCGGAGAGCATGGCCGGCGAGTGATGCCGGTACTGCGTCATGCCCACCTTCTCGAGGGCGGTCTCCACGCGCCGGAGGATCTCCTCCCGCGGCACGCCGATGTTTTCCGGCCCGAAGGCCACCTCTTCCTCCACCACCGCGGCGACGAGCTGGTTGTCCGGATTCTGGAAGACCATCCCCACCTTCTGCCGGATGGGCCAGATATTCTCCGGATCGTTCACGCTCATCCCCTCCACGAGGACGTCCCCTTCCGTGGGGAGGAGGAGCGCGTTCAGATGGCGGGCGAGCGTCGATTTCCCGCTGCCGTTCGTGCCGATCACGGCGGTGAACTCGCCTTTCCGGATGCGGCAGGACACGTCGTCCAGCGCCCGGTACGCCTGGCCGTCTTCGGTCTCGTAGGCGTGCGTCAGGTGCCGGATCTCAAACATGACTGAATCCATGATTTCCTTTCCCGGGATGTACCGGCCAGGCCTGGTGCTCCCTGCTGACATGCAGCTTGACTCCCGGCCGCGCCCTGATCCTCCGCGCGGCCAATCTTGCGACTTATTATAACACGAATGGCGCGGATGCAAAATGCGGGGCGCGCGCCCGCAAAAAAAGCAGGAATCGTCCTGCTTTCTTTTTTATGCGTCACTGCCCGCGGTTCTTCCGGGCCATGATCTCCTTGATGATCTTCTGCGCCACTTCCGACACGGGGATGCCCCGCTTCATGCTGGTGACCTGCATGCGCCGGTGGGCCTCTTCTTCGGAGATGCCGTAGTAGCTCATGAGGAGCCCCTTCGCGCGGTCCACGATCTTCCGCGCGGCGAGCTCCTGCTCCACGTCGTGCACGTGGCCGAGGATCTCCTTCCGGTGCTCGAACTGCCCCACCGCCATCTCGATGGTGGGGAAGAGCACCTTCTCGTGGACGGGCTTCATGACGTAGCCGAAGACGAAGGATTTCTTCGCGCGCTCGATCATCTCCTCGTCGCCGAAGGCCGTGAGGAGCACCACCGGCGCCCAGTTGTTGTGCGCGATCATCTGCGCCGCCTGGATGCCGTCCAGCCGGGGCATCTTCACGTCCAGGATGACCAGGTCCGGATGGAGCTGCTTCGTCAGGTCCAGCGCCTCCACGCCGTCGGAGCCGATCCCCACCACTTCGTGGCCTTCTTCTTCCAGCATTTCCCTGAGATCCATGGCGGAGAGCGCTTCGTCGTCCGCTATGACGATGCGGTATGGCTTTTTCATTCTGTCCCTTCCAGTTCTTTCAGCGGGCACCAGATGTGGGCTGCCACCAGGTCCCCTTCATTTCCGAAACGGAACCGCCCTCTGAGTTCAATCTCAGAGAGGGTGCGCACGATCTGCAGCCCCAGATCGTACTGCCGCGCGCCGAATCCCTCCGGCAGGAGGTGGCCGTCGTTCTTCACCGCGAGGTGGAGCATGCCGTCCTTCCGCTCCTCCGTGATGGTGAGATGCCCCGACGGCAGCCCCGCGAAGCCGTGGTCCAGCGCGTTGTGGATGAGCTTGAGCTGGCTGTCCTTCTGCAGCATCTCGCGGCTGATGTTCAGGCTCAGGTCCTGACTGTCCACGATGCCCTTGACGAAGCTGAAGTAATCGGGCAGCAGGTCGCCGCACTTTTCCATGATGAGCACACCGGAAGCGTAGAGTGCCAGACCCTTTTCGTAGTCCTTGGTGTAGAAGTCGTAGGGGCGGTGGCTGGGCACAAAGAGCAGGGCGTTGTAGTTCGCAGTGCCCTCGGTGCGGCTGACGATGACGCGGGCGGGGTCGGTATAGTCGTTGAACTTATCCTTGTAGAAGGCGGCGTACTCTTCGTCGGAGACTTCGCTCTTCTGCTTCTTCCAGATGGGCACCATGCTGTTCAGGGTCTCCAGCTCGGTGTAGGTCTCCCACTCCGGCTTGTAGTCGTCGGGCTTGGGGTCCGGTTCGGGCTTCTGGCGGCTCTTCTCGCGCTCCATCTGGATGGGATAGCGCACATAGTCGCTGTACTTCTTGACGATGGCCGCGATGCCATATTCATCGAGGAAGTTCTCGTAGTTGTCGGTATCGGTGCTGGGCTTGATGTGCAGGATGATGTCGGTGCCCACGGTGTCCTTTTCGGCCGGGTTCATCTCGTAGCCGTCCGCACCGCTGGATTCCCACTGCCAGGCCTGGTCTGCGCCGTAAGCTTTGGAGATGACAGTGACCTTGTCGGCCACCATGAAGGCCGAGTAGAAACCGACGCCGAACTGGCCGATAATGTCGATGTTCTCGTCCTTGTTCTCTTTCTTGAAGTCGAGCGAGCCGGAGTGGGCGATGGTGCCGAGGTTGGACTCCAGCTCTTCCCTGGTCATGCCGATGCCGTTATCGGAGACGGTCAGGGTGCGGCTGTCCTTGTTGCGGGTGAGCAGGATGCGGAAATCGCCTTTGTTCATGCCGACGGAGGTGTCGGTCAGGCTCTTATAATACAGCTTGTCGATGGCGTCCGAAGCGTTGGAGATCAGCTCACGCAGGAAGATCTCCTTGTTGGTGTAGATGGAGTTGATCATCATGTCCATCAGCTTTTTGCTTTCCGCCTGAAATTCTTTCTTCGCCATAATACAAAACCTCTTTTGTTCAGATTCGGTGCCAGAAAGCCGGAGTTCGGGATGACGGCTTAGCACTCATAACTTTCGAGTGCTAATATACACCGCTTCGCATCAAAAATCAAGGGGTTTCATAAAAAGTTCAGAAATGTTTGCGGTTCTCTTTGCATTCCGGCTCCAAACACATTATAATAGTCCCGACAAAGTCGGAAAGGAATGACTTCGATGCAGTTTGAAATGTGTGCGCTTCCCGGTGGAGGGAAGCTGGAACTTTATCTGCGCAGCCCGGCCCCGGCCATGCCGAACGCGCTGCGCCGTCCGCTGGTGCTGGTGGTGCCCGGTGGCGGGTACGAACACGTCAGTGCCCGCGAGGCCGACCCGGTGGCGCTGCAGTTTGTAGCGGCAGGGTATCACGCCGCCGTGCTGACCTACAGTGTAGGCGAGGGGGCACGGGATCACCAGCCGCTGCGCCAGCTCCGCGCGGCTATCGGGCTGCTGCGGCAGAACGCAGAACGCTGGGGCATCCTGCCGGACCGGATCGCCGTTTGCGGCTTTTCGGCGGGCGGGCACCTGGCGCTGTCCGGTGCGGTGCTCGACTGCCCCGGCGAGGCGGCAGACCGCAGCCGGAAGCCGGATGCCGTGCTGCTGGCCTATCCGGTCATCACGGCGGGGGAGTATGCCCACCGGGGCAGTTTCGTGCAGCTTTCGGGCAGCGAAGACCGGGCGGAGCACCAGAGATTCGGGCTGGAAGGAAAGATCACGCCGGATACACCGCCGGTCTTCGTCTGGCACACGATGGAGGACGCCACCGTCCCGGTGGAAAACACCCTGCTCCTCCTTGCAGCGCTGCGGAAGAACCATGTCCCCTGTGAGGCGCATCTGTTCGAGAAGGGGGTCCACGGCACCAGCATCTCCACCGCAGAGGTGGATGCCGCCAGCGCCCACCGCGCCCACTGGGTGCAGCTGGCGGTGGAATGGCTGAACGACACCTTCGACTTCCATCTGGAATAAACTGGATTTGTACAGTTCTACAAAAAATTCATGAAAAAATAGTTGACCTGCAACAAATTTTAGCGTATACTGGTCAGCGAAAACAAACGCCGGGCACACCGCCCGGAAGGAAGAGGGAACATTTATGGCAATGCGGCCGGAAATTTCTGTCAAGAACCTGATGATGCAGGCATTCCTGACGGGCTGGGAGCTCTCCGACAAGAGCATCTCGCAGGATGAATATCTTCAGAGCGCCATTCAGGTGATCGAGGTGCTCCAGGTGGAGCCGGAGAGTCTTTATGCCGAGGAAGGCCTCGGTCTGCCGGACGGCGAAGAGGTGGACCATCTGGACGACCTGCTCCGGGCAGACGGCCAGTGGATCTATTACGGCGTCGAGGCAGAGAACTTCTTCCTCATCCAGTGGTATCCGGACGTGGAGTCCGCCAAGGCCAAGCTCGCGGAGCTGGACGCCATGGGCGACGGCAGCCGGCAGTATCTGGTGGACATGAGCCTGAAGCGCGAGAACCCCAGCAGCGCCGAGAACTTCGGCAATTCCAACCCCGTCCAGCTCCGCTCCTGATGTTGATTTTTAAGAGGAAAGGGATCCCAAGCAATGCAGCTTTCTCAGACTGAACGTGAGCAGCTTTACGCCATCCTGGAACAGTACGACCACCATCCCAAAGTGCAGGAGATGCGGGAGTTCATCCAGCATGGCGACGTGACCACCTATCAGCACTGCAAAAATGTGGTGCTGGTCAGCTTCTGGCTCAACCGCCGCTTCCATCTGGGGGCGGACGAGACATCGCTGGCCGTGGGGGCCTTCCTCCACGACTTCTATCTCTACGACTGGCACAAGCGCAGCTCCTTCCACGGCCTGCGCCGTCTGTTCGAGATGCACGGCTTCGCTCACCCCGGCTCTGCCTGCGTCAACGCGGAGCGCTGCTTCGCCATCACCAAGAAGGAGCAGAACATCATCTCGAGCCATATGTGGCCCCTGACCTTCCGCCATGTGCCCACCTGCCGGGAGGCCATCATCGTCTGTCTCGCCGACAAATACTGCGCCGTGCTGGAGAGTATGTTCCAGCGCACCCGCGTGGCCGATACGGATGCGAAAGACAGCGAGTGGTGAAGTTTTGCATAGAAAGGACGTAAAAACGATGTCTCAGAAAATCACGAAAGAACAACTCGAAGCCTTTGACGCCAGCTTTGCGGCCCAGCGGGCCAACCGCGTGGCCATGAACGCTGTGACGAACAACGGCCTGCTGGCCTCCGCCATCCAGCGCGGGGCTGTGGAAAACGACGTGCACGAGTACTCTATCTGCTTGAAGCAGGGCGATATCTGCAACCAGAAGCAGAGCGGCCGCTGCTGGATGTTCGCTGCCCTCAACACCCTGCGCTATCAGGTGATGCGGAAATGCAGCCTCAAGACCTTTGAGCTCTCGCAGGCATACCTCTTCTTCTGGGATAAGCTGGAAAAATCCAACTACTTCCTCGAAAGCATTCTCGAAACGCTGGAGGAGCCCACCGGCGGCCGTCTGGTGTCCTACCTGCTCACCTCGCCCGTGGGCGATGGCGGCCAGTGGGATATGCTGTGCAGCCTGATCGAAAAGTACGGCGTGGTGCCCAAGACGGCCTACCCGGAGTCCAAATCCTCCTCCGCCAGCCGCGAGATGGATGCGACCCTGACCGAGAAACTGCGGGAGGACGCCTGCATCCTGCGCAAGCTGCACGGGGAAGGGCAGACCCTCGACGCCCTGCGCACCCGCAAGGCCGAGATGCTGAACGAGGTGTACCGCCTGCTCTGCATCTGCCTGGGCGAGCCCCCCAAGACCTTTACCTTTGAGTACCGCGACGCCGACGATCACTTCCACCGCGAAACGGGCCTGACCCCGAAACGCTTCTTTGAAAAGTACGTGAGCGTGGACCTCAGCGATTACGTCAGCCTCATCAACGCCCCCACGGCGGATAAGCCCTATGGCCGCAGCTACACCGTGCGGTATCTGGGTAATGTGAAGGAGGGCCGCCCCGTGCGCTACCTGAACCTGCCCATC
>ERZ826016.1201-NODE-1201-length-25736-cov-14.197773_pt1 | contig 25736 bp, 26 predicted proteins | sample MGYA00519872_ERZ826016 | MGnify/ENA primary metagenome ERZ826016 (study PRJEB31778, sample SAMEA3449218) | human gut metagenome | biome: human gut; feature: human-associated habitat; material: faeces | place: United Kingdom | collected 2010/2012 ... | reverse complement strand
CAGGCACTTCGACCTCATCGGTGCCCCGCAGGCCGTCGGCGATGAGGACCTGACAGCCGGTGGTCATGGGCCAGAAGCCGTTGAGCTGGGCGCAGGTGAGGTGCTCGAGGGCGTTCTTGCGGCTGCCCGGATACAGGGTGTTGCAGTCAGTCAAAAAGGGCATACCGCCCTGCTCCTTGCACAGGTCGGCGACTACCTTAGCATAGTTGGGGCGCAGATAGGCCAGATTGCCCAGCTCGCCGAAATGCATCTTGATGGCGACGAACTTGCCCTCCATGTCGATGTTCTTGATGCCTGCCGCGATGCACAGCCGGCGCAGCTTTTCGGTGAGGCTGGTGCCCACAGGGCAGCGGAAATCAGTATAGTAGACGGTCGATGCTTCCATCGGTTTTTCCTCCCGTTCTCTTTTGACATTCTCAGGTGCACGGCGCACCTTCGCCGCGCTTATACTCTCTGAAAATATTATAGCACGCCGGGAGGGTGGGCGCAAGAAAAGCCCCTCGCCGGGGCGAGGGGCTTTGAGAGGATCATAGGCTGTTACATCATAGCAGACACCGCAGCCACGGCCAGCACCACGAGGCCGAGGACGATGCGGTAGATGCCGAAGAAGGTGAAGTTGTGGCGCTTGACGTAGCCCATCAGGAAGCGGATGGCCGCAAGGCTGACCACGAAGGCCACCACGCAGCCCACCGCCAGAACGGCGATCTCGGTGCCGGTGATGGCGACACCGGAGAAAGCGAACTTGAGCACCTTGAGCAGGGAGGCTCCCGCCATGACCGGGATGGCAAGGTAGAAGGTGAACTCTGCCACGCAGGCGCGGGAGAGGCCCAGCAGCAGGCCGCCCACGATGGTCGCACCCGAGCGGGAGGTGCCGGGGATGATGGCCAGCATCTGCCACACGCCGATGAGGAAGGCTTCCCGGTAGGTGATCTGTTCCAGCTTGGCCACATGGGGCGCGGTGCGGCGGTTCTCCACTACAATGAAGAGGACGCCGTACAGGATCAGCATGGCGGCCACGGTGATGTAATTGTAGAAGTGCGCCTCGAACCAGTCGTCCAGCGGGCTGATGACCAGCACGGGCAGGGTGGCAGCTACCACCTTGAACCAGAGCTGCCAGACTTCCGGCTTGGACGCCACCCGGCCGTGCCGGATGCCGAAGGGCCAGAGCTTGTTCCAGAACAGCACCACCACCGCAAGGATGGCACCCAGCTGGATGACCACGCGGAACATGGACATGAACTCTTCGCTGGCGTTGAAATGGATGAGCTGTTCCACCAGGATCATATGGCCGGTGGACGAGATGGGCAGCCACTCGGTGATGCCCTCCACGATGCCCATCAGGATGGCTTTCAATATTTCAAAAAACATTTGGTTCCTCCTGTGCAGCGCAAAACGATGCGCTGATCGTTTGTCGATTTCGGACTCTCCGTTCAGTATATCATACTATGCGGTCTTCCGCACGGAAATTTTCAAATTTTTACAGTTCCGCCCCGGTGACAGCTTCTCTATTTATCTGTGCCGGGAAATATGCTATACTGGGGGCAGCTCCATTTCCCCTTTGTGGGACCATTTTGACGCAGGATCTTCTGCGTTCTGAAAACAGCGAGGTATCATCCATGAACATTCTTGTCATCGGCTGCGACCAGGTGGGTGCCGCCCTGGTGCGCGACCTGGAACGCATCGGCCACGACATCTCCCTGATCGAGAAGGACTCCGAGCAGCTCAAGCGGCTGGACAGCTTCGACGATTACAACTTTGGCGGCACGGCTCTGGTGGGCGACCCCACCGACCCCGACGTCCTCAAGCAGGGCGGCATCGAGAACTGCGACGCCGTGGCTGCCGTCAGCGAGGACGACTCGGTGAACCTGATGGCAGCACAGATCGCCAAAAGCATCTTCCAGCGCGAAAAGGTCATCTGCCGCGTCTCGGACCCGCATCTGCAAGTGCTCTACCACAAGGTCTACGGGCTGGAGACCATCTGCCCCACCATCCTCACAGAACAGGCCGTGTTCCGGGCACTGGCAAAGTAAGGCCTCTCCGGCCGTTTTGCGGCGGCAAGAAGATAAACTTTAAGTAATATCGAGGTTTTGTATGAAAGTTTGTATTGCCGGCGGCGGGCGCGTGGGGCGGTATCTGGCCCAGAGCCTGCTGGCCAACCACCATTCCGTCGTCATCATCGAACCGGTGGAAGCGCAGTGCCGGATGCTGGCCGACCAGCTGGACATCCCGGTCATCTGCGGCGATTCCATCAATATGGATACCCTGCGCAGCGCCGACGCGGCCAGCTGCGACGCCTTTGTGGCCGTGACCGGCTCGGATGAGGACAACCTCATCGCCTGCCAGATCGCGAAGCGGGAGTTCGGCGTCGACCGCACCGTGGCCCGTGCCTCCAACCCCAAGAACCGGGAACTGCTCCACACCCTCGGCGTGGACACCGTGGTCTGCGGCACCGACAACCTGAGCCACATCCTGGAGCGGGAAATCGAGACCGACACCATCCGCCAGCTGCTCTCGCTGGGCGGCGGCACGGCCAGCCTGAACGAGATCCTGCTGCCGGAGAACTTCCTCTACGCGGGCAAGGCCATCATGGACATCCCCATCCCCGGCGATGCCATCCTGGTCAGCATCACCCGCGACACCGAGCTCATCATCCCCCACGGCAACACCACCCTGCTGCCGTGGGACCGCATCCTGCTCCTGACGCAGGATGACACCCTCCACCTGCTGACCGAGGCGTGGGGGCTCAGCGGCAAATGACCGAGCGGGAGCTGCGCCGCACGGCGCTGGTCATCCCGCCCACGGGCCGGGCGGTGCTCTGCATCTGGGCAGCGGCCGCCGGGCTGTTCCTTGCGCCGTTCGCCTTCTGGCAGAGCGTGCCCGCCGGGGCGGTCTTCTGCCTGCTCTGGGCCGTGCTCACGGCCCTGCTGCGGGTGCGGGCCTGCAGCTATGCTGCCGTGCTGGGGGAACACACCCTGACCATCTATGCCGGCATCACCTTTCCGGTGCGGCGGGTGGTGCCCCGCCGGGCCGTGACCGGCGTCCAGCAGTTCCGCTCGCCGCTGCTGCGGCTGGCCGGAGCCACGGTGCTGGTCATCTCGGCTCCCGGCGCACGGGTGCTGGTGCCCGCCGTGCCCGCAACACAGGCGGCGGCGCTGGCCTGTGCCCTTGCGGAGGACGCCCCATGACCGAACATCGTCTGCACCCTTTTGCCGCCCTGCGGGTCCTCCGCAAAACGCTGGTGCTCTATCTGGTGCCGCTCCTCCGCGTGCTGTTTGAGCGCAACTGGGCGGCGCTGCGGGCAGCGCTCCGGCAGGATCTCATCCTCTTTCTGCTGGTCTGTGCGCTGAGCTGGGTCATCCTCCACGCGAGCAGCTGGACTTTGGATGAAAGCGGCACCTTCTGCCTTCACTGGAAGCTGCTGTTCCGGTTCGATCGGACGGTGCGGGGCGCTTCGCTGGCAGCCCTGACCATCGAACGGCCGTTTTATTACCGGCTGGCCGGGGCCAGCCGGGTGACGCTCTATCCCGTGGGCGAGCCGAAACAGCGCACCCTGACCCTCTGCCTCCGCCGGGCCGATGCGCAGCATCTGGCCGACCAGCTGCTCCCCATCGAGGCCCCCAGCCTGCACCGGCCCAAAGGCGGCGAGCGGGCTGCGCTGGGGCTGCTGGGGGCCAACAGCCTTTCCACGCTGGCGCTCTTTCTGCTGGCCATCCGGCAGACGCAGCAGGGCCCGGACCGCTATGAGCTGGCCTTTGCGCAGATCAACTTTCTGGCCGGGCTGGCGGCGCGGTGGCTGCCCGCCGGTGCGGCCTGGCTGCTGGCCTTCTCCGGCTTTCTGCTGGGGCTGAGCCTGCTGCGCAGCTTTGTGCAGACGGTGCACTACGAGGTCTGGCACACCAGCACCCAGATCGGCAGCCGCGGCGGCTGGCTGGACCGGTTCGAGTGCCGGGTGAAGAGCGACCAGATCAGCTTTGCCGATGTCCGCCTTTCCCCCTTTGCCCGGCTGATGCGGCGCTGGCCGGTCTTCGTGACGGCGGGCAGCTGCTCCCCGGAGCTGCCGCTCTTCGTTTACCGTTCCGGGGAGGAAGCGCTTTTCCGGGAGCTTCTGCCCGAATTTCGGATGCCGCCGGACCTTCTGGCCCGGACAGAACAGCGCAGTCTCATCTTTTTTGCTCCTGCCGGAGCACCCTTTGCCCTCTGCGCCCTGCTCACCCTCATCTCCCGCTCCACCCTGCCCGGCCTGACCGTGACCCTGCTGTTCCCCACCCTTTTCTTTGCGGCGGGGCTGGCAGGCGGCGCGATGGGCTACCGGCGGGAGGGGGTCTGGCTGCGGGAGGGGCGTCTGACCCTGCGGCGGCAGCGGGGCATCTATCTGCACAGCATCTGCGTCTTCCATCCGGACATCTGCCTGACGGCCCGGCAGTCGCCCTGGGCCGTCCATGCAGACCGCACCAATCTGACCGTCGCCTTCCCCGGTTTTGTCCGGCTGACGGTGCGCAGCATCCCGTGGCGGGACGCACAGAAATGTTTTGAATTTTTGGAAAGAAGTCGAATCTTATGATAAAAACGATCCTTTTTGATCTGGACGGTACCCTTCTGAACACCATCGACGACCTGGCCGATGCAGGCAACTGGGTCTGCGCTCAGCACGGCTGGCCCACCTTTACGGTGGAGCAGTTCAAGCACATGGTCGGCAACGGCATCCCGAAGCTGGTGGAGCGCTTTTCGCCCGCCGATGCCCGGTCGCCCAAACGGCTGGCCGCGACGCTGGCCGAGTTCACGGCCCGGTACGATGCCCACAAGGAAGACAAGACGGCTCCCTATCCCGGCATCCCGGAGCTTCTGGACGCCCTGAAGGCCGAAGGCATCCAGACCGCCGTTTTTTCCAACAAGGCAGACCCTCTCTGCGGGAAGATCATCGCACACTACTTCGGCACCGGTCGGTTCGAGCTTGTCCGGGGCAGCCGCCCGAATGTGCCCACCAAGCCCGACCCCACCGGCGTCTATGCCCTGATGCAGGACCTCGGTGCAGAGGCTGCCAGCACCCTTTTCGTGGGCGACAGCGATGTGGATATCCTGACCGGCCACAACGCCGGTCTGCCCGCCATGGGCGCGCTCTGGGGCTTCCGGGGCGAAGCGGAGCTTACCGCAGCCGGAGCCGACGCTCTGGCCGCAGTGCCGATGGACATTCTGGAATTTGCCCGGAGAGGGTGATCTTTGTTTTCATAAAGTTTACGGGCAGTTCATTGCATTCCGGGGCCTTCTTTCTTATAATTTGATTCAAATTTGAATCACACCGGAATCATCTGGAGGTATCCCCCTATGGCAGCTGAAAAGAAAGCATCCCCCAACGTTGAGAGCCGCCTGCGCCACAACATCCTGAAAATGCCGCAGGAGGTCTATCAGGCCAGCGGCATCGTCATCAACGGGCGGCGGCTGAAGAGCTTCGTCTTCACCACCGACCTCGCCATCATCCGCAACTGCGATGCCGACGCCGTCTTCGCCGTCTATCCGTTCACGCCTCAACAGGCCATCAGTGACGCCATCATCAAGGCCTCTTACATCCCGGTGTTCTGCGGCGTGGGCGGCGGCACCACCCACGGTGTGCGCACCCTGAACCTGGCCCGCGACGTCGAGAGCCAGGGTGCCATGGGCGTCGTGCTCAACTCTCCCATTTCAGACCTGAATCTGCTGGCGGTCTCGCGGGTGGTGGACATCCCGGTCATCATCACCGTGACCAAAGCGGACACCGACATCCGTGCCCGCCTCGAATCCGGCGCGTCCATCCTGAATGTGGCTTGCAGCACCGACACGCCCCGCATCGTGAAGAAGATCCGCGATGCGTTCCCGGATGTCCCCATCATTGCCAGCGGCGGCAAGACCGGCGAGAGCATCTCGGCCACCATCGCCGCCGGTGCCAACGCCATCACCTACACTCCACCGTCCCCGGCCATCCTGTTCAAAGAGATGATGGAAAAGTACCGGGAGTGACGGCACGGAAAACGCCCCATGTTCGAGCGGCTGCGGCAGTGCAGCCGCTCGTTTTTTCGGGCTGTACCGGAGATCTGAAAAAAATTTGATTTTTTTAGAAATAATTGTTGACAAACAGGCGAGTTCTGGATATAATAATAAAGCACCGTTCAAGTGCGCAAACAAAATATGGCGGCATAGCTCAGTTGGCTAGAGCATTCGGTTCATACCCGAAGTGTCACCGGTTCAAATCCAGTTGCCGCTACCAAGTTACAGAGTTTCGCTAAGATAAGGGGGACGGTCGTCCGCAATAGTGGATGATGAATGTCGGAGGTTTTAGCGAAGCTCTGTATTTATAAGGCCCGTTGGTCAAGCGGTTAAGACACGGCCCTTTCACGGCTGTAACATGGGTTCGATTCCCGTACGGGTCATAAAAGCGTTCAAGCAAAGGCTTGAACGCTTTTATTTTTTGCCCGCACGGGAATCGAACAGGGCGGCGGTGCGAAGCACCGTAAGCAATCAGCCCTGTAGGCTGTTGCTTAGCCCGCGGGTCCTGGCGTACGAGGAATGTCTACGAAGCGAGACTTCCGTGAAGAAATCGTCCCCCATCAACAACAAACACCCCGCTCGATCGTCTGCATCAGCAAACGGTAAAGCGGGGTGTTTTCAACATCTTATTGCATTGTTGTGGAAAGCTGCGTGGTCAGCTCTCAGCCCTTCTTGTGGGTCGGGACCATGACCTCCAGGCCGCCCATGTAGGGCTGCAGGACCTTGGGGATGGTGACCGAGCCATCGGCCTGCAGGTGGTTCTCCAGGAAGGCGATCAGCATACGCGGAGGTGCCACGCAGGTGTTGTTCAGAGTGTGGGCCAGATAGGTCTTGCCGTCCTTACCCTTGACGCGGATGTGCAGGCGGCGGGCCTGTGCATCGCCCAGGTTGGAGCAGGAGCAGACCTCGAAGTACTTCTGCTGGCGGGGGCTCCAGGCCTCGATGTCGCAGCTCTTGACCTTCAGGTCTGCCAGGTCGCCGGAGCAGCAGTTCAGCTGACGGACGGGGATCTCCATGTTGCGGAACAGCTCCACAGAGTTCTTCCACAGCTTCTCATACCAGTCGGCGCTCTCTTCGGGGCGGCAGACGACGATCATCTCCTGCTTCTCGAACTGGTGGATGCGGTAGATGCCGCGCTCCTCGATGCCGTGGGCGCCCTTCTCCTTGCGGAAGCAGGGGCTGTAGGAGGTCAGGGTCAGGGGCAGCGTTGCCTCGTCGAGGGTCTGGTCGATGAAGCGGCCGATCATGGTGTGCTCGCTGGTGCCGATCAGGTACAGGTCCTCACCCTCGATCTTATACATCATGGCGTCCATCTCCGGGAAGGACATCACGCCCTGCACCACGTTGCCGTGCATCATGAAGGGCGGGATGACATAGGTGAAGCCCTTGTCGATCATGAAGTCACGCGCATAGGCCAGAACGGCCTCGTGCAGGCGGGCGATGTTGCCCAGCAGATAGTAGAAGCCATTGCCGGCCACGCGGCCTGCGGCGTCCATATCAATGCCGTCGAAGCTCTCCATGATCTCAGTGTGGTACGGGATGGGGAAATCGGGCACGACGGGCTCACCGAAGCGCTGTGCCTCGACGTTGTAGGTATCATCGGGGCCGATGGGCACGCTGGGGTCGATCATCTGGGGGATGGAGTACATGATCTCCTGGATGCGGGCGGCAAGCGTTGCCTCCTCGGCTTCCAGCTCAGCCATCTTGTCTGCGTCGGCCTTGACGGCGGCGTTGTTGGCGTCGATCTGCTTCTGCAGCTCAGCCTTCTGTGCCTCGTCGGTGCACTTCTTCAGCTGGCCGAACAGCGGGCCGTTGGCCTTGCTCAGCTTGTTGCGGGCAGCCTTGAGGGATTCGACCTCCTTCAGGCACTCACGGTACTTGGCGTCCTTCTCAACGACCTCGTCCACGAGGGGGAGCTTGGCGTCCTGGAACTTCTTCTTGATGTTTTCCTTGACCGCGTCCGGGTTCTCACGGACAAATTTGATATCAAGCATGATTTACTCTCCTTACTCTATTTCATTCGCGCGGGGGCGCATCGTCCCCGTGCCGTTCAAAGGCGGGAGCCCGCCCTCAATCGCATGATTGTTGATACTGGCCCAGCAGATTTGCAAAGGCCCGGAGCTGTTCGTCCGAATAGAAATGCACCGTCAGCCTGCCCTTGCCGCCATGGTATGCGACGTTGACTTCGCTGCCCAGCACCTCTTTCAGGCTCTCCTCCACCTCCACCGGCAACGTGTCGATGGGAGCCGGTTCGGCGGGGCCTTTGGCGGGCCGTGCCAGCTTTTTGCAGAGCACTTCGGCCTGCCGGACGTTCAGTTCATGGTCGGCGATCATCTGCGCGGCCTGCTCCTGCAGCTCCGGCGTGGGCAGGCCCAGGATGACCTTGGCGTGGCCGGTGTTGAGGAAGCCGCTCTTGAGCAGCTCCAGCACGTTTTCCGGCAGGTTCAGCAGGCGCAGGCTGTTGGCCAGCGCACTGCGGCTCTTGCCCAGCTTCCGGGCGGCCTGCTCCTGGGTCAGGTCGCAGCGGGTCATCAGCTCACGGATGCCCATGGCCTCTTCCACCGGGTCCAGGTCTTCGCGCTGCAGGTTCTCCACCAGCGCGATCTCCATGGCCTGCTCGTCGGTGACGTCCTTCACGATGACCGGCGCTTCGGTCAGGCCCGCCATCCGGCAGGCCCGCCAGCGGCGCTCGCCTGCCACGATGAGGTAGCCGCCGGACACCTTGGGCCGCACCGCGATGGGCTGGATGAGGCCGTGTTCAGCGATGCTGGAGGCCAGCTCGGCCAGTGTCTCGTCATCAAAGGTCTTGCGGGGCTGGTCTGGGTCAGGCTCGATCTCCCGCAGCGGCAGGGTCTCGATCTTTGCATTGTCGGGCTCAAAGCTGGGCGAAACGTCCTCGAACAGACTTTCCAGCCCTCGGCCAAGGCCCCCTCTTTTCTTTGCCATTTCCTTATACTTCCCCCTGCTTTACTTCTTCCAGCGCGTTTTTCGGTTCGGCGGGTGCACTGCTTCCCTTGCCGCGCCGTTTGGCAGGCTCGTGCGGGCGGTTGTTCTTCACGAACTCAATGGCGAGGTCCATGTAGGCCTCGCTGCCCTTGCCCTTCGGCTCATAGAAATTGATGGGCTGGCCGTAGCTGGGTGCCTCCGAAATGCGGATGGTGCGCGGGATGGTGGTCTTGTAGACCTTGGCCCCGAAGTACTTTTTGACCTGCTCCACGACCTGCATGGTCAGGTTCAGGCGGCCGGAGAACATCGTGAAGACCACGCCCTCAATGTCCAGATAGGGGTTGTACTTCTTGCGGATGGTCTTCAGGGTGCTGATAAGCTCAGACAGACCTTCCAGCGCATAATACTCGCACTGGATCGGGATCAGCACACTGTCGCAGGCGCACAGACCGTTCAGCGTCAGCAGGTCCAGGCTGGGCGGGCAGTCGATGAAGATGAAGTCATAGTCCTTCTGCACCTCGGCCAGCGCCTTGCGCAGGCGGCTCTCGCGGCCGGGCAGGTCGATCATTTCCAGGCTCGCGCCCGCCAGCCGGGTGTTGGAGCCGATGACGTCGGTGCGGAACTCGGTGTTCCGGATGGCCTGCCGTGCGCTCGCCTCGCCGATGAGCATCTCATATGTCCCCAGTTCGACGCTCCGCTTGGGGATGCCGTAGCCGGTGGTGGTGTTGCCCTGCGGGTCCAGATCCACGATGAGCACCTTTTTGCCCAGCGCCGCAACACAGGACGACAGATTGACGGCCGTGGTCGTTTTGCCCACGCCGCCTTTTTGGTTTGCAACTGCAACTATTTTTGCCACGCGCGTTTTCTTCCTCTCAGGAAAACTTTTTGTTCCACATGGAACATTCGAGGTCGGGCCGCCGTTTTCCCGTCTGCGGGCCCCTTTGTTCTTTAGTATAGCACATCAGCGCGGCTTTTTGAACCCGATTCTTTATAATTTTGCGCGAAAACGGCCCCGCATTCGCAGATTTTGCTTCCTCCGTTCGATTTTTTCAAATTCTTTCGCCTCCCGGCGCGTTTTTGCTGTTGTTTTTTTCGGCTCCGGATGTTCCACATGGAACATTCCCTCCCTCCCCTATTTCTGGGCCGCAGCAGTTGGGATGCGGACGGTGTACTCAATGTAGCCGTCCCGCTCCTCACGGTGGGCGGTGGCGGGCACACCGTTGTCGGTCATCAGGCGGATGGCGTGGTCGATGGTGTTCACAAAGATGCGCACATCCTTGACCATCGAGATGCGGTGCTTGCCCTGCGACGTCTCGTTCAGCAGCTGGTCGATGTAAAGGTCGGTCGCGCGGGCGTTCATCTTCCGCTTGGCGATCATGATGAGGGCTTCGCTGCGGCGGTTCTCCGGCAGGCGGAGGACTGCCCGCGCGTGGCGCTCGGTCAGGCCGTTGTCCAGAATGAACTGCCGCTGGTCCCCTGTCAGCTGCAAAAGGCGGAGCTTGTTTGCCAGAGTCGGCTGTGCCATCCCCAGCCGTTTGGCTGCTTCGGCCTGCGTGCAGTCCCACAAAACCATCACGTCCCGCAGGCCCTGCGCCTGCTCAAATGGATTCAGGTCTGCCCGCTGCAAATTTTCGAGCAGGCCAAGCGCGGCGGTGCGCTGGTCGGTGAAGTTGCAGACGATGGATGGGATGGTCTCCATCTTCGCCAGCTTGCAGGCGCGGAGCCGCCGCTCCCCCGCGACCAGCTCATAGCCGCTGTCGGTCTTCCGCACCGTGATGGGCTGCAGCAGACCGTTTTCCCGGATGCTCTGGGCCAGCCCCGCAAGCTCCTGCTCATCGAAGGTCGTGCGCGCCTGATACGGCGAGGGATGGATGTCTTCCACCGGGAGCTGCACGATCTTTCCCGCGGATCTTCTACGTTCAAACATAAGAATACCCCTTTCACCAAAGTATGCGCTCGTTTTCAACAATTTCTCAGGAAAAGGTGGAAAACAAGCCTCGTTCCATCCCCAGTGTACCAGAAAACAAAACACCCTGCCAGAAGTTTCGTTCGGCAGGGTGCTTCATTTTTATTTCGATATTTCGTTATTTCAGCGGCGATTTTGCGATTTTCCCACCATTTCTGGGGTACGCTGTCGGAGTTTGCGAAATCTTTTTGCAGAGGATGAGGGTGCGGGTGTCGCCGCCGGGCAGATGCAGGGTGCGGGTCTCCTGATACGCGCCGCCCAGTTTCCGGATGGCGCCGCGGGCTGCCGCGAGTTCCTCCTCACCGGAAGCGCCCTTCATTGCCAAAAAGCTGCCGCCAACCTTGACCAGCGGCAGGCAGTATTCGGCCAGCATCGGCAGAGCCGCCACCGCGCGGGCCGAAGCGAGGTCGAACTGTTCCCGCCAGCTCTTGCGGGCTGCTTCCTCAGCGCGTTCCTTGGCGAACTCCACCCCGGTCAGGCCCAGCTGGCCGCAGGCATATTTCAAAAACTCCACCCGCTTGCCGGTCGGCTCCATCAGGGTCAGTTCCAGTTCCGGTTTGTAGATCTTGGTCACGATGCCGGGGAAGCCTGCCCCTGCGCCGACGTCCACCATCTTCCCTGCCACTTCCGGCTGCGCGGCAAAGAGCAGGCTATCGAGGAAGTGCTTGTCCTCGATGCCCTCCGGGTCGGTGATGGCGGTCAGGTTGACCTTCTGGTTATACTCCACCAAAATCTCTGCAAAGGCGTCCAGCTGGTCGAGCTGGGTCCCGGTCAGCGCAATGTTCCACGTGGAACACTTTTCTTCCAGTCTGTTTTTGTCGATCATCGTTTGTTCCTTTTCGTTTCAGGTGTTTCGCGTGTTCGGACGGGTCATTCCCCGGTCAGCTTTCCGTAGGTCGGCGCGTGGTGGCCTCTCCTTTTAGAAGAGGCCTTGGCATTCTCTCTCAATCTTTCCGGGGGCCTGCGGCCAGCGCGATGCTGAGCTGCGCCACATCCGAGGGCGACACGCCGGGGATGCGCCCCGCCTGCCCCAGATTCTTCGGGCGGATGCGCGCCAGCTTCTCGCGGGCTTCCAGCGTCAGGCCGGTCAGGGCCTCATAGGCGAAACCCTCCGGGATGAGCGTCTTTTCATGGCGGGCCACGTCGCGGATCATCCGATCCTGCCGGGCAATGTAGCCCGCATACTTGATCTCCGTCTCCAGCCGCTCGGCCAGCATGAGGGTGATCTCCTCCCCCCAGCCGATGACGCCCGCGAGGAGCGGATAGGAGATCTCCGGGCGGCGCAGCAGCTCTTCGGCGATGCCGCCCTCCGCTGCCGGGGCCAGACCCGCCGCTTCCATCGCGGCCCGCAGGTCGGCGGTGCGCAGATGCGTCTCGTGCAGGCGGCGGCGCTCTGCGTCCAGAATGGCCTGTGTGTGCTGGTATCTGGCCCAGCGGTCATCCTGCACCAGCCCATAGTCCCGGCCGATGGGGGTCAGGCGCTGGTCGGCGTTGTCCTGCCGCAGGGTCAGCCGGTATTCACTGCGGCTGGTCATCATGCGGTAAGGGTCCATGACGCCCTTGGTCACAAGGTCATCCACCAGCGTACCGAGGTAGCTCGTATGACGCGGCAGAATGAGCTGTTCTTTGCCCAGTGCATTGCGGGCGGCGTTCAGGCCGGCCAGCAGCCCCTGCGCAGCCGCTTCCTCGTAGCCGGAGGTGCCATTGAACTGCCCCGCACCGTACAGACCGCGAACGTTCTTGCTCTCCAGCGTTGCTTCCAGACTGGTCGGGTCCACACAGTCGTATTCGATGGCGTAGGCCGGACGCATGATCTCGATGTTCTCAAACCCTTTGATGCTCCGGTAGAAGGCGTTCTGCACATCTTCCGGCAGGCTGCTGGAAGCACCCTGCAAATACATCTCCTCGGTGTTCTCGCCGCAGGGCTCCACAAAGATGGGGTGGCGGTCCTTCCCTGCAAAGCGGACGACCTTATCCTCGATGGAGGGGCAGTAACGCGGGCCGACGCCCTCGATCATGCCGCCGTAGAGCGGGCTGCGCTGGATGTTGTCCAGAATGATCCGGTGCGTCTCCGGGTTGGTGTAGGCGATCCAACATTCCACCTTGTTGTGCATGGGCGCATCGGTCAGAAAGCTGAAGGGCTGCAGCTCATGGTCCGGGTCGCCGGGCTGGCATTCCAGCTGAGAGAAATCGATGCTGCGCCGGTGGACACGGGCCGGGGTGCCGGTCTTGAACCGGCGCAGCGGCAGGCCCGCCGCCTTCAGGCTCTCGGTCAGGGCATTGGCGGCGTGCATCCCGTCCGGGCCGGAGGCATACCACGCATCGCCCACAAAGATCTTGCCGCCGAGGTTGGTGCCCGTGGCGATGACCACACATTTGGCCCCATACTCGCCGTTCAGCTGGGTCACAACCCCCTTCACATGGCCGTCCTCCACCTCGATGGAGACGACCTCCGCCTGATGGATGGCCAGACCCGGCGTCAATTCCAGCGCATGTTTCATATATTCGTGGTAGCGCTTGCGGTCGGTCTGGACGCGCAGCGCATGGACCGCCGGGCCCTTGCCCTTGTTCAGCATCCGGCTCTGCAGATAGGTGGCGTCCGCCGCCAGGCCCATCACGCCGCCAAGGGCATCCAATTCACGTACCAGCGTTCCTTTTGCCGTCCCACCAATGCTAGGATTGCAGGGCATATTGCCGATGGCATCCAGGCTCATGGTGAACACCGCCGTCTTCGCGCCCAGCGTCGCAGCCGCATGGGCCGCTTCAATGCCCGCATGGCCTGCGCCGATCACAATGACGTCATAATCTCCTAAATGGTTCATTTTTACTTTCCCACACAAAATCGTTCAAATACTTCGTTGATGACCGCTTCCGACGCATTTTCGCCGGTCAGATCACACAGGGCATCCAGTGCATCGTCCACGCAGACCGATACGGCATCCAGCCCGAACCCGCCTGCTGCGGCCTCCAGCGCACCGGCGACCGCTTCCCGCGCACGGGTGGCGGCGGCAAGCTGCCGCTGCCCCGAAAGGCTGGCAGCGTGGGGGTCGATCTGGTTCGTGCCCAGCAGCCGCGCCACCGCCGAGGCGATGAGCTTCCGTGCCCCCTCCTCCTGGCAGCAGACCGGCAGCACCATCGCGAAATCGGGCGCGATGACCTCCGCGTCGAACCGGGTCGGCTTGTCCTCCTTGTTGATGAGGGCAATGGCCGGGCGGCTCGCACACTTCCGGGCCAGCGCAAGGTCCTCCCGCGTCAGCGGCTCCGAGCCGTCGAAGACGGCCAGCACCAGTCCGGCCTCGTCCAGCTTCTTCCAGCTGCGGCGGATGCCCTCGGCCTCGATGACGTCTTCGGTATCCCGCAGTCCGGCGGTGTCGAAGAGGTTCAACCGGATGTCGCCCAGCCGGACGGCCTGTTCCACCACGTCGCGGGTCGTGCCCGCCACCGGGGTCACGATGGCCCGGTCGAACCCGGCCAGCAGGTTCAGCAGGGTGGATTTTCCCGCATTGGGTCGGCCCACGATAGCGCAGTCCACGCCTTCGCGCAGAACGGCCCCGGCATCGTAGTTCCGGATGAGGACATCCAGCTCGTCCTTCACGCTGCCCAGCACGGCTTGCAGATGGGTCTCGTCCAGCTCCGGCACATCTTCCTCCGGGAAATCCACCCACGCGGCCAGATGGGCCTGCAGACTGGTCAGGGCCTCCTTTTCGGTGGCGATCTTTCTGGCCAGTGCCCCGCCCAGCGAAGCATTGGCCAGCGCGGCCCCCTGTCTGCCATCCGCAGACACCAGATCCATGACGGCCTCGGCCTGGGTTAGGCTGAGCTTGCCGTTCAGGAAGGCGCGGCGGGTATACTCGCCCGGCGCAGCAGGCGCAGCCCCGGCCTCGATGCAGCTTTCCACCAGCCGCCGGGCCACAGCGCTGCCGCCGTGGCAGCTCAGCTCCACCACGTCCTCGCCGGTGTAGCTGTGGGGTGCCCGGAAAAAGAGGGCGACCCCCTCATCGAAGGCGTCCTCCCCTTCCAGAAATGTTCCGAACAGGGCAGTGTAGCCTTTGGCCCCGGCCACGGTCCGGTCCGGGTTCGCGGGGCGGAACACCCGCGCCGCCACGGCGTAGCTCTCCGGCCCCGAAAGGCGCACGACGGCAATGCCGCCCGCCCCCGGTGCTGTTGCAATGGCTGCAATGGTCGAATCCTGCATCTGTGTCCCCTCCCGCTGGTTTGAATCAAAATTTATTGTACCACGAACCGACGAAAAAGGGAAGTTTTTCTTCGCAGGCGGCCTGTGTGCAAAACAAAAGCTGCCCCTCCCCGGCAGTTTTCCACCAGAAAGGGACAGCATGGTTCAAAACTCAGCGATCAGATCTCGATCTTGCCGAAGCTGAAATCGGCGAAATCATCCACGCGCTCGGTGCGCTTGGGTGCTACGGGTGCTGCATCCTCCGCGTCGCGGGGCGCATAGGTGCGCTCCGGCACACTGGAGCCGCGGCCGCCGCGGCTGCCTGCCGGGCGGGGTCCGCTGCGGTAGCCGCCGCGATTGCTGCCATTGCGGTCACCATTCCGGTTCCCGCGATAGCCGCCATTCCGGTTCCCACCGTTCCGGCGGCCGTTGCCGCGCGGGCGGCGCTCGCCGTAAGTGTTGTCGGTCTGGGCATCGGGTGCCGTGGAGTAGATGACCACACGGCGGTCACGGCCTTCGCCCTTGCTCTCGCTGCGGACGCCCTCCATCTTGCCGATGGCAGAGTGGATGATGCGGCGCTCGTAGGGGTTCATCGGCTCCATGGCAAAGCTGCGGCCGGTCTTGCGGACCTTGGCACCGATGCGCTGCGCCAGAGCGGTCAGGTCGCTCTCGCGCTTGTCGCGGTAACCGGCCACATCCAGACCCAGCTTGATGTAATCGCCTTCCAGACGGTTGGCCACCAGGCTTGCCAGATAGGACAAGCTCTCCATGGTCTCGCCGCGGCGGCCGATGAGGGCACCCAGCTTCTCGCCATCCAGACGGATGATGGTGGCTTCGCCCTTCTGCACGGCGCTGAAGGTCACGTCATTGACGCCCATCCGGGTGATGACTTCCTGCAGGTATTCCACAGCGGCCTTGACCTTGCTGTTCTCTTCGATGTTGATGGGCACTTCCACCTCTTCGGCTTCCTCTGCGGGAGCAGCCTCTGCAGCCGGTGCAGCTTCCTCGGCCTTGGGTTCCTCGGCCGGAGCAGTTTCCTCCGCCGCGGGTGCGGCGGGCACTTCCACCTTCTCCTCCACGGGAGCCGGTGCCGGTGCCTCTGCGGCGGCGGGTGCCTCCGGAGCCTTGGGTGCATCGGGCTCTTCCACGCTGACCCGCACCTTGGCAGGGGTCAGCTTCAGGCCCAGGAATCCCGTCTTCTGCGGCATTTCCAGCACTTCGTAGCTCACATTCATATCCTCAGCCTGCACACCCAGCAGGGCGCAGGCCTTTGCGCGGGCTTCATCAACCGTCTTGCCGGTTGCTTCCTGAGTACGGATCATAACCGTTATTCCTCCTCTTTCTTGTTCAGCTCACTCAGCGGAACGGTGCGCTCGTCCTTGTAGCGCTCTGCGTCCAGCTGGCGGGCATACTCCAGGCGGCGCTTGTTCATCTCGCTGGCGGAGATGTTCTTCTCGACCGTCGTGCCAGTCTTCTCGTCGGTGACCTTGATGGTGGTGCTCTTCACACCGCGCTTCTGTTCCTTTTTGCGGGCTGCCATCTCCGCCAGAACTTCAGCCTTCACCTTTTCGGGGTCGTAGATCTTCTTCATGATGATGCTCTGCACAGTCATGAGGATGTTGGAGACGACATAGTACAGGGAGAATGCGCAGGGGACCGTGAAGCAGAAGAACAGATACATCAGCGGCATCATATACATGGTCAGCTTCATGCTGCCCTGCATCTGCTGGCCGGAGGCCTTCATGCTGATGTGGGTGGAGATGAACATGGTCACGATGGCCAGGACGGGGAAGATCAGCAGGGGCAGGTTCTCTGCGGCCAGGCTGTACTGAGGCACACGGGTCAGGTCGATGCCGAAGAAATCCATGTGCTGGCCGAACTCGGTGATGGTGCTGACCTGATCCGGGGTGAAGCAGCTGGTGACGGTGCTCTCGCCCGCAATGACCTGCGCGATGATGTTGGTGTCGCGGGTCACGGTGGTGAAGCTGATGCCAAGGGTCGTCAGGGCCTCACCGGCAGCGGTCAGGGCATCGGCACCGATGTGGAAGATGCGCTGCAGCGGGCGGTACACGACCTCGATGACGCCGAACATGACCAGGACGTTGACCAGCATGGGCATACAGCCTGCGGTGGGCTTGTAGCCCTGCTCCTGCAGCTTCATCAGCTCTTCCTGCTGCTTGTCGGGCTTGTCGCGGTACTTCTTCTGGATGTCGGCGACCAGAGGCTGGTAGGCGGACATCCGGGCCATGCTCTTCTGCTGGTTGAGCTGCAGCGGGATCTTGATGAGCGTGATCAGCAGGGTGAACAGGATGATGTCCCAGCCATAGTTCGGGATCAGCTTGTAGATCCACTCCATTACATAGCCGAGAGGCCAGCCGAGGATGTATAAAGGATTCATATCTTCGTCCATTCTGCCCCGCCTGTGGCGCGGGACGATAAATTTTTTATGAGAAGGACACACCGCCCACAGTTCGGTGCGTCACAAGAAGCTGATTTTTCAGGAGCGATGGCTCCGTCTGGCCCGGAAGAGCCGTGCGGCCGAGAGCTTCCGCTCCGGGCTGACCCACCTTCCCTTCGGGGGGACGGGGTCGTACCCCCAGCGGCCCAGCGGATTGCACCGGGCGATGCGGGCCGCGCCCAGCAGCAGCCCTTTCAGGCAGCCATGGGTCTGGATGGCCTCCAGCGTGTACTGGCTGCACGAGGGCGAAAAGCGGCAGCTGCGCCCAAGGCCGGGGCTGATGAAGCGCTGGTAAAATCGGATGGACGCGCAGAGCGCGTTCCGGCATCCCTGCGAAAGGCTCATTCCTGCGGGGCCGGCTTCTGAGCCGGCGGAACGGTGGCCGGGGGCTTGGCTCCCGGCTGTTTGGCCTTGTCCGGCAGACCGGCCTGTGCAAAGAGTTTGGCCACCACTTCGCTGAGCTGCCAGCTCTTGAGGTGCGGGGTGATGCCCCGCGCCACAAACACGAGGTCGTAGCCGCCGATGTTGTAGTCCAGATGCTCGTCGATGGCCGCCTTCATCACGCGGCGGGCACGGTTGCGCTGCACGGCATGGCCGATCTTTTTGGTGGCCGTCAGGCCCACGCGGGTCTTTTTGCCGCGGGTCTTGAGGACGTACAGCACCAGCGCCGGGTTCACATAGGACTTGCCGCGGGCATACACGCGGCCATATTCGCTGTTGCGGCGGATGGGACGATAGCGCACTCCTTCGGCGCCTCCTTTTCTGGTAAAATCGGGTACTCTGCCCAAAAGGCAAAGTTCAAAATCAGTATAGCAAAAAAACGCCGACATGAAAAGCCTGTCCGGACGTTTTTTGTGCCAAATCTTCGGAATATTTTTTAGTCAAACCGCGCGAAAATAAAAAAGAAGACCGCCAATTCGATATCAGCGGCCTTTTGTGCGCATGTTCAATTCTGCGCCGGACCCATTGCTCAACGCAGCTGGATCAGACGGTCAGGCTCTTGCGGCCCTTTGCACGGCGAGCATTGATGACCTTGCGGCCGTTCTTGGTGCTCATGCGGGTCAGAAAGCCATGAACTTCCTTGCGCTGACGCTTCTTGGGCTGAAAAGTTCTCTTCATGGTTGTATCCTCCGTAAAAACTCGTCCCCGGTGATGGGGTCTATTCTGGTCCCAAAATGGGGACAGGCTTGCAATTCAACAGTATATCGCACACTATCCCCTTCTGTCAAGCATTTTTTTCGCTTTCCAGCAAACTTTTTTCAAAACCGGGTGTGAAAAATCTTTCAACTTTTTCACTCATTCCCCGTGGAAAACTTTTCTTCCACCATATCTTGTGGCTGATTTGGGTGTTGGACACAAGCCTTGCAGACGGACGCAGGTGCGTCTTTTCTTATGTATTATAAATTACATTATAGAATGTAGACGCAGGGAGATTTTTGTGGTATACTAACCTGGTATCAGCAGCATTGTTGAAAACTTCAATGGAGTGGATGTTTTATGGATTCTTTCAAGGACGTTTTAGAGGCCGCGCAGGCGTACTGCAAAACGCAGATGGCCGAGCCGACCTATAATCTCTATATCGATGGCCTGGAGCCCATCAGCTTCGAGGACTCAAGCCACATCACCCTCTCGGTGCGGAACGACTTCATCTGCAAGATCGTGACGGACCGCTACCTCGGCCTGCTCAAGGAAGCCTTCAAGACCGTGCTGGGCTTTGATGTGGACATCACCCTCGTGGTGCCCAGCACCCCGCCGCACGAGGTCGTGCTGGCGCAGCAGTACGAGGCGAACCCCGCCTCCCCGCAGGGCAACTACGAGTTCACCTTCGAAAACTTCATCAAGGGCCCGTCCAACCAGTTTGCGTTTGCTGCTGCGCAGGCGGTCGCGGCCAACCCTTCCGGCGCCTACAACCCGCTGTTCATCTACGGCGGCTCCGGTCTGGGCAAGACCCATCTGCTGACGGCCATCCAGACCGAGATCAAGCGCACCCACCCCGATTTCGTCATCATGTACGTGACCTGTGAGCAGTTCACCAACGAGCTGATCGCCGCCATCCGCGCGGGCAGCACCGAGGACTTCCGGATGAAGTACCGCGTGGCCGACCTGCTGCTGGTGGACGATATCCAGTTCATTGCGGGCAAGGAGTCCACCCAGGAAGAGTTCTTCCACACCTTCAACTCCCTGCACGACGCCCACAAGCAGATCGTCATCGCATCCGACCGCCCTGCCAAGGAGATCAAGAGCCTGGAAGAGCGCCTGCGCACCCGCTTTGAGTGGGGCCTGACCGCCGATGTCCAGCCGCCGGATTTCGAGACCCGCGTGGCCATCGTCAAGCGCAAGGCCGAGCTGCTCCACCTTGACCTGCCCGAAGATGTGGCGGAGTTCATCGCCAACCACCTGAAGAACAACATCCGCCAGCTGGAAGGCGCAGTGAAAAAGCTCAACGCCTACTACATGCTGGAGGGCATCCAGCCCGTCATCAGCGTGGCGCAGAATGCCATCAAGGACATCCTGAACGAGACCCAGCCGGTGCCCGTGACCATCGAGAAGATCGTGGGCGAGGTGTCCCGCACCTTCAACGTCTCCCCCGCCGACATCCGCGGCACCAAGCGGAACGCCAATGTCGCCTCCGCCCGCCGCGTCGCCATCTACATCCTGCGCGAAGTCACCGGCATGAGCATGGAGGAGATCGGCCGCGAGTTCTCCGGCCGGGACCACTCCACCATCGTCTACTCCCTCAAGACCATGGAGCGGGACATGAAGAACGACCAGCACCTGCGCGAGACGGTCAGCGACATCATCAAAAACGTCAAGGCGTAAACCCGAAGAATGCTGCAAAAGTCATACTATTTCAGGCGGCAAACCACCAAATATGGGAGAAAAAGGGGCCTTTCGGGGAAAACTGGAACAAGATGTTGTGGCAAAGGGGCGGATCTTTCCACTCTTTCCACAGAGTTTTCAACATTTAACACCCACAATCCACATCGGATGTGGAAAGAAACCGCCGACCACACGATTCAACACTTCTTCCACGACGCATTCACAACCCCGTGGAAAATCCCTGCCCCGCATGAAACCAGATACTTTCCGACTTTTCAACATCTTCCCCACCCCCTACTACGGTTACTACAACAAGTTCAATATACAGAAGACGGTTTTGCAGCCATTCCATACGGAAGACTTCCTGAACACACGAATCCAAAATAAGGAGAGACGATAGATTGAACATCATCTGCGATAAGACCCTGCTGAGCGCAGCCATCGACGGCGTTTCCAAAGCCGTCACCCTCCGCTCCACCATCCCCGTGCTCGAAGGCATCCTGCTGAAAGCCGAAGGTTTTCAACTGACTTTGACCGGCTACGACCTCGAAATGGGCATCGTGACCACCATCGAGGCCAATGTTAAGGAACCCGGCGAGATCGTGCTGAATGCCAAACTGCTCAGCAACATGGTCAGCCGGATGCCCTCCGGTCAGATCACGATCCAGTCTGCCGAAAACGGCAAAACCACCATCCAGAGCGGCGTGGCCCAGTTCGAGATCCAGTCCATGTCGGCCACCGATTTCCCGGAGCTGCCCAACACCGGCGCCGAGGAGACCCTGAACATCCCGACCGGTGTGCTGCGCGATATGATCGACCGCACCCTCTATGCCGTCAGTCAGGATGAGAAAAAACCTGCGCATACCGGTGAATTATTCGAGATCCTGCCCGATAAGCTGACCGTGGTGGCCCTGGACGGCTACCGTCTGGCCATCGTCGAGCGCCCGGTCAAGGCCGTGAAGGACATCCGGATCATCGTGCCCAGCAAGACCATGAACGAAGTCTCCCACCTGCTGGCCAACGACGACGAGGAAGCCGTCCACATCTGTGCCAACCGCCGGTATGTCGTCTTCATGACCGCCGGTTACACCATCATGAGCCGCCTCATCGAGGGCGAATTCCTCAACTATCACAATGTCATCCCGGATGGCAGCCGCACCCGTGTGACGCTGGACACCAAGGAATTTATCGAGACCATCGAGCGCGCGTCCCTGATTATTACAGAGCGTCTAAAAAATCCCCTCCGCATCAGTTTTACAGAGGGTAAAGTCGTGGTCCGCTGCCAGACCAATCTGGGCCGCGTCGTGGACGAGTTCAACGCCAAATGCGAAGGTGACGATGTGGAGATCGGCTTCAACAACCGCTATCTGCTGGATGCGCTGCGGAATGCCCGCACCGAGCAGGTCCGGCTGGAGATCAGCGGCCCGCTGAGCCCGGTCAAGGTCCTGCCCGCCGAGGGGAACGACTTCCTGTACCTCGTCCTGCCCGTCCGTTTCAAGAACGATTGAGAGGCGTAATATGCAAAAAATTCTCATCCATACGGAATTTATCAAGCTGGATGCCCTGCTGAAATATGCGGGCCTGTGCGAGACCGGCGGCGAAGCCAAGGAGCTGGTGCAGAACGGTGCCGTCAAAGTGAACGGCGAAGTCTGCACCATGCGGGGCAAAAAGTGCCGCGCCGGAGATGTCGTCGAACTGGACGGCCAGAGCGTGACCATCGGCCAGGGACAGTAAACCATGCGTCTGCTCTCACTGGAAGTTCAAAATTATCGCAACATCGCCTCGGCCAGCCTGACGCCGGGCCGGGAGCTGACCGTCATCTGCGGCAACAACGGCCAGGGCAAGACCAACCTGCTGGAAGCCATCTGGCTGCTGACCGGCGGAAAGAGCTTCCGGGGCGGCAAGGACGCTGAACTGGTGCGGCGGGGCGAATCCTTCGCCGTGCTGGAAGCGTCCACCCTCCGGGCACAGCAGGAAGAGCAGGAACCGGACACGCCGAACCGCGTCCGGATGACCATCGGGATGCCGGATTCCGCCCGGCCGGGGCGGTACGCCGCCGTGAACGGTGCCCCGCCCAAACGGGCGGCGGCATTGGCAGGCAGCTTTCCGGCCGTCGTCTTCGACCCCGGACACCTGAGCCTTGTCAAAGGTGCCCCGGAGGGACGCCGGAAATTTCTGGATGCTGCCTTGTGTCAGCTCTACCCCGGTTACCTGACCATCTACCGCCGCTATGTCCGGGCATTGCAGCAGAAAAATGCGCTGTTGCGCCATTCCAGCACCACGCCGGAACGGCCCTACGCCGAAAAGACGGCCCTGCTGGAAGTGCTCAACACCGAGCTTGCCGCGCAGGGCGAGGCCATCCAGCGGCGGCGGCGGGCCTACCTGGAACAGCTGGGCCCCCTCGCCTGCGCCAACTACGCCGAGCTTTCCCACGGCGCGGAGCGGATGGAGCTGCGCTATGCGGCCCAGTTCGAGCCGGGCGGTCTGGCCGCTCTGCTGCGGGCCCGGCAGAATGAGGAACTGCGGGCCGGGCAGAGCCTTTGCGGCCCCCACCGGGAGGACCTGGAACTTCTTCTGGACGGTCAGCCCGCCAAAGTGTTCGCCAGCCAGGGACAGCAGCGCAGTGTGGTGCTGAGCCTGAAAATGGCCGAAGCCGCTGCCGCAGCGTCCATCACCGGCGAACACCCGGTGCTCCTGCTGGACGATGTGCTCAGCGAACTGGACGACGGCCGCAAGCAGTATCTGCTGACCCGGATGCGGGAAAAGCAGACCTTCGTCACCAGCTGCGACGATACCGCCTTCCTCAAGACGGACGGCGAGGTCTACCGCATGAACGGCGGGGTGCTGACCAAACTGTAATTGGCACTCTCACAATCACAGTGCTGAAACTGGAGATAATACGAAATGTATATTCATCTGGGGCGCGACTATGTCCTGAACGACCGGGACGTCATCGGCATCTTCAATCTGGAGACGACCACCATCTCCCCCCGCGGGCGGGAATTTCTGAACTACGCCCAGAAGAACGGCGCGGTGGTCAGCCTTTCGGAAGAACTGCCCCAGTGCTACGTGCTGGCCGATGCACCGGTGGATACCGTGTATCTTTCGGAGCTGTCCAGCACCGCGATGAAAAAGAGAACGGAAGCGCCGTTCTGAACGGCCCGGCTGTAAAAATGAGCCGAAGGCAAAATGAAATCAACAAATCCGGCCTGCCGGAGGCTCCCGCTTTGGGGAGCCGGCATTGCAGCGCAATGTCGGAAAAGCAGGCCATTCAAATCTAACGATAAAGGGAGAAAGGATATGGCAGAGGAAATCATCACCAGCACCAACGCGGAAACCGCAACGGACCACGAGTATAACGCCAGCGAGATCCAGGTCCTGAAGGGCCTGGAGGCTGTGCGCAAGCGCCCCGGCATGTATATCGGCTCGACCGGCGAGCGGGGCCTGCATCATCTGGTCTACGAGATCGTGGACAACGCCATCGACGAGGCTCTGGCCGGTTACTGCGACCACATCGAAGTCAAGATCCTGAAGGACAACATCATCCAGGTCACCGACAACGGCCGCGGCATCCCCGTGGATATCCAGGCGGATACCGGCCTGCCCGCTGTCACCGTCGTCTATACCATCCTCCACGCCGGCGGCAAGTTCGGCGGCGAGAACTCCGGCTACAAGGTGGCCGGCGGCCTGCACGGCGTCGGCGCATCGGTCGTCAACGCCTGCTCCGAGTGGCTGACCGTCAACGTCCGCCGCGACGGCCACGAGTATGAACAGACCTTCCGCCGCGGCGACCCGGACGGCCCCCTGAAGTGCATCGGCACCGTGGAGCCGGGCGTCACCGGCACCCGCGTCACCTTCAAGCCGGACCCGGAGATGTTCAAGGATACCACCGTCTACAACTTTGAGACGCTGGAAAAGCGTCTGCGTGAGGAGAGCTTCCTGAACGCCGGTGTCAAGATCACCCTGACCGATGAGCGCGAGCTGTACACCCCCGTTCTGGAGGACGGCCAGGAGGGCGACCCCTGCTACCGCACCGAGGTCATGTGCTACGAGGGCGGCATCAAGAGCTTCGTCACCTACCTGAACGAGAAGCGGAACCTCGAAGTTCTGCATCCCAACGTCATTTACCTCAAGGGGCAGACCGACCGCGGCATGGCCGAGATCGCATTGCAGTACAATTCCAGCTACAACGAGCTGGTGCTGAGTTTTGCGAACAACGTCAACACCCCGGACGGCGGCACCCACGAAGAGGGCTTCCGCACCAGCCTGACCCGCGTCTTCAACGACTACGGCCGCAGCCACGGCCTGCTGAAGGACAAGGATGAGAACCTGTCCGGCTCCGATGTCCGCGAGGGCCTCATCTGCGTCATCTCGGTCAAATTGCAGGAGGCCGAGTTCGAGGGCCAGACCAAGGCGAAGCTCGGCAACACCGAGATCCGCACCCTCGTCTCCAACATGGTCTACACCAAGCTGATGGAGTTCTTTGAGGAGAACCCCGGCGTGGCCAAGGCTATTTTCGAAAAGGCTACCCAGGCCGCCCGCGCCCGCGCCGCTGCCAAAAAGGCCCGCGAACTGGTCCGCCGCAAGAGTGCGCTGGAGACCAGCCGGATGCCCGGCAAGCTGGCCGACTGCCGCGAGAAAGACCCCTCCCGCACCGAGATCTTCATCGTCGAGGGCGACTCTGCAGGCGGCTCGGCCAAGATGGGCCGGGACTCGGCCATCCAGGCCATCCTTCCCCTCTGGGGCAAGATGCTGAACGTCGAAAAGGCCCGTGCCGACCGCATCTACGGCAACGATAAGCTGATGCCGGTCGTGCTGGCGCTGGGCTGCGGCATCGGCGAGGAATTTGATATCTCCAAGCTGCGGTATGACAAAGTCTTCATCATGGCCGATGCCGATGTCGATGGTTCGCACATCTGCACCCTGATGCTGACCTTCTTCTTCCGCTATATGCGCCCCCTCATCGAGCAGGGCCATGTCTACGTTGCCCAGCCGCCCCTGTTCAAGGTGCAGAAGGGCAGCACCATCAAGTATGCCTACAACGACGCCGAGATGGCCGTGCTCTCGCAGGAAATGCCGGGCGCAAAGGTCAACCGCTATAAGGGCCTTGGTGAGATGAACCCGGAACAGCTCTGGGAGACCACCATGAACCCCGACAACCGCGTCATCGTGCAGATCACCATCGAAGATGCCGAAAAGGCCGATGAAGCCTTCACCATCCTGATGGGCGACCAGGTCGAGCCCCGCCGCCGCTTCATCGAGGCGAATGCACAGTATGCAAAGCTCGACGTTTAATGGAAATATAGCAGTTTGCGTTTTTAATGCACAAGCAACATCCGCAAACTGCATATCGC
>ERZ826016.1193-NODE-1193-length-25897-cov-15.616245_pt1 | contig 25897 bp, 20 predicted proteins | sample MGYA00519872_ERZ826016 | MGnify/ENA primary metagenome ERZ826016 (study PRJEB31778, sample SAMEA3449218) | human gut metagenome | biome: human gut; feature: human-associated habitat; material: faeces | place: United Kingdom | collected 2010/2012 ... | reverse complement strand
AGAAGTTAAATGTTCATCGTAACCTATTAGTAATTGGAGATGTAAATGTTAAATGGACATTTGAAGGTAAAAATAAGAAAGGATGCTTATTTAAGCATCCTTTCTTATATATCATTATAAAGTCGATATTACTTCTTGTTACGGTTTCCGTAGCGGCTCATGAACTTATCTACACGACCTGCTGTATCTACCAATTTAGATTTACCAGTGTAGAAAGGGTGAGATGTGCTGGAAATTTCAAGTTTTACCAATGGGTAAGTTTCTCCTTCAAATTCAATTGTTTCTTTAGTAGCACAAGTTGAACGTGACAAAAATACGTCACCATTAGACATATCTTTGAAAACTACCGGACGGTATGATTCTGGATGAAGTTCTTTTTTCATTTCAGTATTTGTTTTTTAATTATTATATCATTTTACTATTCTGGTAACAAATAGTGTGTAATGGTCTATTTCAGGGCGCAAAGATAATTGTTTTATTTGAATGATAAAAGAATTTCTTCGTTATTTTCAATAATTCCCAATTTAATATCTACATAAGGACTGTTTCTCATTCTTTTTTTTCATCTTTGTATACTAATCAAGAAATTATATGATGAAAAAATTACTGTTTACATTAACTTTGTTGCTTTTCTTGTGCCTTACTGCTCAAAGCCGGGAGAAGAAATTTGCTGTTTACAGCGTTGCGTTTTATAACCTTGAAAATTTGTTCGACACGATTCATGATAAAGGAAAGAATGACTATGAGTATCTTCCCGATGCAAAGATTAAATGGAACACAGAGAAATATACCAATAAACTAACTAACTTGTCGAAAGTGATTAGCGAATTGGCACGTAATAATACTCCTGCGGGACCTGCTGTGATTGGAGTAGCAGAAGCGGAGAACCGCAGAGTGCTTGAAGATTTGGTGAAACAGCCCGCTATTGCCGGCAACAATTATCAGATTGTACATTTTGAGGGACCCGATAAAAGAGGCATAGACTGTGCTTTGCTTTATAATCCCGATCAATTTACTGTTACATCTGCAAAATTATCGCCTTATATATATGTGAATGATACCGTTCATAAAACTCGCGGATTTTTAATCGTGGGTGGTATGTTGGGAGACGAAAAAGTACATTTCATTGTCAACCACTGGCCTTCTCGCGGAGCTGCCGAACCTGCACGCATTCGGGCTGCCGAGCAAGTGAAGATTTTGAAAGATTCTCTTTTTGCCGAAGATCATAAAGCTAAGATTATCATCATGGGAGATATGAACGACGATCCTATGGATAAGAGCATGGAAACACTCGGTGCGCGCCGTGAGCAGAAAGAGGTACGCCGGGGAGAATTCTATAATCCGTGGTGGAATACATTGGTAGATAAAGGAGTAGGTACGCTTCTTTATCGTGGAAAATGGAATTTATTTGATCAGATAATAGTATCGTCCACATTGCTCAACAAGAAGCGCAGTTCCTTGAAATTCTTGGATAGCGAGGTCTTTTTAAAGGATTATTTGTTTCAGCAAGATGGCAAATATAAAGGTTATCCTTTAAGAACCCAAGCGGGTGGAGAGTGGCTCAACGGATACAGTGACCATTTCCCGACTATTATTTATCTGATAAAAGAAATTCGATAATTGATTGTCATATCGAGATTACAATATGATGTCATCCAAAGCTATTTGTGAAAAAAGTGCTGAATAATTATATCTTTTTATGCTATAATTCCTTTGCACCATTCTTTTATTAAGAGGATTATTCCTAATTTTGCGTAGAATTTTTGATTCACTAACAATAAACATTTAAAAACATGGTTAATTACAAAGATTTAGGCCTGGTAAACACTAAAGATATGTTTGCCAAAGCAATCAAAGGTGGATATGCTATCCCTGCTTTCAACTTCAATAATATGGAACAGATGCAGGCTATCATCAAAGCTGCAGTAGAAACAAAATCTCCTGTTATCCTTCAGGTATCTAAAGGTGCTCGTCAGTATGCTAACGCTACTTTGTTGCGTTACATGGCTCAGGGTGCTGTAGAATATGCAAAAGAATTAGGTTGTGCAAAACCTGAAATCGTTCTTCACCTTGACCACGGAGATACTTTCGAAACTTGCAAAAGCTGCATCGATTCCGGTTTCTCTTCAGTAATGATCGACGGTTCTCACCTTCCTTACGAAGAAAACGTAGCTTTGACTAAAAAAGTTGTTGACTATGCTCACCAATTTGATGTAACAGTAGAAGGTGAACTTGGTGTATTGGCAGGTGTTGAAGACGAAGTTTCTTCAGATCACCACACTTATACTGATCCTGAAGAAGTAATTGACTTCGCTACTCGCACAGGTTGCGATTCATTGGCTATCTCAATTGGTACTTCTCACGGTGCTTACAAGTTTACTCCGGAACAGTGCCACATCGATCCTGCAACAGGTCGTATGGTTCCTCCTCCATTGGCATTCGAAGTATTGGATGCAGTTATGGAAAAACTTCCGGGATTCCCTATCGTACTTCACGGATCTTCTTCAGTTCCTGAGGAAGAAGTTGCAACTATCAACAAATTTGGTGGTGCTTTGAAAGCTGCTATCGGTATTCCTGAAGAAGAATTGCGTAAAGCAGCTAAGTCTGCTGTTTGCAAAATCAACATTGACTCAGACTCTCGTTTGGCTATGACTGCTGCTATTCGTCAGGTATTCGCTGAAAAACCGGCAGAATTCGATCCACGTAAGTACTTAGGTCCGGCTCGTGACAACATGGAAAAATTGTACAAGCATAAAATTGTGAACGTTTTAGGTTCTGACAATAAATTAGCTTAATGCTAATTAATTTCCAAATATAAGAAAAGGTATCTCAACGAGATACCTTTTTTTATGTTCAACAAACAGTCTATGACCGTTATTTCTTTGTTTCCTTTTTAGCTTCCTCTTTTACTTCTTCTACTTCGGTAACATTGGTTTTGTCGGCAGTTTTTTCTTCATTGCCTTTCAGATAAGAAGGAAGATTCATCCCTGCCATATTGAATAAATCATTTAATGGCGGTACAGATTTCATCATGCCTGAAATAAAGTTTGCCGTTGAAGTGTTGCCATCTCCTTTGCTTCCTGTGTTTCCGTCCCAAACTGTAATCTTATCAATCTTAATGTTTTTAACGGCTTCCACTTGTGTCTTAACCAATTCCGGAAGTTTATCGGTAATAAGCATCATGACTGCTTTGTCCGGATTACCTCCGGCTGCTTTCACAATACGGTCGTAACCTTCTGCCTGCTTAGTGAGTATTTCATACATACCTTGTGCTTCGGCAGCCATTTTTGCATAGATAGCATCGGCTTCACCTTTGGCACGGCGGCGCAAGCGTTCTGCTTCTGCTTCGGCATCAATAATCGCTTTTTCTTTTTCAATTTCTGCCGGTACTACGATGTTGGCGGTTTGGGTTGCTTTTTCACGTGCTGCACGTGCTAATTCGGCTTCTTTCTCAGATTGGTATGCTTCTTCCAATGCTTTGGCAGATTGAACTTTTTCGGCTGCTACTGCACGGCGGTCTGCTTCCGCTTCTTTTTCACGGCGGATGGCTTCAGAATTGGCAATAGCGATTTTTGCATTATTTTCTCCTTCTACTGCTGTTGCATTTGCTTCGGAGGTACGGATACGGGTATCGCGAACTGTTTCGGCAATGCGAATGTCTTTATCACGGTCTGCTTCTGCTTTACCGATTTCACCGAATCTGTTTTGTTCGGCAACGCTTTTCTTTGCATCATTAATGGCTTTGGCAGCTGCTTCTTTTCCCAATGCTTCAATGTAGCCGGATTCGTCACGAAGGTCGGTTACGTTTACGTTGATGAGCTTCAAACCTATTTTGCGCAGTTCGGCTTCTACATTTGCACTGACGTTGGCAAGGAATTTATCACGGTCGGAGTTGATTTCTTCAATATCCATTGTGGCGATAACCAAACGGAGCTGACCGAAAAGAATATCGGTTGCAAGGTTCTGGATATTTTCAGTGCGTTGTCCCAATAAACGTTCGGCGGCATTTGTCATACTTTCCGGTTCGGTGGAAATACCTACCGTAAAGCGGCAGGGAACGTCAACACGGATATTCTGTTTACTTAATGCATTAGTCAGATTACATTCAATAGAAATAGGAGTGAGGTCGAGGAATGCATAACTTTGGAAAACTGGCCATATAAAGGCGGCTCCACCATGAATACAACGAGCGGAACTTATACCGCCTTCTTTGTTTTTACCTGTGCGTCCGTAAACGACCAGAACTTTGTCTGACGGACAACGTTTGTAACGGGATAATATAGCTGCAAAGGATACAAAAAGAACTGCAACTATAATTACAATGAGATAGAGACCTGAATCAATTGGCATAGTAATAAGAGTTTTAATTAATAATTGTTTATGTTTAAAGTTTGTTTTATGCCTTTTCCACTAACAAGGTGTTGGCGTTAATCACCTTGGTTACTTTTATGGCTTCATTGTTAACCAGCTTTTCACCGTCGGTCATTGCATCGAATTCACGTATAGCTCCTTGAATGGATATTTGTACTTTTCCTTCTCCCTGCCTTCCTGCCGGTATGGTAAGATAAACGGTACCTTTGCAGCCTACTGCGCTATCGGTGTCTATATTTCCGGATTGTTCCATACCGCTAAGCCATTTGAAAATATACATGACCGCAATAACAAGTAATGCACCTACCATAACGGAAATAAAGAGTAGGAGCGGAGTGTTTTCCATGGAAGGTATTAATGTAATAGCTGTCCAACTGAACCCTAACATGAAGTTGATTAAGTTTCGGAAGGTAAAAAGTTGAAACGGCTGACTGTCCGAAGGTACATCACTGTCGATGTCCACATTGAAATCGCTTCCCGAATCCATTCCTACGAACGTCATAATACTTTGAATGATAAAAACCAGACTGGAAAAGATAGCCATTCCCCAAAGGGTTTTCATAAAGAAATCCAAATTAATCCACCATTCGTGCATATCATTATATTTTATGTTGATAGGGCAAATATAAGTAATTATTTCGTTGCTTGAAAAACATTATGTCTTATCTTTGCATCTGTTATCTTGAATTTTAAATCAAAACTACTATAATAATGACAGAATTTTTGCAAAAAAAATTAATTGACTCACCCGTTGCACGGTGGAGCGTGCTTGCATTGGTGGCTTTCACCATGCTTTGCGGATATTTTATAACTGATATGATGGCTCCCCTTCAGAGCTTGTTGCAGACTCCGGTAGGTGACGGTGGTTTAGGGTGGACTGCTGATGATTACGGAACCTTTACCAGTGCATATGGTTGGTTCAATGTTTTCTTCCTGATGCTTATCTTCGGAGGAATGATCCTTGATAAGATGGGTGTCCGCTTCACAGGTTTAATGGCTACTTGCATTATGATTGTGGGTGTGTCAATCAAGTGGTTCGGAGTTTCTCACGATTTCGGAGGTGCTACAGTTTCTATCTTTGGTAGTGAATGGGGGTATCCTTTGCTTGTCGCTTCTTTAGGTTATGCTTTGTTTGGTGTCGGTATTGAGATTGCAGGTATAACCGTTTCCAAGATTATTGTAAAATGGTTCAAAGGTAAAGAAATGGCTTTGGCTATGGGATTGGAAATGGCAACGGCACGTGTAGGTACGGGATTGGCCATTGGTGTTACTCCTTTACTTTGCCAGGCTTTTGATAATTCAATCAGCATGCCTATTCTGTTGGGACTCATATTATTATGTATAGGCTTGTTGTCATATATCGTCTTTGTTGTGATGGATAAGCGTCGTGATACGGAAATGGCGGCTCTCGATGAAGGTGTTGAAGAAGAAGAACCGTTCCGTGCCAAAGATATTTTTGACATTATTAAGATGAAAGGTTTCTGGTACATTGCTTTGTTGTGTGTATTGTTCTATTCGGCAGTATTCCCATTCTTGAAGTTTGCTCCGAATTTGATGATAAACAAATTCCATGTAGCTTTGGCATTGTCCGGTACTATCCCTGCATTGTTGCCTTTCGGTAATATTTTGCTTACTCCGTTCTTTGGTAACTTGTATGACCGTAAGGGAAAGGGAGCTACTATTATGCTGATTGGTGCCGTTATGTTGGTGTTCATTCATTTTATGTTTGCTATTCCTGCATTGAATAACTGGATTATCGCCCTCGTGTTGATTATCTTGTTGGGCATTGCTTTCTCATTGGTTCCTTCTGCTATGTGGCCTTCTGTTCCCAAGATTATACCGGAGAATAAATTAGGTACTGCTTATGCTTTGATTTTCTGGGTACAAAACTGGGGATTGATGTGTGTGCCTTTGCTGATTGGCAAGGTACTTGATAAGTATTGTATTACCGGTTATATTGATGGTAAACCGACTTACGATTATACCATCCCGATGTTGATTTTCGCTTGTTTCGGAATCTTGGCTATCATTTTTGCTTTACTTTTGAAACGTGAGGATAAGAAGAAAGGTTTTGGCTTGGAATTGCCTAACATTAAAAAGTAAGGATGAGGAAAGAAAAAATAAATTTGTTTGATGCAATTCCCTGTATTGGTGAAGGCATTCAAACGGAAGAAAATAAGGAAGGGCTATCAGTGATAGCCTTTCCTCGCTTTAAGAACAAATTTATGCAGAAATACATGATTCCGAAAAGCATGTCGCCTTTCTTTCATGTTACTCTTGACAAACACGGAACAAAAGTTTGGAGTTTGATAGATGGAAAGAGAACTGTTCGTGAAATTGCAGATTTATTGAAAAATGATTTTAAGAATGAGAAAGACCTTGAACAAAGATTGGAGATATTTATTGTCCAATTGTACAGACGGAACTTCTTAAAATTAATTATATTGAAATAGCTTTTCCGCATTTTACAATTTTCCCTTGATTGTTATTTCATCGGAAGAGAAGTTCTCTTTTATCGTTAGAAACACATTGTCGCCTTTGAATTGAAGCGTGATGCCTAGAGCACTTATCCAATCGATATAATGTACTTTCAAGTGTAAAGTTGCTGACGGTTTCCATGCATAACTACCTGCTGTTTGGAATGGATTTTCTATTCCCTTGAATCTGTCTATTGGAGTAATGGAGTAGGGCGGATAAGCATCTATTGTTCCTTTTAACCATTTCTTGTAACCGAACGGTATTTCAAACTTCACTCCGTTATTATCGCTGATTTTCATTATCACTTTCTTTTGTTCGAACTGTAGGCGAATTATTTTCCAATCATATTTATTGGGTTCAAGGGTTATTGCTTTATTTTCGTACTTTGTGGCAATCGGTGAATGAGCTTTCCCTTGCACTACCGGCAATGTATAGGTAGACTGTTTTTTCTGTAATTGTTTGTAGCCCTTACCTGGTATTAAAACTTCATTTTTCACTTCTGGTAACAACTTATCCCAAACCAATCTGCGTTGGTTACGACCATTTATCAGTGTACATTCGGTAATGACGACTACCATGTCTTCTTTCGGCATCATGAGGATATACTGTCCTAAAGCACCATCGGCACGTACAGCGCCCGGATAGTCACACAGCCACATTTGGTAACCATAATCTTCGTCACCGGCTTCCATTTGCTTGCTCATCATTTGTTCAACCCACGATGCCGGGAGTAATTGTTTACCTTCCCAAACGCCATGATTCAGTAATAACAAACCAAATTTAGCCAGAGATTCACTTTGGATATACAACCCCCAGCCACCTGTATTAATACCTTCGGGACTTATTTCCCAGGCAACTTGGGTAATGTTCATCGCATCGAATAGTTTTGATTTCAGGTAATCCAGCAATGTCATGCCTGTTACTTTCTGTATAATGGCAGAGAGCATATAAGTACTGATAGAGTCATATTCAAACTTCTTTCCGGGAGTTTTTACAGGTTTGGCAAGAAATGTGGGTATCCAGTTGGTACATATACTGCGCATGTTCCAGTCGGGGGTGATTCCTGAAGTCATGGTAAGAAGATTACGAACTGTTACGTCGGCAAGGTTGGCAGAAATAGAATCGGGCAGGGATTCCGGGAAAAAAGTGCAAATGCGGTCGGTCAGGCGCAGGCGGTTGTCTGCAATGGCGAGACCTACTGCCGCGCCGACAAACGTTTTGGAACAGGAATACATCGTATGGCAGTATTCGGGTGCAAAGGGGACGGGATAGATTTCGCCTATCACTTTGCCGTGGCGTATTACCATGACACTGTGAATGTCTGTTTGAGGCAATGCAGTCAAGGAGTCAAACAGCGTAATGAGAGCTTCGGAACGAACACCTTCCGCCTCGGGAGTGGAACGTGGCAATTCGTTGACTTGTGCATACAGCGAGGCACTTGCAAACAAATATAGAGTGAGTAAAATAAAACCGAATCTGTTCTTTTTCATCATTGTGTCATTTTTAATATTTTGTTGTAAGCGTATGATTAAGCATCCGGATATGCAAGATTAAGCCTTGACTACCTGAAGGCTAGCTGTTTTCGTCCTTATTAGTTAATCGTCTGACAGTTGTAAGATGCTTGTCTGACAACTGTTCGACGCTTGTCTGATAACTGTCAGACGATTGCTTGTTCGAGACAAAAATACTTAATCTTCTATAATATAAACAACTAATTGTCCTAAAGAAAAGCTTTAATGTAAAGGGCTCTTGCTTGCTGTTGAAAAGCCTAATTTGTTCAGTCCGTTTCGCACATCCGGATGGCCCATGAAGAGTTTCCATAACAGCCCGGTACGATAATTCTCAATCATCACGGCTATCGGTCCTTGGTCGATGGCTAGGTAACGTTGCGGATACCAATTGTCTGTTTCGCTGAAAGCATCGTAGAAGCCGTAAGGACCGAATACCTTGTCGCCCATCTCGTAAAGATGATGCATGACTTGCAAGGATTCTTCCGGGGTATAGACAATGGATGAAAGGGCGGCGGTAGGGGAAATGACTCCCCGGTCATCGCGTTCGTTGGGAGCATGGGCGGCATATCCGTTTAGAGAATAGCTTGCCGTCAATCCCCAACAATCGGGACCAAATCCTTTGCAGTGCTTCGGATTGCGAATGCAGTAAGCACGGTTCACCAATGTCAGATTGCGCATTTCGTCGAAATAGTCGGTACAGTATTCGTCTTTCAGCCCGGTGGGATTAAGCCCTAAGAAAGAGTAATGCGCCCAAAAGAGCGGTGCGGCTTCCGTGCCTTGATAGCGCAGTTTCAGTTCGATATCTTCTACTTTATGCGGCTTTACAATTTCTCCGTTTTGTGCCCATCCTTCGTGGTAAACGGTGGCGGGAACGCCATGAGTGGGTGAAGCGGCAGCAAGAATATACATGATAAGACATTCATTGTAACCGTGGACGGGGAAGTTCATTTCCCAAGCATATTCGGGGCTCCAATGCCAAAACAGTACGTTTTGGTTGTTCCGGCGGTAGAAGTTCCAATCAACCTCACGCCACAACTTGTCGATGCGGGTGGCAAGGGCTTTCTCTTGTTCATTGCCGCCCGCATAGTATTGGTGAACGCAGAGGAGAGCTTGCATGATGAAAGCGGTTTCCACGAGATCGCCTCCATTATCTTTTTGGCCGAAAGGCTTTACTTTACCTGTATCGCCGTACCACCAATGGGGATAAGCACCATGAAAACGGTCGCATGTTTCGAGGAAAGAAACGATCTTTTCCATTCGTGCCAAACCTGCTTCACGGGTGACGTAGCCACGGTCGATTCCTGCCAATACGGTCATAATTCCGAAACCACTGCCACCGGAAGTAATGACATTCCGGTCGTTCTCCGGATAGATGCCGTCCATGTGGATGCGTTCATACGCCAGTCCGCTGTTAGGATCGGCTCCATCCCAAAAATAATTGAAAGTCCGTCGTTGTATGGTATCCATCAAGGCATCGTCACTTAGTTGATTCGTGCTCTGTTTGGTATTGGGGCTTTTGCATTGGGCGAAGCTCAATAACAGGAAGAGTAATAAGAAACTATGTTTAATATTCATACCTACTTTTATTGAAGAGTTAAATTAGCGAGTACAGGGCAGTGGTCGGAAAGGAAACCGCTGTCCGGTGTATCCTGAACAACACGGTAGCGGTCAACTTTTGTACCATCGGTTACGAATATATAATCTATCAATACACGTTCGTTTAATGGCAGACGACCGAAGTCGTGGAAAGACCATGTCGGGCCGTAAACTATGCCGGTTGTTTTGGAAGTATTCTGCATTCCGCCTTTTTCCAGTATTTGAAGGGGTTCTTCGTCAGGTTCACAATTGAAATCACCGGTGATAACAGCAGGCATGTGCGGAGCTATTTCCTTGATTTTATTCAGGATAAGCTGCACACCTTCTTTACGAGCTGTCTTTCCGTCATTGTCTAAGTGGGTATTGAAGTATACGAATTTCTTTCCATTTCTCTTTTCTTGTAATATAGCCCAAGTAGTGATGCGGTTATAAGAGGCGTCCCAGCCTTTGATACCGATTGTTTCAGGATGTTCGCTAAGGGAGAAGTTACCATGCTTCACGAGTGTAAAACGATCCGTTTTGAAAAATATGGGGCAATATTCGCCGGCTTCTTTTCCGTCATCACGTCCTACGCCGAGTGTAGTATACTGAGGAAGTCCTTGTTTGAGATCTTCCATCTGGTTATGGCATACTTCCTGCATTCCCAGTAAATCGGGTTGGTAATAGGTAATCATCTTGCAAACGTTGTCTTTACGGTATTTCCAGTTGTTAGCACTGTCCGAAGGGGCATCAAGGCGGACATTAAAAGTCATCACTTCCAATGGCTGTACATTTTGTACAGGTTGGTTCTTACAGCTGCTAAGGAGAAAGATGCTGCAGACACAAAAAAGAAAAGTTGTGTATTTCATGCTTTCTAAATATTAGTTTCTGATTGTGTATAAAATAAGATAATCATTTAAGTGTCAGTCTTGCTGTTTTCACGGTTTGGCTGCTTCCGCCTATCATAACGTCGAAATCTCCTGGTTCGGCTACATGATTCAGATTGTAGTCGTAGAAGCTTAACAAGTCCGGAGTGATTTTGAAAGAAACTGTCTTGCTTTCGCCTGCTTTGAGGAAAATCTTCTCGAAACCCTTTAGTTCCTTGACCGGACGGGTAATGCTTCCCACCAAGTCGCGGATGTAAAGCTGTACAACTTCTGCACCGTCACGTTTACCGGTATTGGTTACGGTTACTGTGGCAGTAATGAAACCGTCTTGCTTCATAGTTGGATTGCTTAATACGATATCGCTGATCCGGAAGGTGGTGTATGACAAACCGTAGCCAAACGGATACAGCGGGTCATTGTCAACATCCAGATAGTTGCTGCGGAATTTTTCGAACCATTTGCCTTCCGGTAGAGGACGACCTGTATTTTTGTGGTTGTAGAACAAAGGAATCTGTCCTACATTCTTGGGGAATGTCATGGTGAGTTTACCACTCGGGTTTACATCTCCGAAGAGCACGTCACCAATGGCATAAGCAGCTTCACTTCCGCCAAACCACACATTTAGTATAGCGGGTACATTTTCATGTTCCCATGTTAGACTCAAAGGTCGTCCTGTAAATAGAGTCAGCACCACCGGTTTTCCGGTTTTTAGTAATGCCTCCAGCAAGACACGTTGTACATCGGGAATGTTCAGTTCGGTGCGGCTTGAGCTTTCTCCGCTCATTTCGGAAGATTCTCCGAGAACTGCTACTATAACATCTGCATCTGCGGCTACATTCAATGCTTCATCCAACATTTCTTTGTCCGTTCTGTTGTCGCGGTTAAGCGAACGTCCGAACATGGTGGCACGTTCTTCGTATGCGGCATCACTGATAAGGTTGCTGCCTTTGGCGTAGGTGATGTTTACCTTACCTGTCATCATTTCTTTCAATCCTTCGTAAACAGAAGGATAATCATTGAGCCGTGCTGCCACACTCCATGTGCCGGGCATGTTGCTTCGTGTATTTGCCAATGGTCCGATAACTGCAATCGTACCTTTCTTTGTTAACGGTAATACGGGGGGCTCGCCGGCTTTTGCCGGTTCATTCTTTAAGAGGACAAAACTTTCGCTTGCGATCTTGCGGGCAGTGTTGCGGTGTTCTTTGGTGAAAATATCGCGTGCGGGGCGGCTCAGGTCACAATATTTGTAAGGATTGTCAAACAAACCAAGTTTGTATTTTGCTTCGAGGATGCGACGGCATGCTGTATTCAGTGTTTCCATGTTAATTTTTCCTTCTTCCAAAGATTTCTTCAGTGTGCCGATGAAACCTTCACTTACCATGTCCATATCCACGCCTGCATCGAGTGCACGTGCGGAAACAGTTTGCAAGTCTCCAATGCCGTGTGCCATCATCTCTTGGATACCGGTAAAATCGGTCACCACAAACCCGTTGAAGCCCCATTGTTTGCGCAACACATCTGTCATCAGCCATTTATTGGCAGTGGCGGGTATGCCGTCTACTTCGTTAAACGAAGCCATTACGCTGCTTACACCGGCATCAACGGCTGCTTGATAGGGATAGAGGTATTCATTGAACATACGGTTACGGCTCATATCTACGGTATTGTAATCGCGTCCGGCTTCTCCGGCTCCGTATAAGGCGAAATGTTTTACACAAGCCATGATTTCATCGTTGCGTTTCAGTTGATTGTTTAAGCTACTCCCTTGATAACCCAATACCATTGCTTTTGCGATTGCACCTCCTAAGAATGGATCTTCTCCACTGCCTTCGCTGACACGTCCCCATCGCGGATCACGGCTGATGTCCACCATTGGGCTGAATGTCCACGATATACCATCGGCACTTGCTTCAATAGCTGCAATGCGGGCTGATTCTTTGATAGCTTCCAGATTCCAAGAGCAGGAGAGTCCCAATGGAATAGGGAATATGGTTTCGTAGCCGTGTACTACGTCCATGCCGAACAGCAAGGGGATGCCGAGCCGGGAGTTCTCCACTGCCAACCTTTGTACGTCGCGTATCTTGTCCACCCCTTTCAGATTGAAGAGTCCACCTACAAGTCCTTGCTCGATTTTCTTGGCTACATTGCTACTCTTGGCCTGTCCGGTAATGATTTCACCTGCAACAGGTAGATTCAGTTGACCTATTTTTTCCTCTACAGTCATTTTCTTCATCAGAGTACTGATGAAGCGCTCCATGTCTTGTGGAGATTTTTGTGCTTGTACATTAATGATGCTTGCCAAAGTAGCAACCAGTAACAGACTTATTCTTTTGAAAATTTTTTTCATGATATGTTTTGTTATGAGATTTTTCCAAGTTCCGCAAGTTGATAATAATCAGTAATAATAAATGAACTGCTATTATTAACTTGCAAAAACTTGATTAGTTTGAGAGATTATTCATCTTTCGGTTCTTTCAGTAAATCGGGTATCTGGGTGTATTGATTAAAAGGTAGCGGGAGAAGTGCCTTGTCTTCCGACCATCCTTTCAATTCTGTTTTTGCCAAACCGGTACGGCAAAGGTCATTGTAACGTTCACCCCATTCGCACATAAGCTCCATGCGGCGCTCGTCAATAACCTGTTTAAAAGTTACATCGGTAAGTTCCGGCATTTTGGCCCGTCTTCTTACTTCATTGAACGGGGCATCACCATTCTTGCCATTCTTGATTTTAGCTTCGGCATTCATCAACAGAACATCGGCGTACCGGAAAATACGTGCATTATTATTTGTGCCATATTTTGTTCGTCCCGGTGTCAGTTGGTTGAGCGGAGTGTAAGCTTTACCATTCCAGCAGTCAGTCTTTGTCTTATCTGTTTGTGGTTGGATATAATCCCCATCCGGTGTTGTTGAACCTGCCAATAGAAAGGAAGTAGTGGCACGCACTGTTTCTCCACGTTCGTAAGCCCAATCACGGAAGGATTTCAAAATACCGCAATCTCCCCAACCGCTAATGTTACTACCGGAATTACTTGGTCCTTGACAAACGAACCACTGGTCACCGTCAATCAACTCACCGGAACCATTACCGAAGTCAGTCATTTGACATTCGAATATAGATTCATCACAAAGTTTACCGGGGATTTTGAATAACTGGTAGAAGTCTGGATATAGTGAGAAATTGCCATATTTGATAATATCTTCTGTTAATTCTTCCACCTTTGTATAGTTGCCCATGTTCAGGTGAATCTTAGCTGCTAACATTTCGGCAGAGAAGGCTGTAACAGCTCCTTTATGTTCGCTCTGATTGGGACGAATGCGTGGCATATTATCAATACCGTACTGCAAATCTTCAAGTGCGTATTTGTTTACTGCATTAGCGGTAGAGCGACTTAAATCAATCTGATTATTGTCACGGAGGATGGTAACCGGTCCAAATGCCTGAACCAGACGGTAGTAAGCATAAGCGCGCATAAACATCACTTCACCGCGATATGCTTTATAGTTCTTCCTATCATTATCGTTAGTGATATTCTCGGCGTATAGATCTAACGATTCAATGGCCGCATTGGCAGTTTTGATAATATTGTAATATTGCATCCACAACTCATTGAATCCCCAGAAAGAGTCATTATACTTGTATTCACTCAAGTTGTAATAATCACTTCCATTCCATTGACCGCTGAATACATCTTGGTCGCGAATCGTGGTAATTTCCCATATTACCCAGTGTAAACCGCTGGTACGAATCTTTGCATATACACCTGATACGGGTTGATACATGTTGCTGATATTGGTATAATCTACCTTTTCTTCAGGAACCTTGCCTTCAGGTTCTTTATCTAGAAAACCATTGCAGGATGTAAATGACAGCATCATCAAGGCAGCCATTATTATATATGTAAAAGGTCTTATTAATGTTTTCATTAGTTTTAAATTATTAATGGATTATTTCTTAGAAGTCAAGTCTCAAACCTAATGTGTAAGTGGATGTTAAAGGATATACTTCTGTATCCCAACCTTGGCTATCGGACAATTCTGGGGTGAATGTGTTGGCCTTGAAGGTGGTGAACGGACGGTCGGCAGTCAAGCTCAGGCGTAAGCCCGGCATGGTGTAGTTACCCAACTTAAGGTTATGGAATGTATATCCGAGTGTGATATTCTGAATACGGAAGTAATCAGCACTTTCTACAAAGTAAGAACTATATTTTTGGTCACTTACGTTCCAAGGCTTCAATAGAGCAGCGGCCGAAGGATTGGAGTTCGTAGAGCCCGGTCCTGTCCAACGATTTTCATATTGAGCGCGATCGAAGTTATAGTTCTGAGTTGAATAGCGGAGTGCACGTTTGCGGTTGAACATCTGAGCTCCGGCTTGACCGTAAGTAGTAAGTTGGAAATCAAGGTTCTTGTAAGTAAGACCAAGGTTGATACCATAGGTGAAATTAGGGATATAAGAACCTAAGGTAGTACGGTCATTCCCATCAAGAATTCCATTTCCATCAAGATCGGCATATTTTAAGTCACCCGGTACACAACCGTTGTCAACTGCAATAGGATCGTTGGCAATTTCTTCAGCTGTTTGGTAAACACCTATCATTTTGAAACCATAGAATGAATTCATTTCCTTGCCTACGATATTGACAGTCTTACCACCTCTGATAATGCTGTTGCCATTCAGGTCTTTTACACGGTTTCTTAAAGTAGAGATGTTCACACCGATATTGTAAGAGAAGTCTCTGCCGATTTTGTCACTCCAGTTGGCACTTATGTCGATACCGGAGTTGAGAATCTTACCATAGTTTCCGGCAAGAGTCGTAGTACTGAAAGGAAGCAATGGAGCAATTACAGCATTGTTAGTCATACGGTGATAGTAGTCAACATCGATGTTTAGGCGGTTGTTGAAGGTAATGAAATTAATACCGGCATTCCACTCTTCAACAACTTCCCATTTCAACCAACTGAAGTATGTATTGTTTTGATAACCGGGGATGGTGGCGTTGCCAAATACACCGGATGAACCGTTTCCGGTCGCGATAGAGGCAAAACCGTCACTGGCTGCTACTTGGTCGTTACCCAGTTTACCCCAACTTGCACGTAGTTTCAGGAAGTCAATCCATTTTTGATCTTTTAAGAAAGATTCTTCCGACAAAACCCAAGCAGCACCTACTGAAGGAAAGTAACCCCAATGTTCCTGATATTTACTGGAACCATCGGCACGCATGGTGAACATCAATAGGTATTTATCATTATAATTGTAGTTTAGACGGGCAAAGTAAGAAAGACCTCTGTAGCAATAACCGTCATCTTTTACGGTAGCCCCCGCAGCATCACCATTCTTGATGTACCAATATTCATCTGCTCCATCGGGAACATTGCTTGCTTTGCCTTCGAACATACGCCATTGCTCCTGACGCATGGAATAACCTGCCATGGCTCCAAATTTGTGCTTGCCCCATTGGTCACTGTAGGTCAAAGTGTTATCCCAAATGTAGTTGTAATACTTGTTTTCGTTTTTTGTAAGTTGGGTAGTAGCTGATTGCTGCCAACTGCTTACGTAGTATTTCGGAGTAAATTCACGGCCTTGTGTGGAAAGGAAACTATAAGAATAATTTGTCTTGAAGTTCAGTTTGCTGGGAATAAAATCAATTTGAGCATAAAAGTTACTCAATACCTGATAGTTTTCTTTGCTTGAATCGAAATACTTGGCAGTTGCAATTGGATTATAGAAGTTTGTTGATGTATAACCGATTGCATCAGGAGAACCGAATTTGTCAGGGAATGCCTTGTCATTGCTCTCATCATAAAGAGCTACGATAGGAGGACAGTTGAAGGCCTTTTGCCATGCCTGATTGTTAGGTACTTGCTGTGTAGATTTACTGAATACACCGTTGAAACCTACTTTTAGCCAATTTGTTGCATCATAGTCAACAGAACCACGGAAGTTCATTCGTTTGTAGTTATTGTCAACATTCATAATACCATCTTGGTATAGATAGCTTGCACCTACAGAGTAAACAGCCTTATCGGAACCTCCGTTTATATTTAAACTATGGTTTGTGATGGCGGCAGTACGCAGAAGTTGATCGTACCAGTTATTGTCTGCTCCGAAAGTCCAATTGTGAAAGTCTGGATCGGCATAACTGCCGCCGTATTTGTCAATGGACTGTTTGAAATTTGTTTGATACGAATCATAATTTCCTTCGAGAAGCATAGTTGCATATTCGTGAGCATTGCAAAGTTCCAGTACATTGGATGCTTTTTGAATACCTACATAACCATCGTAAGAGATCTTAGTTTTTTGATTGCGAGAACCTTTTTTAGTTGTAATGAGAACGACACCGTTTGCAGCACGTACTCCATAAATTGCAGCTGCCGAAGCATCTTTCAAAATAGACATTTCTTGAATATCTGCATTGTTAAGGAAGTTGATGTTGTCATAAAACATACCATCTACTACAAACAGCGGTTTACTGTTGGAGAATGAACCTATACCACGTATCTGTATGGTAGGACCTTCACCGGGAGCACCATTGTTTACGATATTAACACCCGGAACTTTTCCTTGAAGAGCAGCCATGGGTGTGGTAGATGGAACTGCTGTAAGTGCTTCACCTTTAACTACGGTAATAGGGGCTGTCAAGTCTTTGGCTTTTGCTGCACCATAACCGATTACGACGACTTCTTCTAATTGTTGGGAGTCTTCTTTCAGCGTAACGTTGATAATTGACCGTCCGTTTACTTTTATGTCTTGGGTTAACATACCTATATAACTTACGGTAAGTATTGCATTTCCCGGTACATTGTTTAATGTGTATTTTCCGTCTAAATCGGTAACAACACCGTTGTTAGTGTCTTGCACGAGAATGGATACGCCAATCATCGGTTCACCCGATATATCGGTTACGGTACCTGTTACTATTTTTGTCTGAGAGAATGCCGGCATCGTTACCAATAACAGGCATGCCATTAAGAACAAACTTTTAAGCCGTATGGCTCTTTTACGAAGAAAATGTGTTTTACTCTTCATTGCATTAAATTTTTAGTGGATAACTTGTGTTAGTTGATCCTTAGCTCTGCTGCGTAGTGCTTGGATTCAACTTTATCACAAATGTATAAATTCAGATATGTGGATAATAAAAAATACATTCACTACAAATACATATCCTTGAAAATTGGTGGTTTAAAGAATACTTATTTACTACTCAATTAATAATAAATATCTGGTTATTAGATATATACTCATATTAATTTATTTGCTTGTTGTGCAAGTTCTGCATGATTGGAATCTGATTTTAACTGAAAGAATATTGGGATGAATTTATTCTATCCCCAAGAAAAATTCATTTAGGTTCTGTGTAGGTTTTAAATCTAACTTTTTGCGCAAACGGTATCGATTGTTTTCTACGGCACGAATAGAAAGATTCATTAAAGATGCTATATCTTTAGTATCCATATTCAGTTTCAGACAGGCACAAAGGCGTAAATCATTGTTGGTAAGTGATGGATATTCCTTTTTTAGTGCTTTAAAAAAAGTGCGGTGCTTTTGTTCGAATTTTATCAGGAACATTTTCCAATCGTCCTCGGTATCGAGGTTGTTGGCGAGTAGGTTGTTTATTTTCTGATAGAAAGGAAGCAATGACTTTTGTGTATTCTTTGCACAAATTTCATCAACAATCGCTTTTAGCTTTAAGATAAGTTCATTCTTCCGGATAATGAATGAAGTTTGCGTAAACAGTTCAGCATTCTTTTCTTCGATTTCATTTTGTAATTCTTCGTTCATTCTGCGCAGATGTTCGGCTTCCTGTGCCTTCATACGTCTGAGATGCTTGGTTTGCAATCGCCTTTTCATCAGCCAGAAGATAATGAACAAGGCAAAAGTAACTAACAGGCAGCAAGAGAGATACCACCAGACGGTACGATACCATGGAGGAAGTATTTCAAAGTTGATGACTGTGTCAGCCGAGTAGTTGTTTAATTCGTCTGTAGTGCGGAGGTGTAGGGTATAATTACCTTCCGGTAAACGGGCATAGGAAATACTGTTTCGTTGTTTGGGTTCACTCCATGTACTGTCCACTTTTTCCAGCAAGTATTCTACGAAGAGGTCTTCGGCAAACGCATCATTGACAGAGAAACCTACAGTAACAGTATTATCTTCGTAAGGTATCTGAATACGTTTGGAAAGATCAACATATCCATTTTTCTGATATTGCCCGGTATGTACAAATTCTATATTGGGAGAAGCAAGCTGTATGTTCTGGTGCTTGATATGTTGGGAGTTATGGAGAATGAAACCGGTATCCAAGCAAATGAGTGAAAGCGAATCATTCAGTATGGAAATATTTTCGAATGCAGTAATCAGTGCCAGATTATCTGTCTCTACTTTATAACTCTCATTGATACGTGCAATATAACCGTCATAGAAAAAACGGTAAACAGAAGAGCCTGTAATAGCCCAGCTTTCTTCACTGTTGATAGGGACGATGCGTTTGAGGTTGCTTATGTTCTGGAAACATTGATTCAGAAGCAAATTTGGCTGCAGGCTGTCACTATTCTCGTCGTAGGAATAAAAGTGGTTGCCTCCCAGAAACACAACACGACCACTTGCCTTAAAAACCTGCATATGTACAGGAAGTGTATTGTCTTTTTCGTGTCCGTAATAGGTATAGTAGCGAAAAGCATCCATTTTTTCGTTCAGTCGGCATTTGTAGATTCCTCTACTGACAGTTTCTAACCATATATTACCAAGATGGTCTATTTCTGCATCATAAATTGGATCCGTAATCTGCCGCATGATATTTACTTTACCAGTTTCTTTGTTAACTATGCAAAGTTCATTATAAGTGATTACAATTTCTATTCTTTTTTTATTAACAGTAGCTTTTATTACTCGGAACACTCCGGTGTTAAGATGATATAACTCGCGAATGTTGAGATCCGGGCGGATTTCAAGCAATCCGTTGTTATGACCACAGTATAAATGTCCGTCAATGTGCTGTAAAGACCATACCTGCCCTTGTGTTCCTTCAATGAGTTTCAGTGAAGAAAATATTTCAAGATCATTTGTTTTCTCTTTGGCAGTATAGTAAACACCTTGGTTAGTACCGATCAACAAGTAGTCATTCCACTGAGTTGCGGTATATACGGCACTCGAACTTCCATCAACGGATTGGTAGTAACTTAGCCCGTCTGTATAACGAATGTAGGCAAGACCGCGATCCATGGCTACCCATATATTGTTGCGATTATCTTCATATAAGGATAGTATCGTATTATTTTGCAGAGAGTTGACAGTGGAAAAATGGTTAAGGATCTTTCCATGAGTATCGACTTCGTATATTCCGCTCAATTGTGTACCTAAATAATAAGTTTTCCGTTTGGCACAATAGATTCCGCAATTCAGTTCTTGCCCGTTCAGTTGGCGGGAAAGGACATTATTCCAAGGAATAAAGTTTTTACGATCATAAATATAGATTTCACCTGCAGAAGTACCTATTAAATAATGGTTCTCTCCGTAAGGCAGAATGACTCGGGTAGTAGTTCCATTTAGAAACTCACTACCTTCAATTTTATTTAATTCCCCATTCTTTAGCTGGTACAGAGAACCGTACATTTTCTGAACCAAATATTCATTTCTGACTTTTAATAATAACAGGAACCCCTCAGTTGTACTAAGCCTTCTTATCGTCTGCCGATTGTAAACATAAATGTTTTTAAATGTCTGAAAATATACTTTGTCTTCATCTATCCAGATGCGCCAAAAGCTTTCATTATCCAGACTTTTGGGCGGTAACAAATTGTTGAGGGAAGTATATTTCAGTTTGCCTGACCGGTCTCTGTCCCATCTACCCAATTCTTCTGTCCCACCGGTATAGATTGTATAATGTGATTCTATAGCCAATGCTCGTACTATAGGGGAGTTGGGTATGGAGTATAACTCCCATTCCATGCCATCGGATTCTAACAAACCGATGTCATTTCCAAAATACATAACACCTTTTTTATCCTGTCCTATAGACCAGTTTTTATTGGCAGCATGGTATTTGTCACGGGCAAAGTTGATAACATAAGGCTTTTGGTTGGCAAGAGAGTGGCATGCCACCAACAAAGACAAACAGAATAAAAGTAAGTGTCTTTGAAACCTCATTATATTAGTTACTTACATTCTTAATAGCTCCTGTCTCAGGATAGAAAACTACTTGAATGGTACTGTTCTTATTGAATAATCCTTTTTCGAGACTTTCCTGGTTGCCGAATTGAACGATAGGTAACTCTCCTTCAAAAAACTTTTCATTGTTGCTGAATACTTTTACCTGCGCCTGCCCCGGTACGTTGTAGATGATACCGTCTACTTTCCTGTTATCTTTCTTGGACTTTTCATCGGGCAAAGTGACAGTCTTTAAATTAGTCAGCGAGATATAGATAGGTGCTCCGGCTAAATCGTCATTGGCTACTACACCCAATTTTTTTGAAAAACGCAGGGTAACTTGTTTGTCTATATCACCATTAGGGGTGACACGAAGCTTGAATGTCTTTACTTCCCGGTCTGTTGTACCTGTAAACATTTGAAGCATGGCTTGTTCCTGCTCTTCCAGATTGGCAAGCATTAATTTCAATGATTCACCGTCTTTGGGCATATTATCTGCCTGACCGCGTACGATTGCATTCTTACTCTCGCGGATGTTATAAATTTCTTTGGCAACCAGTTCAGCCATTTTAGCGGATGAACTCGCCATGAGAATCTCTTCTGTCATGAAATCGCGCGGGTTCAACTTTTTCTTTGCTGTCTGAGGGGCAGCTTGTGCCGAAACTGTTTTCTTGCCGGCAGGAACATTGATGGATTCAATCAAACCTTCTTCTGTCAAACCAATGAAAGGAGCAACGCTTTTATCTTTCAGCTTGATGAAATAAGTGTTGTCGGGATCAGGTATGCCAACAGAACTGACTTTGATATTTCCTATTTTCCAAGACGTTTCCTCGATGTTTGATATTCCGGTCAGGCGCAGATAGCGGTCGGCATATTTGCAGAATTCTCCCGGAGTATATTGGGTTTTAATGGCATTTACTTCAATTTCAATTACAGATTTGGGTAATGCATAAGTGACACCGTCTGCACTTTTACCGGGCATATATACCGAAACATCTGTTTGGGCAAAACATCCGGCGGAAATTAATAGACTGAATAGTAGAATGGCTTTTTTCATATCCTTATATAATGAATTTTGCTATTGGCGCAAATATAAATAATCTTTTCTTACTAACTGCATTACGAATCTTGTATTTAGCTTAATTTATTCCATGCAGCAGGTAGATAATTAATAATATCACTCGAGATGAGGCTGATTTCACCCACTTGTTCGGCAGCTAAGTCACCTGCCAGTCCGTGAACATATACTCCGAGTTTACAGGCTTCTTCGGAAGTATAACCTTGTGCAAGCAGTGCCAAAATAATACCCGTCAGCACATCTCCGCTACCCGCAGTAGCCATTCCCGGATTGCCTGTCGGGTTGAAATAGAATTTTCCTTCCGGTGTGACAATCGCAGTATAAGCACCCTTGAGTATAATATAAACTTTCAAGGTTGCAGCCATTTCGCAAGCTTTGGTCAGGCGTATGAATGAATCATGGCATTTGCCTACCAGTCTGTCCATTTCTTTCGGGTGAGGGGTGAGAATGGAATTCTTTGGAATTAAGGTCAGCCAGTTATGGTTTTCCGATAAGATGTTTAAAGCATCTGCATCCAATACTATCGGACTTGTACAAAGACGTAACTGCCCGGATAATGCCAATGCTGTTTCTTTTTCCTGTCCCAGTCCCGGTCCTATGGCGACTGCCTGATAAATATCGGTTTCAACCGGAGCAACGAAATAGTTATCGTGAATGTCGTGCTGCACCATTGCTTCGGGAACGGCGGTTTGTAGAATATTGTTGTTACCGACCGGGGCATGTACAGTAAGCAGCCCGATGCCGGAGCGCAGACATGCTTTGGCGGCAAGGACGGAAGCGCCTGCCATGCCATAGGAACCTGCTATCAATAACCCGTGCCCGAAATTTCCTTTGTGTGCAAAAGCTTTTCTTGGCTTAATTATTTCACGAATATCTTCTTCTTCAAGCAGCTCGTAATTCGTGGGAGTATCGCGTAGCGCTTCTTCGTTCAGCTTTATATCCAATAATTTCCATTCTCCGACAATTTCCTGATTTTCGGCAAAGAGAAATGCAAGCTTGGGGAGCTGCAAACTCAGTGTCAGGTCGGCGCGGATAATGTGATTCTTCAAATTATAGGTATTGTCTTCTCCCATTAATCCTGAAGGCATATCAATGGAAATAACCGTGGACGGCGAAGCGTTGATGTATTTCACAACGGCGGCAAAACCTCCGTTCAGAGGTTTGTTGAGTCCCGAACCGAACAACCCGTCGATTACTATATCCTGTTCTGTCAATGCCGGGGGATCGAATTTTGTGGTTATCTCCGAGAAGCCAACCTCATTTGTTTCTAGCAGTCTCTGTTTATTCGTTTCACAGTCTTCCGACAAATGACCGGATGTGTTGAACAGGAATACCTGAACGGAGTATCCTTTTCCTACCAGCATGCGGGCAACGGCTAAAGTATCGCCTCCATTGTTTCCCGGTCCGGCAAAAACTTTGACGGGATAAGTATTATTCCAGCGTCTTGTGATAGCTTCTGTCAACACTTTGGCTGCTCTTTCCATCAGGTCGATGGATGCTATCGGTTCATTTTCTATGGTGTAAGCATCTAACTTTTTTATATCACTGCTTGCGAATATCTTCATGGTTTCTTGTTTTTTTGCAAACTGAAGTTACAAAAAAGAGATAAGTATTTGAATTTCAGAACTAAGTTCTGATGAAGTATCGTAATAGGTTACGAATTAGTTATATACAGAATGTTTTGGATTTCTGTGCGTTGCATAGCTTCAAATAACTCTTTGTGCAAAGATAGCGTAAAAAACGGATATACCAAAAGATGTTTTATATAAAATCTAAAGATTAAAACACCACCCTTTTCAGAGGTATAAAAGACCTTTTTTTCGCCTGAATACCATTACCCCACAAATAGGGTAACCATATTCAGACTATGGCATAGCCGCAGAACAATCCCCCGCCAGCAGTGAATACACTTGCCGACGGGGGATATTTCTTTTTCCGGCTATGTGAGCGGTATCTTTTATGATTATCTACCCACCCTTTATTTGGTGACGTCTTTAAAAGCCGTGTCCATAGCCTCGTAATGGTCGCCATCGTGAATACTTAAAGCAGCAACAAAGCTGTTCAAGGTGCGAATGGCATCCAGACGATGTTCCATGCTTTGTTCTTCCGTATTGCTCAATACATCTATTGCCGTAGTCAAATGTCCTTTCAATTCTTGTAATGCTGATAAATCCTGAATAGGCAATAAATAAAATAGTTCCTTCCCGTTAGGGGACTTCACGATGCCTTGTAAGGCGGTTGATTGTAATTCCATAGGTTGTTATATTAAAAAATGACGTAACGCTGCCGGTCACGAATCCGAGGCATCGCCAAACGCCCAAAACAAGATGAACCGACAGGTTACGTCAAGATATAACCCATCCGGTTCATTTACTCTTGCTTTTTGAAATTGGCGATTTCCGGATTGCAGTAAACGAACAAGTATCACGATGCTATTTGCACCGCTGGTTGCAAAGATAGAAAAAGAATAGAATATTTCATTATATCTCTGTGAAGGATTTATCAATCAGCTATTTTAAAACAATCTTATAGCTCAATATCCTACGGAGTCTTAACACCATAGCGGGTAACCACTATGGGACGTTTAATAGTGAATTTTACTATTGATTGTTTCTCATTTCGCTCTCTAATATAACCTCTCCTCAATATGCGATAGTCTAATCGGACTATACTAATTCTATTCAGGGACAAAGGTATTTACAGGTTCTTCACGGACAAACAAGGTCAAGCCGCAAGCGGTTCTGACAAAAATCTTCCTGCTGTACTTCGTCCAGAGAGTATTTTTCTCATAAACCTTGTTTGTCCTAAACCTTACACCTTTTGTCGTCCCAGAACAGAATCAGCATACTCCGGCTCTTTAGACGCATATAAAAAAAAGTCAAGGTTATGAGAACGAAACAAGAAAACAAAATAATAGAACAGAATAACACTCCTCTCATTACCGCATATATCAATCAAACAACAACGAAAATGAAAACAAGGTATAAGATAGCAGTTTGGGCACTTGTTGCCATAACAGGTTCAGCACTTTTGGGTGGTAACTTTTGGTGGTGGTTAATAGGCTTGTTGGCAGGCAAGTTTGTAATCCGCATACTCTTTACCATAGCGTTGGCGATAGTCATTTACTGCCTTGTCTATGCCTTCATCATCGGTGGAATACTTTGGATATTAATCGGATAAACAATATGGATATGATAGCGACACAATTCGTACAGTGGGAAGTTCAACCCCTTGAAAATTTGAATGGAAGCCGTGTGTACCAGCTTCGGGAAAAGCTCAATAACGGGCATAAAATGGATAGAGCCGAAAAAGACTGGCTTGCGGAAAATGTACGGAACAACACCTATTTCCGTACCGCAGTTCCGCTAATGGGTTACCGTTTCGACTTTTCAGACGTACTCCGCAAGTTCCTTGTGAACCAATACGGACAATGGAGCGAGTATTATGCGCCCGACAAAACAAGCCTTCGCAACACCTTATACGGTACAATCAATCAAATAGTAGAAATTTAATCAAAATAATATCATAATGAAAACAAGACGAGGAAAAACAGCAGCGCAGCAATGCAGATATTACGAGGTAGATAACATTTTCGAGTATATGGTATCGACCTACATAAACGGCAACATTACTTCATTTAAGGAACTGCACAAGGAGTTGAACCGTGAAGCGAAGAAAGACTTTATCGACTATCTGTTCAACGAGGTAATTCCTGCATGGCGGATAGAGATAATACAAGCAACCATTTAACAACCCTAAAATAAATACACAATGAAAGTTTCAGCACCTTTTAAGAACGCTATCCAATCCTATTTGGAGCAGAGAGCCGAATATGACGAATTATTCGCCCGCTCAT
>ERZ826016.1192-NODE-1192-length-25909-cov-4.504255_pt1 | contig 25909 bp, 20 predicted proteins | sample MGYA00519872_ERZ826016 | MGnify/ENA primary metagenome ERZ826016 (study PRJEB31778, sample SAMEA3449218) | human gut metagenome | biome: human gut; feature: human-associated habitat; material: faeces | place: United Kingdom | collected 2010/2012 ... | reverse complement strand
CATGGTAGCCTTCTTTTTCCATTCCTTCTGCTGGTGCATTTCTTATATGCATTGGTACTTCGCCTGTATCTTTATTTGCAACATCTTCCAAAGCTTGATTTATTGCCAAATAGCTAGCATTGGACTTTTTAGAAGTTGCGACGTATACTGCCGCTTCTGCAAGTATTATTCTTGCTTCTGGCATACCAACCATGTGTACAGCCTCCATAGCACTCGTTGCAAGTATTAATGCATTAGGGTTTGCCATTCCTACATCTTCTGATGCAGCAATTACAATTCTTCTTGCTAGAAACATTGGGTCTTCTCCTCCATTTAATGCTCTTGCCAAATAAAAAATTGCAGCATCTGGATCGCTTCCTCTCATCGATTTAATGAATGCACTAATATTATCGTAATGGCTATCTCCTTTTTTATCAAAGATTGCTTTTCTATTTTGAACACTTTCTTTTGCAATCTCATCAGTTATTGTAATGTATCCGTCTGATCCAATATTAGTTGTTAATACAGCCACTTCAAGTCCATTTAGTGCAGTTCTAACATCTCCATTTGCTGTTTCTGCAATTTTTCTTAAAGTTTCATCTGAAATTTTTATTTTATATTCTCCAAGTCCTTCTTTTTTCTCCAATGAATTTTTTAAAATAGTATAAATATTTTCTACTGTTAATGGTTGCAGATGAAATACCATAGACCTCGATATTAAAGCCTTATTTACTTCAAAATAAGGATTTTCCGTTGTTGCACCAATTAAAATTACAGTTCCATTTTCTACAAATGGAAGCAATGCATCTTGTTGCAATTTATTAAATCTATGAATCTCATCAATAAATAATATACATCTTCCAGATGGGTTTAAAAAAGGGTTTTTAGCTTCCTCTATTGCATTTTTAATGTCTCCAACTCCTGCAGTTACAGCATTTAATTTTGTAAATTTATATTTAGTAGTATTACTTATAACCCTTGCAAGAGAAGTCTTTCCGCACCCAGGAGGGCCCCATAAAATAATGCTAGAAAGTCTATCTGCCTTTATTGTTCTATATAAAATTTTATCTTGTCCTAAAATTTCTTCTTGTCCAACATAGTCTTCTAGTGTTTTAGGGCTCATTCTATATGCTAATGGTTCGTTTGCATTCATGTTTGCTCTTTTCGCCTCCAAAGCTATTACATTTTTTTATATTCTATATTAAAAACGATTATTTTTCAATGTTTATATGCGAATTTTACCTTCATTTACTTTTTTTCCTTGATTTTTTTGCCATTTGCGCGTATAATTTCCTTATATTAATTTAGAGATGGGAGTGTTTCTTATGGAAAAAGTAACAATTAAAGATTTATATCGTAACACAGAAAATTACATTGACAAAACTGTTGAAGTTGCTGGCTGGGTTAGAACAGTTAGAGATTCAAAAGCTTTTGGATTTATAGAATTAAATGATGGTTCTTTTTTCAATAATTTGCAGATAGTTTTCAACGACAAATTAGCAAATTTTGAAGAAGTTCGTAAATTAACAATCAGTTCATCTATTATAGTAAATGGAAAAGTTGTAAAAACAGAGAATGCAAAGCAACCATTCGAAATTCATGCAGATAGTGTAGAAATATTCAATCTAGCAGATGCAGATTATCCATTACAAAAGAAAAGACATTCTTTTGAATATTTAAGAACTGTTGCACATTTGCGTCCAAGAACAAATACTTTTAATGCAGTATTTAGAATTAGAAGTGTCGCAGCATTTGCAATACATGAGTATTTCCAAAACAATGGATATGTATATGTTAATACTCCTATAATAACATGTGCCGACTGTGAAGGTTCAGCCGAAATGTTTAAGCTTACTACATTAGATTTGGACAAGCCACTTCCTCAAAAAGATGGAAAAACAGATTTTAGTGAAGATTTATTTGGTAAAAAAGCTTACATTACAGGTTCTGGACAGCTTCATGGCGAGACATTTGCAGAAGCCTACGGAAAAATTTACACATTTGGTCCAACATTAAGAAGCGAAAATTCAAATACAAAAACACACGCCAACGAATTCTGGATGATTGAGCCAGAAATTGCATTCTGCGATTTGGAGCAATTAATGGACATAGAAGAAGATTGCTTAAAATTCGTAGTTTCTAGAGTTTTGGAGAAGTGTCCAGAAGAAATGGAATTCTGTAATAATTTTATCGAAAAAGGATTAATCGATAAGCTACACAAATTAGTTAATTCAAAATTTGTCAGAATTGATCATAAAGAAGCTATCGATATTTTAAAGAAAGCAGACAAAGAATGGGAATTTAAACCTGAATATGGCGAAGATTTAGCAAAAGAACATGAGAAATATTTAACAGAGTATTTCAATGGACCAGTATTTGTAAAGAATTGGCCAAAAGACATAAAATCATATTACATGAAACTTAACCCAGATGGAGAAACCGTTGCAGGTGTTGACCTAGAAGTTCCAGGAGCAGGAGAAATTATGGGTGGTTCTCAAAGAGAGGAAAATTACGATAAATTAGTTGCTCGTATGAAAGAAATGGGTATTGCAACAGAGCCATTATACTGGTATCTAGACTTACGTAGATATGGCTCAGTAATTCACTCTGGTTTCGGATTAGGATTTGAAAGACTTCTTATGTACATTACAGGAATCGAAAACATAAGAGACGTAATCCCTTATCCAAGAACACCAAATAACTGTGATTTCTAATACGTTAAAAGAAGCATTTATATAGTGCTTCTTTTTGTTTGCACTGTTTAAATCTTTCAAAAAATAAATTAGACTTTTAAAGAGCATTCAAATTTACTTGAATGCCCTTTGTTTTATTTATTAATTTTTTGTCTTACATATTCGTACAACATAATCCCAGTTGCAACAGATGCATTTAAACTTTCCGTCTTGCCCAGCATAGGTATTTTTACTCTGTTATCAGCTATTGCCTGTACTTCTTTTGAGACACCATTTGCCTCATTTCCAATTACAATTACTTTTTTATTGTATTCTATATCATAAACACTATCGTTTGTATCTAGTGAAGTTACAACAACCTTGAATTTATTTTTCTTTATTTCTTTAAGGGTCGCAACCAAATCATCAGTTTCTATTACTTTTACTCTTAATATTGCTCCCATGGTTGACCTTACAACTTTTGGATTATAACTATCTGCAGTTGTCTTTGTAACTATTATCTGTTTTAAATTTACACTATCTGCAGTTCTTAAAATGGTTCCTAAATTTCCTGGGTCTTGTATTCCATCTAGTGCAAGGATTATATCTTGATCATATTGTATTTTTTCTGTTTTACTAGGCTTTTCTAAAACAGCAAGAATTCCCTGTGGAGCAACAACATCAGTCAAAAAGTTAAATACTTTTGCATTTACATATATGCAATCATATTTTGCAATTTCATATAAAAGTTTCTGTTCTATATCTCCAGTTTTTAAGCACTCTTCACAAACAACAATTTTATCTATTTTAGCATTTGCTACAATAGCCTCTTCAATCATCTTCACACCTTCAATTATATACAACCCAGCTTCATCTCTGTACTTTTTATCTTTTAACTTTTTAATATTTTTTACAGTTTCATTATCTTTACTAGTAATAATTTGCATAGCCACTCCTTTTAAGAATTTTATACTTTATTATATCAGAAATAATTCATTATTTTAAAAATCAAACTAGAAGCTCGCCTTTGAGGGGTCCGAATGGAGCCCCGACCAAGAGCGACATGTTGGATTTTAAAAATTGAATTATTTCTGTATAGACACTAACATTTCCTTAATCATTTCTATAATCTTCTTTTCGTCTTTTTCGTTTGTGTTTAATGTTATGTAGGGTTCAATTCCTTGTGAGAATCTTATTTTTGGTCCGTATTTTGTTACTAATTTGTTTATAATGTCTCCATTTATTTGAATGTTGTCTTTGTCTAAATAGAATACTACATTCTTTCCTTTTTGTGATAGTTTAAGCACATTTGCGTTTCTTGCAAGTATTTTTATTCTTGCAATTTCTATTAAATTTTCAACTTCTGTTGGCATTGTTCCATATCTATCTATTATTTCATCTATAACGTCTTCTATATCTTTATTGTTTCTACACAATGCAATATCTTGATAGATTTCAATTTTTTGTGCGCTGTCTTCTATGTATGTTTCTGGAATATAGCTTGATAAATCGATGTCTATTTGTACGTCTTTTTCTTCTTTTACCGGTGTTCCCTGCATCTCTCTTACGACTTCATCTAGCAATTTACAGTATGTATCATATCCAACTTGCTCCATGTGTCCAGATTGAATTTCTCCAAGCATGCTTCCTGCACCTCTTATTTCCAAATCTCTCATGGCAATTTTAAATCCAGAACCAAATTCGGTAAATTCTTTTATTGCTTTCAATCTCTTGTCTGCAACTTCTGATAATAGTTTATCTCTTCTATATGTTACATATGCGTATCCTTGCCTGTCTGAACGGCCAACTCTTCCACGTATTTGGTACAATTGGGCAAGTCCAAGTCTATCTGCATTTTCTACTATTATTGTGTTCGCATTTGGAATATCTATTCCAGATTCCAAAATTGTTGTGCAAACAAGTACATCTGTTTTATGCTCAATGAAGTCCTGCATTATACTTTCAATCTCTGCTCCAGTCATTTTGCCATGCGCAAATTCAACTCTCGCCTCTGGAACTAATTTTGAAATTTCGTCTGCTTTTCTTATTATTTTTTCAACATTATTGAACAGATAGAATACTTGACCATTTCTTTCAAGTTCTCTTGTTATTGCTTCTTTAATAACTTCATCATCATACTCTAACACATAAGTTTGAACAGGTTTCCTGTTTTGAGGTGGCTCATAGATTACAGACATATCTCTTACTCCAACAATCGACATATGCAGTGTTCTTGGAATTGGCGTTGCAGTCATTGTAAGTACATCTATGTTTTCTTTTAGCTTTTTTATCTTTTCTTTATCCTTTACACCAAATCTGTGTTCCTCGTCTATAATTAGCAAGCCTAAGTCTTTAAATTCCACATCTTTGCTTAAAAGTCTATGTGTTCCAACTACTACATCTACTTCTCCTAGTTTTAGTTTTTTTATTACCTCATCTTGCTCTTTTTTAGTTCTAAATCTGTTTAGCAATTCAACCTTAATTGCAAACTCTTCCATTCTTGTCTTAAACTCTTCATACTGCTGGTTTGCAAGAATTGTTGTTGGAACTAAATATGCAACTTGCTTTTGGTCCATTACAGCCTTAAATGCTGCACGGATTGCAACTTCTGTTTTTCCATAACCAACATCTCCACAAAGTAGTCTATCCATTGGTTTATTCGACTCCATATCTTTTTTCACTTCTGCAATGCATCTTAATTGGTCATCTGTTTCTTGATATGGAAAACTATCTTCAAATTGTTTTTGCCACGGCGTATCTTTAGAAAACATAAAGCCCTGAGCCTTTTGTCTTCTGGCATACAATTCAATTAAGTCTCTAGCAACTTCTTTTAAATTATTCTTTACTCTTGCCTTAGTGTTTTCCCACTCTTTGCTTCCAAGCTTATTAAGTTTAGGCTCTCCATCGCCCCCACCAACATATTTTCTAATGTTATCAAGCATATCTGTTGGCACATACAAAACATCATCGTTTTTATACTTAACCTTTATGTAATCCTTGGTAATTCCGTCTGCTGTTGTAATAGTATTTACACCAATATAAATTCCTATTCCTTGTGTCTTGTGAACAACATAATCTCCAGCTCTTAAATCTGCAAAAACAACCTTTTCTCCCTGTTTGAAAGAATCTGTATGCTTTTTCTTTTTGGGTTCACTAGCAATAAAATCTTCGCCCGTAATTATCATTACATTTGTCTCGTAATTTTCAAAACCAGACGACAGGCTTCCATTTGATATAATTACCGTTTTATTTTTAAAATATTCCTCAATTGAATTTTTATAAATTTTCTCTTGTGAATCTTCTAATTTTTCGAAGTATTTATACTTTATTTCTTCTGGTTCTAATAAAGCCTCAATTTTCTTGCTTCCAGCCTCATTTCCAGCAAGTACTATAACCCTCTTATTTTCATCTAGTGCTTTCTTTATTTCTGTGGTTAAAATGTTCAATTCACTCTTAAAAAAATGCATATCTCTGTATTTAAAATTAAATACATTTGCAGAAAATTTTGTAGTATTCTTATCACTTAATAAGTCTGTTTCGTACAAATATATCAACTGATTTTCCACATTTTTCACAGCATATTTTGCTATATTTTTTATAGAATCTGGAACAATTCTATCTTTTTCTAGCAATGTTTCAATAAGTTGATTATTGTCATTAATTATATTTTTTTGTCTTACATTTATTTTCTCAATATCATCTAAACATATTAAATAATCTTCTCCAATGTATTCCATAAAAGACGATTGCTTATCATAAAACTCATTAAAATATTTATCGACTTTGCTTATATAATCTCCATTTTTTATAAGCTCTATGTCTTCTGTTATATTTTTAGCGTTTTCTTCACTCGCACTCTCTTTTTTAGTCTCAATTTGTTTGCAGATTTCATCGATATTTTTCGTTACAATAAGCTCATGAGATGGATAAATTCTAGCTTCTTCAATCATCTTATTAGAACGTTGAGAAGTTATACTAAAGCTTCTAACTGAATCGACTTCGTCTCCCCAGAACTCAATTCTTACACCCTGTGTGTTAGTAGTTCCAATATCTAAAATTCCGCCTCTTACGCTAAACTGACCTTTTCCATCAACTATATCTGCCCTTTCATATCCTAGGTGAATCAAGCTTTGCTTTAATTCTTCCAAATCGAAACTCTTACCAACTTTAAACTCTAGTAAAGCCTGATACACTTCTTCTTTCGAAATCATCTTTTGCATCATTGCTTCTATAGTTGTAATTACAATTAGTCTATTTTCGTTCTTTTTAACAGATTTTTCTTGTTCAAAAATTTTATTTAATGTTTCTATTCTTTCATATGGCAAATCTTTACTTTCTGCCACATAGTCATATGAAGCTATTTCTCTCTTTGGAAAATATACAACATTGCCAGAAAAATATTTTAAATCTTTATATATTTTTTTAGCCTGCAACTCATTATAAGTTACTATGCAAATGTTTCTATCTGCAAACTCTTTCGTAGCCTCTAATAATTGTATTTTTCCAACGCTAGATAAGCCCGATAATACTATCGGACTTATTTTTTTATTTATATCTGATACATACTCTTTAAACTTTTTCAAGTTTTCAAGCTCTTTAATTAGAATATTCATTACTATTCCTCTTACATATTTTCTAGATATTTAATATAAATTTTTGCACAACATTCACAGTCAAATTCTGCCCTATGGAACCCATCTTCTTGAATTCCGATATATCTTGCTACTGTATTTAGCTTATGGTTTGGTAAGTTTGGCAACATTTTTCTGCTAAGTGCAACCGTATCTATAACTTTATTTTTAGAAAAGCTCTTGTTTGAATTGTTTTGTAAAAAGCTAACATCAAAATTAGCATTATGTGCAACAATAATATGATTACCAATAAACTCTACAAGTTTAGGCATTACCTCTTCAATTTGTGGAGCATTCTCTAACATTTTATTAGTAATTCCAGTCAAATTTGTTATAATATTTGAAACTTCTTTCTTAGGCTTTACAAGTGTAGAAAAATTGTCTATCTTTTTTGCACCCTCATACTTAATTGCACTAATTTCAATAAGCTCATTATATACAGGCGAAAGTCCTGTAGTTTCAACATCAATTGCAACAAATTTTACTTCTTTCTTTCGTTTATTTATTTCAATTCTTTTGTTGTCATCTAAAATTGATATTTGTTCCATAGTGCTTTTCTAAATTTCTCCCTTTTTAATTTTTTCTAAAGCAATCGCAATTTGGTCTGGGCAAGAAGTTCCCTTTCTGCCACATTCAATTCCTTTTAATTTTGCAATTACATCATCAATTGTCATTCCTTTTACAAGACTTGCAATTCCTTGCAAATTTCCGTTACAACCATTTATTACTTTTAAGTTCTTTATAATATTATTCTCAACTTCTACAATTATTTCTGTAGAACATACTCCTTGTGGTTTATATCTATATTCCATTTAAAAGTTCATTCCTTTCCAAATTTATTTTTACTATGTTCTGCAAGTAGTTTTTAGTGCCTATTATTCATTTTTTTATAAAACAATTTAATTTTTTATAATCTCTATTAGCTTTTATTACTACATTATTTAAGCTTTTATAATAATTATATATCTATATTTTTACTATACAATAATACAACAAAATTAGGAAAAAATCAAGAAAATGGCAAATTTTAGTTTGCTTTTTATGTAAATTAGTGTTATAATATATTAAATCGGGTTTCAAGCCCGTAAATACATAATAAGGAGAGTACAATTATGGTTGAAAAAGCGAATCGGTTTGAACGGATAACATCTATAAAAAAATTACATGCCACTGGGCAAAAAATGATTTTGAGTGGATATATTCCGGCTCAAATCGACCCTTATTCCGCATTCGCGGATAAGTCGTTCATTGACCTTCGTATTCAGCTCACTCCCGCTGAGGAGGTGTTGAATATGGGCGAGTTAGCAAAGCTCTACAGAGAGTTTGCCAACCTCGTGCACGTTCCCAACGGTCGCACAGAAATGTTGTGCAGCACCATCCGAGATGAAAAGTATCTCGTGATTTACTGCCACTGCTATTCCATTGAGATCGGAAAACAACTCTATGAGAGTCTGAAGAAACAGTACTTTACTGCATAACTTCTTCTCGCAGCAATTCTCCAAAGCCCTGGCCTGCACCTGCAGGCTGGGGCACTTTTTTATTTTAAAAGTTTTAATTAATAAATTTTAAGGTGTTTTTATTATGTACCAATACATTGCAAATTATTGCATTTGATTTTTATGTAAATTAATGCTATAATATATTTAATCGTGGTTAAAAACACGTGAATCATATTTTTTGGAGGATAAACTATGTCTAAGGTATTTGCGAATTTAAGTTCCGAAACAAAAATACTAGGAATGCGTAGAAAAATAGCCTTGTATGTTAACAAACCTACTCCGGCAGACGCCTTTGTTCCTTGGAACGACAAGTTGAACTTAAAGCTTCGAGTCCAAATCTCTGCTGACGAGAAAAAACATTCTCGTCCCTCGCTTCGGATTCGGCGCAAACTAAGTGCTATCTTTACCACAAATTACCCGTTCGTATCAGTGAGTATTGCACCTGTTCCTACATTACTGGAGAACATTACCTTGTAGCAGTTTTCCACTGCTACGACGACAAAGCTGGCGAAGAAATGTACAACCGCCTTGCAAAGGAATTTTTTTCCAAGTAAGTTCTAACCCTTAGCACAACCCTTCACCCCTTGGCTTGCACTGCAGGCCGAGGGGTTAATTATTTTATTAAGATTAAAATGTGCCTAAATCATTAATTACCAGCTCTTAGTTCAGGAACAATCATTCTTAAATTTTCTATAAAATAATCTATATCTTCTTTCGTATTTTCATCCCCTAAAGTTATTCTTATTGTTCCCTCTAGCCATTCTTTATCTAATCCTATAGCCATTAATACATGAGACGGAGTTGCAGTTCCAGATGAACAAGCAGAACCACCAGAAGCACATATTCCAACTTCATCAAGTTTCATTAAAATATCACTTGAATCGCAACCTTTAAACGAAACATTTATATTTCCTGGTAGTCTATTTGTTAAATCTCCGTTTATTTTTATATCTTTAATATTCTCTATTAATCTTGATATACAATATTGTCTTAAAGCTAATAATTTTTTATTATATCTGTCTATATTGTATGTTGCAATCTCTATTGCTTTTCCTAATCCTACTATTCCAGCAACATTTTCTGTTCCAGACCTTTTATTTTTTTCTTGATGACCACCATCTTGTATTCTTTCAAAATTTATACCTTTTCTTACATATAATGCTCCAACACCTTTTGGTCCATAAAATTTATGTGCAGACATCGAAAGCATATCTACATTCATACTCTGAACATCTATTTTTATGTTTCCAACCGCTTGAACTGCATCCGTATGGAACACTATATTATTACGATGTGCTATTTTTCCAATTTCTTGTATATTCTGTATAGTCCCTAGCTCATTATTTGCCATCATAATGCTAATTAAAATCGTATCATTACATATGTTACATTTTAACTGATTAATGTCTATAAAGCCATTCTCGTCAACATTTAGATATGTTACTCTAAAACCTTTGTGCTCCAAATTTTTACACGTATTTAAAACCGCTGGGTGTTCAATTTTAGAGGTAATTATGTGGTTTCCTCTGCATCTATTTGCATACGCAAATCCTTTAATTGCTAAATTATCACTTTCACTTCCGCAAGAAGTAAAATATACTTCCTCTTCACAACAATTTATTGCTCTTGCTACTTTTCGTCTAGCACATTCTATGGCTCTTTTTGCCTCACGGCCTATATAATATAAAGATGATGGATTCCCATACTCTAAATTAAAATATGATATCATCTCATTTAAAACTTCTCTCTTTACTGCAGTTGTTGCAGAATGGTCAAAATAAATCTCCTTCAAAAAAATCACTTCCTATTCAATATATTATATTCAAACATAAAAAAAGGTGCTGGCTTTTAACCAACACCGTTTCCTTATTTTGTAGATGAATCTTTCCATCTATCTACTTTAATATCTCTATATGTGTCCATTACATCTCTATACTTTGAATATTCATCTTCCCATATTATTGAAGGAATCTTTTCAAATGCATTAGACATTTTTTCTGTTTCCTGTAAGAAAATTATTTTTTCTTGTGGCGACATTTTGTTGTACTTTTTTGAGAATAGATATAGTTTGTCTAATTCTTCGTTTGCCTTTATAAATGACCAAAAGTCTTTTACTTCAATTCCGGCCATGTTAATCTGCATTATAGCAACCGTAATCAATGTTATGATTATGAATATTAGTATTCCAATACCAACAATTGCCTCCATTTTTTCTACCTTCCTTACTTTCCAAGACTATTCTTCATTAAATATTGCCTCGAATTCTTCTCCTGTAATTTTTTCTTTTTCTAATAATACTTTTGCTACTGCGTGTAATTTATCTTCATGTGTTCTTAATATCTCTTTTGCACTGTTGTAGCATGTATCTAGAATTCTCTTCATTTCTTCATCTATTATTCCAGCAGTTTCCTCAGAATATGTTTTTTCCTGTGCGAAATCTCTTCCTAAGAATACTTCGTTTTGGTCTGAACCCAAAGTAATTGTTCCTACTCTTTGGCTCATTCCATATTTTGTTACCATTGAATTTGCAATTTTTGTAGCTCTTTCAATATCATTGCTTGCACCAGTTGATATATCGTCTAATATCAATTCTTCTGAAGCTCTACCACCTAATAGTGATATTATTTGTTCAATCATTTCTGTTTTAGACATAAATGATTTATCCTCTGTTGGTTGATACATTGTGTATCCACCAGCCATTCCTCTTGGAACTATTGATATTTCGTGTACTGCATCTTGTGTTGGTAAGAATTTACTTACTACTGCGTGGCCAGCCTCGTGATATGCTACAAGCTTCTTTTCTTTTTCGCTTCTTACTCTTGTTGTTTTTTCTGGTCCCATTGTAACTTTAACCATTGCATCTTCAATTTCTTTTTCATGAATTTCTTTTAAGTTTCTTCTTGCTGCTAATAATGCTGCTTCATTTAATACATTTTCTAAGTCAGCACCAGAAAATCCAGCAGTATTTTTTGCAACTATTTTTAAGTCTATGTCATCTGCTAATTTCTTTTTTCTCGCATGAACTTCTAATATTTGCTCTCTTGCTCTAACATCTGGAAGTCCGACTACTATTTGTCTGTCAAATCTTCCTGGTCTTAATAAAGCTTTATCTAATACATCTGGTCTGTTTGTTGCTGCTAAAACTATAACGCCTTCGTTTGCTGCAAATCCATCCATTTCAACCAACAATTGGTTTAATGTTTGCTCTCTTTCATCGTGTCCTCCTCCAAGACCTGCACCTCTTTGACGACCAACTGCATCAATTTCATCTATGAATACAATACAAGGAGCTTTTTTCTTTGCTTCTTCAAATAAATCTCTTACACGTGATGCACCAACACCAACAAACATTTCCACGAAGTCTGAACCACTTATTATGAAGAATGGAACTCCTGCTTCGCCTGCAACTGCTTTTGCAAGTAATGTTTTACCAGTTCCTGGTTGACCTACTAATAAAACACCCTTTGGAATATGTGCTCCCATCTCTGTAAACTTTGTAGAATTCTTTAAAAATTCTACTATTTCTTCTAATTCTTCTTTTTCTTCATCAACACCAGCAACATCATCAAATGTAACTCTGTTTTTATCTGTTGGGTTTAATACTCTAGCTTTGCTCTTTCCAAATGTCATTGTTTTATTTCCATTTTGGCTATTTGCTCCACTCATTAATACAAACCAGAAAATAAAGAATATTACTATAATTCCTATTGGAGTTAAATATGCTAAGAAAATTCCCCAGGCAGACTCAGATTTTTCAGTTACTGTTATGCTAGCTGATTTCATATTGTCTTGTAAATTTTCCATCAAGTTATCTACACTTGGCACATTAACTTTTTTCTCTATATTATCATTTTTTAGCTTTACTGTTGCAGAAGCACCGCCTGCATCTAGCTCAATCTTTTCTACTTGACCGGCATCAATCTTTGCAATCAAGTCTGAATATGAAAGTTTTGTATTTGAATTTTCTAATATTGTTGATATTGCTACCACCAAAATTACGCCAATTATTAGCCAAACAGCTAATGTTTTTAAACTATTTTTCAAAATATTTCCTCCTTTTGTTTGATACTATAAATATAATTTTTTGTTATATTTATTATTACTTTTTCCTTTCAGATATTTTGCAATATATCACATTTAAGCCATTATTTCAATACTTTCAGGCAAAGTTTATTATTACAAAATTGTTAAATTTTCGTAAGTCCTACGGAAGAACGAATGAACTTAATTTATCTTTACTTTTCAAGAAGCAAATTTTTATTTTTTTAAACGAAAAAGGAAGCTCGCCTTTTGAGAAGTCTGAAGGAACTCCGACAAAGAGCGACGTGTTAAGGCTTTATAAAAATAAAAATTTGTTCTAGTCATTAATGCGATAATTTTTCAAAGCTTACTTTCCCGCCTTTTACGGATATTTTATAATATTTATTCGGCATCAAAAATTTATTTCCTATATTATTTCCACATAATTTTATAATATCCTCTACATGTTTCTTTTCTATTCCATTCGATGTTCCGAATAATATTTTTGTAGTTTGCATTATTATTCTTGTTTTTATTACATATTCAAATTTATTAAACTCTTTTAAGCCTAAAACTATTTTTGTATTTTCTTGTTCTATTAAAATCTCTGTAAATGCTTTCTCCGTAGCATTTTGCATGTAATCTTCTTCATCTAAAACAAGTTCAGAAAGTCTATCTAATGTTTCTATTATATTTGGATTAAATTCCTTTTGAATATATGGAATAAGCTCATTCCTTATTCTATTTCTTGTGTAAGTATTATCTTTGTTTGTTTTGTCAAATTTAGGTTGTAAATTTTTTTCTTCACAATAATTTTCAATATCGGCTCTATCGCATTTTATTAGAGGCCTTATAAATTTTCCTTCTCTATATGGTTTTATGCCTCCAAGTCCAGAAATTCCACTTCCTCTTAAAAGGTGCATCAATATTGTTTCTGCATTGTCGTTAAGATTATGGGCAATTGCAATTTTATTTGCACCAACTTTTTCTGATATTTCATCAAAAAAAGCATATCTTTCACGTCTTCCACATTCTTCTGTACCAATCTTTAATTCTGTTGATTTCTTCAAAATATCAACAAATTTTACATAGCATTCAATTTCTTTATTCTTACAATATTCTTGCACATACACTGTTTCAGATTTAGCCTCTTCCCTTATCATGTGGTTTAAATGTGCAACCACTATCTTTTTTATTTGTAGTTCTTGCTTTAATTCTATCAGGTTATCCAATAGGCACATCGAATCTGGTCCACCAGAAACAGCCACTGTAATAGTATCGTTTGGTTCTATTAAATTATACTTTTTTATTGTATTTAATATTGTTTCTTTTACCATATAATATTTCATTCCTTACTTTTTACAAGCTGTATATTATTATAATTTATAGCTTAAAAAAATTACTCTCTATATTTATCCAAGTTAGCAAATTTAGTATATTGACCAAGCCATGCTAGGTCAACAGTTCCAGTAGAACCAGCTCTTTGCTTTGCTATTATTACTTCTGCTTGATTTTTCTTTTCTGAATCTTCATTATAATAGTCGTCTCTATACAAGAACATAACTATATCAGCGTCCTGCTCGATAGAACCAGATTCACGCAAGTCTGAAAGCATAGGTCTATGGTCAGGTCTTGCTTCAACGGCTCTAGATAGCTGTGAAAGTGCAATTACTGGTACTTCAATTTCTTTTGCAAGAATTTTTAAAGATCTACTTATCTCCGCAATTTCTTGCTCTCTGCTTGACGTTTTACCACTTCCTTGAACAAGTTGCAAATAGTCAATTATTACTAATCCTATATTCTTTTCTAATTTTAATTTTCTACATTTTGCACGTATTTCCATTACAGAGATACCTGCTGTATCATCTATAAAAATTTGTGCTTGTGATAGTTCCCCAGATGTTTCTGCAAGCTTACTTAGGTCTTCATCTGTTAATTCACCAGTTCTTACAGCATTACTATCAACTAATGCTTCGCTACACAAAATTCTGTTAGCAACTTGGTCTTTCGCCATTTCCAAGCTGAATATAGCAACTGGAATGTTTGCCCTTGTAGCAGCATATGCACCAATATTCAACGCGAATGCAGATTTTCCCATTGCGGGTCTAGCAGCAATAAGTATAAATTCAGAGCCATGAAGTCCAGCAGTCATTCTGTCTAAATCAATAAATCCTGTTGGTACACCAGTTACGTGTTGTTTCTGATTATATAATTCTTCCAACTTAGCAAAAGATTCAACTAAAACGTCTTTAATTGGAGTGTAACCCTTCTGGCTCTTTTTTTGCATAACATCAAAAATCTTCTTTTCTGCCAAATCCATAACCCTTTCCGGTTCTTCTGTTGGTTCATACCCCATATTTAGAATTTCATTTGCAGTTTTTATTAAATTTCTAAGCATAGCCTTTTCTTCTACTATTTTTATGTATCTATCAACGTTTGCCGTAGTTGGAACCTTATCAGGAAGAACAGCAATATATTCTAGTCCTCCAACGGCTTCCAACTTGTTCATAGAAGAAAGCTCTGCCTTTAGAGTTATAATGTCTATAGGCTCTGCTCTATTATAAATATTCAAAATAGCTTCATAAATTATTTTATTGTCTTCTCTATAAAAATCTTCTGGTTTTAATGTTTCAATAGCTGAACTAACTGCATCTTGGTCTGTAAGCATACTTCCAATTACAGCTTGCTCTGCTTCTATATCCTGTGGTGGCACTTTGCCTAAATCCATTACAATCTTCCTTTCATAGTTTATTTTTTATTTAAATTAGTAATTGGAAAAGAATTAAATTTTGGCAAGGAAAATGAATTTACAAGGCAAGGGCGCATACTTGCTGTATGTAACCGCGTTGTAAATTAGATTTGACGTAGCCAAAATTGTAATTATTTTTCAACGTTACTCTGCGATAATATCAACCTTTAACTTACCCATAACACCTTCATACAATTTAACATCAACTGTTACAGTTCCAAGTGTCTTGATAGTTTCAGATAATATTATCTTTTTCTTATCTATCTCTATTTTATAATCCTTTTTTAATCCTTCAGAAATTTCTTTGCTTGTAACTCCTCCGAAGATTTTTCCATTTTCTCCAGCTCTTACTTTAATTTTTAGCATAATTCCTGTAAGTTTCTTAGCAAGCTCTTCTGCTTCTTTCTTTTCGGTATCTTTTCTAAATTTATTTGACTCTTGCTTAGATTTTAATTTGCTCATATTTTCATTATTAGCTTCAACAGCTAGTTTTTTAGGAAATAAGAAATTACGTGCATATCCGTCGCTTGCTTCAATAACCTGATCTTTCTTTCCTACTCCTTTTATATCACCTAATAAAATAACTTTCATAATAATTGTCTCCTTCCTATTTTTGTGTCACATCTATTTTACTATCTTATTTAAGATTTGTAAACATTTTTTATATTACTCTTTTTTTAATTTTTGCAACCAAAAAAAGGACTTTCTAGTCCTTTTTATCTTCGCTGTTCTCTATCAGTTTATTTACATTTATTGCAGGTAATATTAGTGGATTGATATTTGCATTTGCAGTATATGTAGAAATAAGTGCTCTCACATATGGATATAATATTGCTATAGCATTTTTAATAAATTTGTCTGATTCGCCATTCTCAGTTTCGAAAAATCCTGTCATTTCCAAATTCATTTCAAATGGATAATTATTTTTCAAAGCATCTTTAAAAATATCTACAATCAATGTTATTTTCATTTTCTGACCATCATTCTCAACTTTAGGCTCTATTGCAAACTTTACTTGAGTGCCATTTTTATCTTCTTTATAATTTTCATTATTTACAAGGTACACTTTATTAACTATGTATTTATTAAATTTTAATATACTATTACAATTTTTCATTTATGCTACCTCCATATTTTCTTCAAAAGTACTTAATTCACTTGTCCTATTTTTATGTAAGAAATTCTTATGTCCATATTTTCTTTTGGTTTTAATCTCTTTTACATAATTAGTTCTATTAACTTCATTTTCAATATCTGTTATTTCAACATTCTTATATCCACATTCTTTTAGTTCTTTCATTAGCATTTCTGGAGTAGTTTCGTTTAAAATGTTATTCATTATATCATCTATTTCATTTACATTCATTTCAAAAATATTCATTATACTCTCCTCCTACTTATACATTAATTTCATCTTATTATATTCTTCTTTTGTCATTTCTATCTTTTTGTAATTTTTTAGTATTTCCGTATTTTTCACACACACGACCTTTTTAGGTATAGTAATTCCTAGTTTCTTGTCTACGGGATATGGAAAAGTTCTTACTACCAAATATATTCCATCTAGTAAGCCTTTTTTAGATAGAAGATTTAAAATCGTTGCAGTTTCATTTTTATCTCTATAATTTTCTATAGACTCTAAATACTTTCTTATTTTATTTACAATTCTCTTATACTTTATAATAGCTTCTCGTGTATCTAAATCTAAAATATTATTTACATCGACGTCACACTCTGCATAAACAATACTATACATGTTATTTACTTCTATAAAATCCGGAAATATTATTTTATTCTTATTTGCAACATCTCTACAATTCCAATCCACAGCATTCATTTTATCTAAATAAAAATATGCACCTTTTCCCAAAAAAAGCTTATTTTCCTCATCTTCGTTTACTATAAATTTTTGAGAGTCTATTATTTTTAAAACATTTTCTCTTTTGGTTCCATGATATAATTCATAATGTTCCACCTTTTTATTCCTTTAATATTATTTATTATTTTTATTTATTTATACTATCAAATTTACAATATTGTTTCCAAAATTAATAGCATAATGAGTTACATGCTTACTTTAATAATATGATTAACTTTAATAAAAGTCAATATATTTTATATGCTAATTCTCTTTTGTTAATTTTTTCCTTAAAGAATTATATATTTTTACGATATTTCTGTAAAATATTCGTTTATTCTATTTATTAATTCTTGTTTTACTTCTTCTTGTGTCATTCCTTCTACTTGAGCTCCGGCAACTGTTATATGTCCTCCGCCACCAAGTTTTTCTAGTATTAATTGCACATTTATGTCTCCAATAGATCTACCACTAATATAGATTTTGTCACCCATTTTTCCAATTACGAATGATGCTGTTATATTGCTTATTGTTAATAATTCGTCTGCTGCTTTCGCACATGTAATGTTTGCATCACTATCTTCTTTGTCATATATTGAAATCGCGATTGTATCGTCTATTATCTCTGATTTTGCAACTATTTCAGATATTTTGTTATAAGTTTCTAGGTCACTTTGGAACCATTTCTTTACTTTTATAATATCTACTCCACATTTTCTTAAAAATGCTGCGGCTTCGAAGGTTCTTACACCTGTTTTGAATGTAAAGTTTTTTGTATCCATCATTATTCCAGCATACAAGGCTTCTACTTCAAATTTAGTAAGTTTTACCGTTTTTTCAGCATATTCTACAAGTTCTGTTACAAGCTCACAAGCAGATGAGGCATATACTTCGTGGAATGTAAGTATTGCATTTTCTATATAATCTGTTCCTCTTCTGTGGTGGTCTATTACAACAATTTTATCTGTCTTGTCTAGTAATTCTGGAGCTTCAACATAGTTTTTCTTATCTGTATCAACTACTACTAATAAAGAATCAGCACTTATTTTGTTTAAAGCTTCAGCTTTGTCAATTATAACATCATTGTATTCTTCTATATCTTTCAAATCATTTATAAAGTTATCTAAGCTTGTACCATTTGTTTCATTTACAATATAAGCGTCTTTTCCTATTGTTTTTGCAATTCTATACACGCCCATTCCAGAGCCCATAGCATCTATATCACTATTAGTATGGCCCATTATTATAACATTGCTTGCACTATTCATCAATTCTTCTAATGCTTGTGCAACAATTCTTGCCTTAACTCTTGTACGCTTTTCAACTTCTTGTGTTCTACCACCAAAGAAGTAGTATTTACCATTTTGCTTTATAATAGCCTGGTCTCCGCCACGTCCTAAAGCTATGTCTATTACAGCCTTAGCCGATTTATATTCTTCTGAATTCGTTTTTTCATTTTCAGAAATTGCAATACTCAATGTTAATTGAATATTATCTTGAGTCTTTATCTCTTTTATTTCATCTAAAATTTCAAATTTGTCTTCTTTTATTTTTTCTAAGTTCAATTGATCAAATATGCATACATAGGTATCTCTTTCAGACTTTACAAGTAATCCATCGTACTTATTCACCCAAGAATATATGTTTTTTTCTGCATTTGAAGTGATTTTTAATTTTTCCTCTTCTGTCACTCTCTGCATCAATTCTTCGTAATTATCTAATACTATAATTCCTATACAAGTTCTAGAATTAGTGTATTCTTCTAATAATTTCACATGGTTTGTCTCGTCTAAAAAATATACTGTTGCCATATATTCTGATGAATTTTTATGCTCTTTTTCTCTAAGCTTTGTATATTCTGCAATTACCTTATAGTTTTTGTCACCAATTTTCATACTTTCAGAAATTGATATATTATTTGTGTTTTTTCCATTTTCAATTTTTAGTTTTAGCTCTTTTATTATGTCTGTTAAAGTAGTTCCAGTATCTATATTTGCAAATTCTTTAATAAAATTGCTACTCTTCCAAATTATATTTCCATTCGTTTCTAAAACAACTAATGGAAATGGCGAGTTAATTATAGTACTTTGTGCTGCTTTATCAACACTTACAGTAAGCTCATTAATATGCTCCGAGATTTCTGTTTTTCTCTTATTATTTGACCATATTGTGTACACAAAAATAGCAATGTACGCTAAAATAGATGGTATTATTGCCTTAGGCTCAACCACGCATAAAATTACCAATATAATAGCAATTACTACCAAGTATATTTTTGTTCTCGAAATTAATTTATCTAAATTTAATTTAGTTTTCGGCATATATTTTATCTCCACCTTTATATACCTATTTTACATTATTTTGAAGCATTTGTCAATTTTCCGCTTAATTTCAACCTTTTTTCAAAATTTTGCTAAACCATTATAAAGTCTCAAACATTTAAGTTTTAAAAACAAATCAGTTATTTACAACATATAAATATGTTTAAAAGCATTATTTTTCTCAGTAGTTTTTCTATTATAGCAAATCTGAACTTTTCAATTTTCAGTCTTTACTCTATTTCTTACGCTCCTCTATAAAATCTAAAATTTCAGTAATTTTTATTTATTATACTATAGATTGACTTTTGTTATACTGTAGCTTGACTTTTATTATTCTTTATCCTATCTTTTTTATCTGCTTTAATTAGTACAAAATTTTGAGTATCTTTCTTGTGTTCTCTTGCTGGCAAGTTTTCTTCTGCTCTTGCTACATATGTATTTATTCCTGTATGTTCAACTAAATATTTATGTTTTCTATACAAAATTACCATATTCTTATTATTTTCTTCTATTATTAATAAATCATTTTTTATAAGTTCATTATCTGCAAAATATTTTGTATTTAACCCACAAATCATTGGCAAAATTATACCTATTACTACTTCGTAAAATGTATTTACCTGTTCTAAGGCATTCATCTCTTTTCTTTTTCTTATTCTTGCAGTTTTAGCAATTACATTTGCACTTTCTATAAACTCTTGTTGAGAATATTTCTTTTCTCCTGCTAAGCTTACTATTATAGTGCTCTTCTCTCGGTTTTCTTCTTTTGAAAGATTATCTATACTATAATTTTCTATGTATCTTCCTATGTTTATTAGTTTTTCGTATTCTATAATTGGGAATTGATTTTCAGAATCAAAATTTATTAGGTTAAAATTATTACAATTATTATTTTTTATTATTTCTAAGACTTTTTCTTTATATGTACTTGAAAAAAATATTGTGTTTATATTATGTTTTTTTATTACTTTTTCTATTGTATTTTTGCTAAGTTTATTGTCTATTAATATTACAGTATTGTTTACCATTATGTTTGCGAGATATGTTACTAAAAATTCATATCTGAATTCTGATATTATCGCTATTTTATTATTTCGTATTTGGTTTTCTTTTGATTTTATTACTCTTGCCATTGAATATATATCAAACCTAAAATTGAAATAGTTTATGTTTTTTATATAATCACTTTCTATTGTTATTGCCTTTTTTGTTTTGTACTTATTGTATGCAAAATCTACCAGTTCTTTCACTGTGTTTATTTTTCTCATATAATCACTTTCCCTTCAATTAAATTACTTCAATTATAAGGTAGTCCAATTTTAAAGTCAATTTAAATCGTAAGTCAAATTATTACCAATTTCTACAAATTTTTATTTTATGGTAAAAAAATAATGAGAATTTTACATTTTCTCATCATTTTTTGTCATATTTTATAATATATTAAAATAAAGTTTTCGCTCATTCCTACTGTTAGACTTTAATCAAAGTTTTTTACTTCCAAATATTTAGTGTTTTCTTCTATCTATTACATATGTACTTCCTGGAATTGTTTTAGCCAAATGTTTTACTTGTGCTCCAGCTTCTCCAATTTCCAATGTATTATGGAATCTTCCTGGATCCACTTCCACCGCTCCGACAGATATAGTTGTTAATGGAAATTCCTCTATTATCCCTTTTCTATTCGGTACTTCTAGATAGCCCTTTTCAACATCTTCTTCCGAAAAATACTTTTTTACATTTTTGTCAAACTCTAATACAATGTTTTGACAGATTCTCTCATAGTCTTCATCTTCAACTATTGCTATAAAATCATCTCCACCAATATGTCCAACAAAATTATTATCTTCACACTTTGAGTGAACATTTCTAGAAATCGTTCTAGCAGTAAATTTTATTATTTCATCTCCATTTGAAAATCCATAAACATCATTATATGCCTTGAAATTGTCTAAATCTATATATAGCATAACAAAAAATTGTTTTTTTAATAAACGTTTTTTCATTTCCGCCTGTATTTGTACATTTCCCGGCAAATTTGTTAGAGGGCTAACTTTCCTATTTATGTATAAAAGGTTTATTATGTTTGTAATTGTATAATATAAATATTCATAATCTAAAGGATTTTTTATATAATACGTTGCCGCAGCCTTCAGTATTTCTACCTTATGTTCTCTCTCATATTCTGAAGTTACAACTATTACAGGAGTTATAGAATTATCATCATTGTTTCTTATCTTATGGCATACCTCTGTTGCCTTTTCCGAAATTGTATCTTCATTTACAATTATTAGTGCGGGTATATCTTTCAATGCTACATCAATTTCTTCTGTTCTTATTTGCTTAAACTTATAATTATCATCTTTTTTAAATTCTTCATTCATACATTCAATAATCTTCTGCGGTGTGATTCCCTTATCTTTCCTCATACCAAGTGGCTGTTCTTTTTCCCATCCACGAATCTCTTCAAGCCAGTCTTTGGTATCACATGGTTTGGCATGTTTTAAAAGTGCTGTCATTGCTTCTTTTGCATCGGCTACAATCGGGATATCAACCTGAATGTTTCTGGAAATCGAAGCCGCATCAATATCGATATGAACAATTTTTGCATTTTTTGCAAACTCATCAATCTTACCGGTAATACGGTCATTAAAGCGTGTTCCAATTGAAAACAACAGGTCACATTCACTGATTGCGTGATTTGCGGCATAGCATCCATGCATTCCAACATTTCCAATATACAGTTCATGATTGGTTGGAAGTGCCCCTTTTCCCATAATGGTTGTAATAACCGGAACCTGTGTCAGCTCTGCAAGTTTTTTTGCTTCCTCATTTGCACCGGAAATATTGACTCCGCCACCCATTAAAAATAATGGTTTCTTTGCCTGTGAAAGCAGGGAATTTGCTTTTTTAAGCTGCCCGATATGAACACCTTTGCTTGGCTTATAGCTTCTGATTTTTACTTCTTTTGGATAAAGGTCATCGCCCTCTTCTAACATAATATCTTTTGGAAGGTCTACTACAACCGGTCCTTTTTTTCCGGTATTTGCAATATAAAATGCCTCTTTAATAATTCTTCCAAGATCTTCTCTTTTTCTTACTGTTACCGCATATTTACAGATACTTCTTGTAATCCCTACAATATCAACTTCTTGAAATGCATCATTTCCAATCAAGCTTGTCGGTACCTGACCGGTAAAACAAACAAGCGGAACACTATCATAATTGGCAGTTGCAATTCCTGTTACCAGATTTGTTGCTCCAGGTCCGCTTGTTACAAGACAGACTCCGGTTCTCCCAGTTGCTCTTGCATATCCATCCGCTGCATGTACCAGCCCCTGCTCATGACGTGGCAGAATTACCTGAATGGAATCCTGCTTATATAATTCATCAAAAATATCAATCGCATATCCTCCTGGATAAGCAAAAAGAAAATCAATTCCCTCTTTTTGTAATGCCTTTACAAACAATTCTGTCCCTTTCATATCGTTTCCTCCTAATTCAAATTTACTTGAGTGCCCTCACGAGGGGATAAAAAAACGCCCTAAACCATCTCTGGCTTAGGGCGAATAAACAATCCGTGTTACCACCTAATTTCAGGAATCTCTTCCTGCACTCTGCTGATACGGAAAAAAATCAGATTTTTTCGATATCATTTTCCATATAACGTTGGAAACTTCCGTTGAGCGCTACTGAAAGCCTGTTATCCGCTTCGTTCGTCTCACTGCTCAGAGGCTACTTCCATACTCCCTTGCTGAAGATTCTCACCTGCCATCTTCTCTCTGAAAACCGGTTGAGCATGTACTCCTCCTCGTCTTAGCATTTCTCTTTATTGAAAATAATTATATCAAATCCTGTATTGTCTGTCAATTCATATTTTTATTTTCATTATTTCTAACGTATTTTAACGTGCTTTAACGCACTTTTTCCTATTCGGTACAACGAAGAACGACTGCACCATGTGATGGCAGGGTCAGCTGAAGCACACCGCCTTTACAGACAGATACTTTCTTTATCAGGCTATAACCGAAATCACCGGTTGCAATTAACTGTTTAAAGTGAATTTCTCTGGATCGTGAGATTCCAAGTTCCCATACCGACAGAGAAATTGTTTTAGCTTCATTACTGTTATTGATTGCAATCACACTTCTTTGTGTATTCGTAAATCTTCCATAACAAAGCAATTGATAATCATTTGCAAGGAATTTTAAAGAACCTTTGATAAATTCTTCATTTTCTTTATGAATCGCAATCATTTCTTTATGAAATTCGATTAACTCTTTATCTTCATTTCCCCACGGATAGGTTCTTCGGTTATCCGGGTCTGTAAATCCACATACCCCTGCTTCGTCTCCATAATAAACAGTCGGTGCGCCAGGCCAGGTCATCTGCATGACAACGGCTTCTCGCAATACTGCTTTATTAATATCTTCTGATGCTGCATGGGAACCTAAATTAGCCACACGACCTACTTTATGATTGGTTCTTGTAAGAAATCTGGAATGGTCATGGTTGGAAAGCTCATTCATGGATACCATCAAAGATGGAGCATAAAAGCTTGCCATATGATATTTCATTGCCCCGATAAAGCAGTCACTGTTTCCGTACATGCCTTCGTTGTATTCATCACTGTGTTTTTCCATTCCGGTCAGGAACCAAGTCACCGGTTCCATAAATGCATCATAATTCATAACCGTATCCCACTGGTCACCCTCTAACCAGCTCTTGGCATCTCCATAATGTTCCGCCAGAATAATCGCATTTGGATTGGCTTCTTTTACATTCTTTCTGAAATCACGCCAGAATTTATGATTATACTCGTTGCTGTGTCCCAAATCTGCTGCCACATCCAGCCTCCATCCATCTACATTATAAGGCGCAGAAACCCATTTTCTTGCCACTTTCATAATATACTCATACAGACTGTCCGATGCCTCATAATTCAGTTTTGGCAGAGTTTCATGTCCCCACCAGCCATCATAGTCTTTATTATACGGCCAGTCATTTTGATTATGGAATAAAAAGAAACTGCGGTATGGGCTGTCTGCCGATACATAAGCCCCTTTTTCATAACCTGCCTGATTTTCATAAATACGCTCTCTGTCCAGCCATTTATTAAATGAACCACAGTGATTAAAGACACCATCCAGAATCACCTTCATTCCTCTTTTATGTACTTCTTCTACAAATCGTGCAAAGAAACGATTACTTGCTTCCAGATTCTCATAATCGGTTACTCTCTGAATGTATTTTGATGCATGAGAATTGTCCTGGTCACCCCAGTTTAACGGTTCTCCTCCATCTTTTACGATTTTTCCGTAATGCGGATCTACATAATCGTAATCCTGAATATCGTATTTATGATTGGATGGAGAGACAAAAATCGGATTAAAATAAATCACATCTACGCCTAAATCCTGAAGATAGTCTAACTTATCCCATACTCCCTGTAAATCTCCACCATAAAAATCACGAACATCCATTGCCTGTGGAGGTCGATTCCAATCTTCTACTTTCTGTACCGGTGCTGAAATATAAGAATATTCATTGGTCACAACGTCATTTGATTTGTCTCCATTACAGAAACGATCCACAAAAATCTGGTACATGACTGCACCTTTTGCCCAGTCCGGAGTCTCAAATCCCGGAACAATTCCAAATGCATAATGTTCGTCTAAGTCTTTTACAATACCAAAGCGGTTATAGTAGCAGTGTACTTTACCGGAAAATAATTCAAAATGATAATGAATGGTTTCTGTTCCAACCAGAAGTTTCGTTTCGTAATAATCAAAACCATCTCTTGTCTCGACCAGATTCATCTTCTTTTTTTCTTGTCCGCTGACCAGACAGACCATATCAACATTTCCACGTTTCGTACGAATTCTGATTTTTACTGTGTCTCCGGTTTTTGGCTCAAACGGCATACGGTAACTTTCCGTCTCATCACTGAACACCGCACGTTTATTGAAAGCAGGGCGCATGTTTGTCACATACTCCTGAATTTTTTGCATATTTTTTAAGTTTTCGTAATTCATATTTTGCATCCTCTCTTTTTATTCCGGTCTGTGTTTGAATTACTCTTTATAATTCTAAATAAGTGTAAAGTAAAAGAGGCAGTCTCTCGACTGCCTCTTTTGGAGAAGGTATTTCTTCTTATGGGGTGTAGCAAAAACTATATAATGT
>ERZ826016.1188-NODE-1188-length-25978-cov-3.742430_pt1 | contig 25978 bp, 24 predicted proteins | sample MGYA00519872_ERZ826016 | MGnify/ENA primary metagenome ERZ826016 (study PRJEB31778, sample SAMEA3449218) | human gut metagenome | biome: human gut; feature: human-associated habitat; material: faeces | place: United Kingdom | collected 2010/2012 ... | reverse complement strand
CCGCGCACACCCTTCCTTACCGTCGCGGAGAATTTGCCACTTTATTGACAGTCTCACGCCCGGCACGGATAACCGTGCCGGGCGTGCTTCATTTCGCGAAGTGCTGGTGGTTGAAAATGTGGTCTGAGCAGAAGCAGTGGTAGCCCTGACACTTGGAGCAATACCGGAACTCCAGTTCCGGGTGGTCGGCGTCCGTGCGGCCGCAGACCTCGCACTTGTGGCGGTAGCCTCGCTCCGTCTCTGCCTTCTTCTGCTGCCGGACGGCGGACTTGAATTGAATGGTCTGTCTGGACCGCTGGCGGCTCTGGATCCCCAAAATGCTCTTGATATCCTCCCAGAAGAAGATCACGAAGTTCAAAATTGCCACCACAGCGGCCAGAGCACTGGCGTAGGCACCGTACCGCACGGACCGAGCGATGTTCCACGCCATCAAAGCGATGTCCGCCCATGCCAGCCACTTGGCCTTCAGAGGGATCACCCCGTAAAACCAGACCTGCGCGTCGGGATACATCACTGCGAAGGCCAGGAACATCGTCAGGTTGATGTAATAGGCGTCGGACAGGCTCCAGCCGTAATACCCCGTAGCCAGCGAGAGGATCACCGTGGACAGCACGCTGAACAGCATACCGCTGAGATAGTACAGGGTAAACTTGGCGGTGCCCCACTCCCGCTCCAGCGTCCCGCCCACGAAGTAGCAGAAAGACAGCATGATGAACAGCGATATGGGGCGATAGGTGAAGGGCAGCAGCACAAAGGTCACCAACCGCCACACCTCGCCATGAAGCACATGGTAGAGGTCAAATTCCAAAAAGCTCAGGGCCGCTGCCCCGGCGAACAGCGTCAGGATGTACGTCACCGCATTGGCGATAACAATGTAGAGCATCAGGTTCGGTATGCCGAAACGAGGATGGCTGTACGCAAACCGGTCGATCCATTGGTTCAGTTTCTTCAAAACGGGTCCTCCTGTCATTCGTTCAGGTATCCCGGCGGTCCAGACCCGCCGGACAGATGGCATTATTATAACCGTTCCCTGCGGAAAAGTCATCTTTAAATTGTGAACGTTTTCCGCCTGATAAATTTTTATAAAAAGATTCTCCGTTTTCGGTTGACAAACCGCCCCAATCTATGGTAAACTAATCAAGCGTTTGAGAGCCGGAGAACTCCTCTGCCGATGGAGAGATGTCCGAGTGGTTTAAGGAACCGGTCTTGAAAACCGGCGAGGCGCAAGTCTCCGTGGGTTCGAATCCCACTCTCTCCGCCAATTTCATAAAACACCATCGACCTGCGGAAGTACCCAAGAGGCCGAAGGGGCTCCCCTGCTAAGGGAGTAGGGCGTGTAAAAAGCGCCGCGGAGGTTCAAATCCTCTCTTCCGCGCCAAGCAAAGCAAGAGAAAACATTGCGTTTTCTCTTGCTTTTTCTTTTATATCGTCTTGTTTTGCTAAGAAAAGTTCAATTCTTGCATTTCAGAAAATGCCTTTACCCCTAAGTTTACCCCAATTGGATTTTTTACCCCTAAAAACTATGGAAAGAAGCTCCACCGGCTGACTGACCGATGGAGCTTCCTTTTATGCCTTTTTCAGCTTTTCATAATATGACTGCGTTCTTGCTGCGGTGTCCTTCATCATCTGTTCTGATGTGTGGGCGTAGACGTTCAATGTGAAACTTGCGGTAGCGTGTCCCATGAAGTCTTGCACGCTTTTAATGTCCGCGCCGCTGGCGATCATCACCGTGGCTGCGGTGTGGCGCAGATCATGCACACGCGCGTCCGGGCGTCCGATGCTGGCGGCAATTTTCTTAAAATATTTGTAGAAGGTATGAATGGCAAGATGCGCACCCATTTCATCGGTAAAGACAAGGTTGTCGCTGTTGTTCCAGAGCTTACCGGCTTTGAGCTTATTTTGCGCCTGCCGGCGCTTTTCATCGCGGAGATATTCAAAGCAGAGCGGGGGCGGCTCGATCGTGCGCGGCTTGCCGCTCTTGGTGGTGTCGGCAATGTAGTAAGCGCCGTTCTTTTTCTTCTCACGCTGTAGCTGCTGACTGACGGTGATACGCCCTTTTTCAAAGTCGACCTGTGACCACGGGAGACCGAGCAATTCTCCCTCACGAAGACCGGCAAGTAGACAGACGGCAAGCGCGTTTCGATAAGGACTGTCCTCGATTGCTTCAAGGAACTTCGGAATGTCCTCATCACGCAGCGGCGCTATTTCGCGCTGTACCACCTTCGGCTGCTCTGCGGCGTCACAGGGGTTACTTACAATGATCCCCTGTTTCAATGCAACAGAGAGGGCCTTATGCAGTACGGCAGCGCAGTTCTTGACGGTCTTTCCGCTCAGCCCCTTCTTGGTCATGGCGTTATAAACCTTCTGGACGTGCGCGCCGCGCAGAGCTTGCAGCTGGATGGCGCCGATCTGTGGCTTGATGTAATTCTTGATACAGGCCTGATAGTGAAGGTATGTTGTCGGCTTGATCTTATTGGCGGCAAAGGTATCGAGCCATTCATCAAGCCATTGTGCGACTGTCGTCTTTTGTGGTGTCAGATATGTACCGCGGTCAATTTCACGGAGAATGGCCGTCATCTGCTTACGAACGGCGGCTTGCGTGTCTCCGTAAATGCTGCGGCGAATCGGTTTTCCTGTGCCCGGGTCATTGCCGACGGTCACGCGCGCTTCCCATCGACCGTCAGGCCGCTGCCGGATGCTGCCTGCGCCCGACGCGGCGCGCGTATTTGCTTTTCTTGGCATTGCTTTTTCCTCCTGCATTTGTTATGATTGGAGGGCAGTAGGCTATCAGTTTGCTGCCCCCTATAACCGTCCTCGGTGCTGCAACACCGGGGGCGGTTTTTTACTTTTGGCTTGACTGTAGTTCTTCAATACGTTTTAGATACTTTTCATACTCGTTTTTTCGTGCAGTGAGATAAGCATTTGTGTCTGCAATTTTTAAGTCATCTGAATAAAGATTGGCAAATTCCTCCACGGCCTTATTAAAAGATTTTTCAAAGCTACTCATTGCCAGCCATCGGTGAAAATTCGTTTCATCCGTTACAATATCTGAGCCTAATTTTGATTGAAGAGAATTAACTTGAATTATATTTTTGACACTATTGCGCATCTGAACGGCCCAAAAAGTAACATAGCTTTCCTTTATTAAGAAATCTTCAAAGGCGAATATATCGCGCCGTTTTGACTGGCTGTGGTCAAATCGTAGCGACTCGATAGCATCTGAGGATAAACCAGTTGTCTTACAAGCAACGTGTATATCCTCATTTGCTGTTTTCCATGTAATATATTTTTTATCTGCAATACTGGAATATTCTGGATAGACAGGTTTTATTTTTCTGGGAAATAATTCTATAGTAATACTTGAAAAATCCCATTTACCATATTCATTTTTGCCGCCCGAAGTACTTAGTATATCAATCCACATACCTGATGTATTAACAGATTTAACGATATCCCTTACAATAAAAACTGCAGCAGAATCTCCATTCTGAAGATAACTAATATATTCCGGATCATTCTTTTTTTCATTTAATTTGTTCATTTTTTGCATAAAAACGCCTCCTAAAATTCCGATTTACACTTCTTTTTTCAATTCAATCAAACTATATATGCCCATATGACAATGTGCCAAAAATATGACCCAAGCCAAATATCACATTCTGATTTCCGAGTCGAAGTACTGTTCCTGAAAATAAGTTTTCTCCCTGATTTCTTCCTTTGTAAATGTCATTCCTTTCGGAGCTACAACCCATTTTTCTTCAACGTCATCGTATCTATGAATAATCGCAATTATTATCCCTGTATATTCCTGAACCGGTTCATCCAATCCTAACAAACAGGCATCTTGTTCTTCTCCATCAGGCGCAATGATTCCTTCTATGTATCCATAGTTAATCGGATAATATATATCTTTATGCTTAGGATGATAGCTTCCCATCGGTCTATCTACTTTTACCGTTACTATATTGCCAATCATATATCCCTCCGCACATTCCATTTTCCCAACTAACACAAATAGAAATCACTCTTCGATTTCTATTTCGTCAATCGCTTCAATTCGTAAAAGTTTCGTTACCTGCTTATTCTTTTTATCCGTATAACAGATCTTCATCCATTCATCATCTGCATCCAAAATCGTGCAGGATAATTCTGTTTTTCCTGCAAAATTCAGAATAGCCTCCGACTTAATGGTACATTGTTCGCCTACAAGATCATCAATCAACTGCGACATATAATTATCTCCTTTCTGCCTTTTCTCCAATCGTTTTACTTTTGATTCCAGCCGCTTTACCTTTCCCGGATATGCTGAATAGCAAAGGAGCAAAACCAATGCTATAATTCCACAATATTCCATATTTTACTCCTTTTCTTCTCAGACCGGAAGATTATTTAAATCTGCTGTGCCCCCACCAATCGGGTATTAATTCAATTAATCTCACTGTTTTTCTTGTTTCATAATCCATTAAAATCTCAATATCACCACTTTCCTTATCCAGCTGCATCATATATTCCCGGCATGCTCCACATGGTGCTCCCACACTGCCGTCTTCAACGACCGCAACCATTTTATCTATTTTACTTTCTCCATTTGTAATCATATTTGCGATCGCATTTCTTTCTGCACACATTCCTAACGTGCTCGCGGTATCAATACATACACCAGCATATATATTTCCACTTTTTGTTAATATCGCTGCCGCAACGCCTCCTGCCTCAATGAACGGAGAAACCTCTCTTGCATTTTGAACCTCTCTTGCCTTATCATACATAATTTTCCAAATATCTTTTTCCATATTTTTACTCACCATATATTTCCTCTCCTCCATAACCAATTCCATTTCTAAGCATATACAACACAATTTTCCAAGTCCCGAATTTTGTCGCCCACGTCTTCCGGACAATGAGCATCCGATGAAGTAATAATTTTCACATGATTTTTCTTCATTGCCCGAAGTAATTCGCGCTCCATTCCCAAAGAAGAAGTTCCGGGACATCTTCTGGCTGCCCCGCTGTTTTGATCTGCATACATATTACTATTTGAAAGTTCCTTTGCTAATCTTTCATAATAACCGGAAAGGGAAAAAGAAGGCCGGTGACCAAACAATTTTATGGCATCCGGATGACCAATTCCATCAAACAATTTGCTTTTTGCCAGCAATATGGAATCTTCAAAGTAGGTGCGGTATATCGCATCGACATCGATTCCAATCCAGTGTTCCGGCTTATGATCAAAGGCGAAATCATCCACAAAATGAACGCTCCCTAACAAGAAATCAAAGCCTTTGTTTTTCGTGATTTTTTCAATAAATGCCTCCTGCTCTTTAAAGTAACATATTTCAAGTCCAAACTTTATCGTAACAGGATATTTTTGATTTCTTACTTTTTCAATCAGTTCTAAATACTCTGGCAGCTTATGCTTACCGGCTTTTCTTTGAAACCACTCATCCACAAACTTACTGTGTGCACATACAGAATGATACATTGGTCTAAATTCTTCAAATATGTAGCAGTGTTCGAGCAAGCGGATTTCATCCATCTGCGTCTCTACTGCCTTGTCTACAAATTGTTGGATCCATTCTAGCGAGTAATCTCCCCGCTCAATATGAATATGACCATCTACTCTTGCCATCTCATTCTCCCGGACTGCTGGAAATCACCTTACCGGTATTCCAAAGTGTAACTGCCTTTTTCGCTGCCTCCAGCCGCTCTTCCTCGGAGTGGAAATCAATCGTCACCGAATGACATCCGCACTCCAGACACATAACATAATAACCACAGCCACATTCCTCTTCTAACAACGCGCCACCCTCACACAGCGGACAGTCACTGATCTCTAACATTTCTTCGATATTCATATTCTTATTCCTTTCTTTTTGACCTAATTTAATTTTTCAAGTGATTAGACCAACAAATTTATACTACTCTTTTGACCCACATGACTCTTTCCTGCTTTGGGTCATACATTTTACATCTTGTATTTGACCTAAAAAGCCAGTATCCTTTGCTAGACCAAACTCTTACAAGTTGTTTTATGGTCTGCCTTTAAGAAACTCTTTTTAGACCAAAAACAAGTTCTTTTTTCCTTGACCTAAAACGAATTTTCCATTTTTCAAGTCAAATTTCGCTCCAATAAATGATTTCGCCCCTGACCCAGCAATACTCCCCGCAACACCTCACCTCAAGCCATCAAGGCCCCGGAACCTCGCATGCCACGCAAGTAGCTCACAGCCCTCCAAAACCATTACAGGGCGCTGCACACAGCGCCCCATTCCTGCTTTGATTTGTAACTATTCAAGCTCCCCCTCTCATACATTGATCCTGAATAGTTGCCATTATTTTACAAATTCATCCAGATCCACGCGGTCAAACACTTCCAAGGCCCCTCCGCGGGTGGCGTTGAAAATCTTCACATGGTGTTTGATGGCATGCTCTTTCAAAAGCGTGTACGCATTCAGCGAGCCATCCAGGAAATACTTCTCATAATCGTCGCTCTGGATGCCAAGACGGCGCATGCGGTCCACAATCTTCTTCGCATCACGCTGCTTCAATTTGTCGTCCGTATAACCATTGATAAAATGCGTATTTCCAGTAAAGGTCGAGGTGCAGTCGCAGCCGATCAGATAAATCTCGGAAAATCCCATGTAAACCGCCATCTCAATCATCAATGACATCACCGTCGAACCGGACGGGATATAATATGCCAGCGGAGAACGTTTTACTTTGTACTTATCTTTTGCGATATTGTACAAAATAACCGGATTTTTCGGTTTCTCGCGGAAGATATTATACGTCGTGATATTGGTAAATAATGGAATGTTTCCAATTGCTTTGTTGATCTCCTCGCTCTGGAATTTCGCACAGATGCGGTCGATCAGGAAATAATAATCCGGACGCCAGGTCGTCTGATCAAATGCCTTCGTCACAAGATTGCAGCCAAACGTAATCTCGCCGTTTTTCTGGAGGCCTTCGAGATCCGAAAGACGCATGCTCGGACCATTTCCAACAAGGAAACAACGCTGCCCCTTATGCTTGTTTTTATAGGAATACAAAAGTTTGCTGTTTTCCGTCCGGCAAAGTCCCATGCAACGAAGCATACCGGAAAATGCGATATAGCCGTCACGGAAACTCTTGCGGATGACATTCTTTGTATGGATGACCCATTTATAAAAGCGGAATGCCGGACCAAGATCTGTCTTAATCGTCTTTTCAATAACACGGCGTGCCGCATGGGCATCATCAAGATAATTAAACTTTTCTGTAAATGCTTTGTATTTCTCGTCGTATGTGAAGTTGGCAAACTGGTCTAAGATTGCATTCACAAGGTCATCCTGTGTCTTTACGATCGGACCCGGCAATTCGTTGATATCAAAATAAAAATCGCGGATCTCCCCCTGATATTCGTCGAGATCATACATATAAAATACCATCGGACGCTTCAGATCGCCATAATCAAACATCGTCGAAGAATAGTCCGTGATCATAAGATCACTGATGATGTACAGATCATTGACATCATCCACCAGCGTTACATCGATCACACCCGGCACATCATTGGCCACATCTTTGAATCCGATCTGATGGTGAGCGCGGAACAAAAGGACATATTCGTCGCCAAGCTGCTGCATCAGTTTATTGAAATCAAGTTCTGTATTATATTGGAATCCTTCACCCTTTTTAAACTGGTTGTCGCGCCAGGTCGGTGTGTACAGGATCACTTTCTTGTCTTCCGGCACTCCGACCTCTTCCTTGATGCGTTTGACATCTTCGTCGGTAAATTTAAAGAGCGCATCGTTTCGCGGATAACCGGTTTCCAAAATGATATCTTCTTTATGACTCTTATCGAGACGGAACGAAGAAATCATCTTTTCGCTGTAAAAACGGGATGGCGAGATGAGATAATCCATCTTGCGTCCCTTGATATAATATTTTTTGTGCATTTCTGCCAAAGACTGTCTCGGATCCACCTCAAACTGGATATCATTTCCGAGACGCTTTAACGGCGTTCCGTGCCACGTTTCAACATATACCTGATGCGGACGCGGAATCAAATAGTTTGGCAATGCCACATTGTTAAACCAGTATTTTGCTTTTGCATAAAGGATAAATGCCGAGCGGGAATCCTTTTTTACGACACGTGTATGACGGCGCACCTTCAGATCCGCATGAGCCTCTATATCATTGACGATCCATACAAAGCGGAAATCGCGGTATCTCTCATCTTCCATCAGTTCTTCATAGATAGCTCGAAGATTTCCCCCGCATCGTTTGCCGCTGAATGCCTCAAAGACAATCAAATGCTCATTTAAGATTGGATGGGTCAGACACTGCCACCAGAATTTCAATCGTTTCTTCAAAAACCGCTTATTTTTATTTGAAAGTAAGCCACTCATAAATATCCTCCATCTTAACTCCATATCATAATGGTTTTTCCAAATTCTTTGTGTATATCTGCTTCAAAGGCTTTGCGCATATCATCGATCGAACGAATTTTAAATACACCGCCTACGATATTTTGCAAATACTCCGGTATCTCCGGATTGGATTGATATAATTCAATCGTTTTGATAAAATCTTCTCTGCCGCTTCGGCTGCTGCCAAACATGCGAAGTCCTTTTTCCAGTATCATGCGGGTGTTGATTGAAACCGGGTTTTCCGACACGCCCAAAATCGCAATCGTACCCTCCGGGCGGATATACTCAATAATCTGATTGATTGCTTTCGGAGAACCTTCGCCGCCGACACATTCAATCGCATGGTCGATCTGCAGATCTTCCGGAATCCGGGAAACCACATACGTCTCATCTGCAAAGGTAAAATCTGATAATTTATCACGATTTACACCAAAGATACATAACTTCGTATCCGGGAACATTGCCTTAAAAAATACGGCAGTAATATAACCCAAATTTCCATCGCCCCAGATGCCGACACATTCCCGGCGTTTGTGCGCAATTCGATCAAACCGGCTGAGGGCATGTACACTGACCGATACAATTTCCGTAAACGCTGCCACAAGCGGATTGATATTCTCCGGGAGACGAACAAGCCGGTCTCTGCGAATATCCACAACATCCTGCATAAAGCCGTCAAAACCGCTGGCGCGGAATTTGGAATCTCTTCGATAATTTTCTGCAATGATCTCATCTTCACTCATCGGTGTATTAGGGATCATTACCACTTTTTCGCCTGCCTGAAATTCTCCTTCCGGATCATAAACAACCTGTCCAATCCCCTCATGGATCAATGCCATCGGAAGCTTTTGTTTGAGAACTTCTGCCGTTCTCCGATCTGATAATTTCCTGTCGGGTCATATACCACTTTTCCAATGCCTTCGTGAATTAATGCCATGGGAAGCTTGGACCGCAGTACTGCCTCAGGACGGTTTCCCTGATAATATCTCTGATCGGCATTACAGATTGACAAATACGTCGGTCTGACGATCACATTGCCCGCTGTCAGGTCAATATCCGTAAATTCTACTTCAAATCGTCTGGGTGCAACCAGACGGTAAACTGCATTCAGCATAGTCTAATTTCATCCTTCCGATTTGTTTTCTTCCCCTTTGATCAAAGCTTCTGCCACACGCAGATCATAAGGATAGGTAATCTTGATATTAAACACCTCTCCGTCTACGATATGAACTTTTTCACCTTTCATAACAAAAATCTTTGCCGCATCCGTCAAAAGTTCTTTTTCCTTAGGACTGAGTGCCTCATATAATTGGCGAAGTTTCAATGCCTTAAATGTCTGTGGTGTCTGTCCCTGATACATTTTGCGGCGTTCCGGAATATCGCTGATCACCACATTGTCCTCGCTGCACACGATCGTATCGGTCGCTGCCACTGCGGTATCGCAGGCACCGTATTCTTTCGCATAGCGGATATTTTCCTCCAGAATCCGCTGCGTCACAAAAGGACGAACCGAATCATGTGTGACAATGATCGTATCTTCATTGAGATTGCCCTCTTTTTCGATGTAGGCAATCGAATTCATAATCGTCTCATTTCTGGTCTCTCCGCCTTCAAGAACCACAATTCTCTCAGTGTCTTTCATATATTTACGAACAAGGTTCTTTGTGTGCGAGATCCACTCGGTCGGGCACAATACGAGAACCTTTTCAAATTCACTTTGCATATAAAATTTTTCCAACGTGTGGATCAAAATGGGTTTGTCTCCTACCAGCAGATACTGTTTTGGTTTTCCGACATTTCCCATCCGGCTTCCTACACCACCGGCAAGTACTACTCCATAAATCATAACTTCCTCCATTCCACCAGAATAGCAAGTACAAATTTTCTGATGTATTTACTGTTGTAATCCTGTCTCTATTTTAATGCTTTTTCGTCCAAATGTAAAGAACTGCTTTATCCGGGTTTTCTTTTGCAGCGGTGCAGCAAACAAAATCCGCTTTTCCGTACGCAGCATCAGCTGATCCAAAAACGCATAATCGTCTTTGGTTTCCGGCACCAGTTTCAATTCCCCGGCAAATGCCATCCGCACTCTGGCACGGTATAACTCATGGTAACGGTACATAAAGCGCAGCCCTACCGGCTTTGCAGATACCGAAATTTCGGCTTCAAAACATTTTCTCGTATGTTTCTTTTCACCCAGATAATATACCTCTTTTTCTGTCACCGAAAAAGGAATTTCTTTATTTCGGTTGTCCATCGCATAATAAACGATCTCCGCGTCCTCTGCCGGCTGAAGCACCTCGCCGCTTACAACAAGCTTTTTCTTCCGGTAAACGATCGATTTTATCTCATACGGCATTTCCTTTAGCGACGTAATCGTAAGATTGTGATAGCGCAGTCTTCCGCTCCGGTATACAAGTTCCGATGAAATCGGTTTTTGCTTTTTCGCTTCTAGCAGCCAGATTTTTACATCATCCGGAATCTGCTCACAGCCACATAAAATATCATCTTCGATGTCTTCCAAGATCGAGATAAAATCCCGTTTCAAATTTTCACTCATCAAATCCTTTTCCGTAAATCCGGCATGAAACAGATTTTGAATCAGCAGATGCTGGAAAAACGGAAGCACGTTTCCCTGTTTTTTCTGCAGGCGTTTCCATATATTTTTATACATAACGATAGAAACCGGATATTCCCCCGCCTCATTCCATGTGCGGGGACGGTTTGTATCCACGATAATGTCCTCTTCTTTCCGCTCATAAACCGCAAATTTTTCTGCGGTCTCGTACAACCGGCAAAGAAGCGCAAAATCCCCATCGCTTTCTTTTTTTCGTATCAAAGCCACAAACTCCGGACGGACCAGCAGCCGGGAAGCATCGATCGTTCCGACATTATAATGCTCCTTCACATACGCCATATGCTGTTTTCCCTCCACCGGCTCATCCGAAAGAACGACCATCATCACATCCGGTTTCAGAGAAGCAAGAAAGGCATCGAGTCGTTTCTTCTCCCGCTTTGAAAGGACAAGGGCATCTTTTCCCGGCACATATTCTCTTGTCAATTCTTTCCAAAAAATAAATGACTGTTGTTTCAATGCAATCTCCTTATCTCATCATAAACTCGTTTACAGTTATCCTGGTCAAACCAGCGGTAAAAGGCATTGCCGCGCTCGTCGTACAGCGGATCCAGCACGCAGTCGTTCTCGATTGCATGGATTAACGCCTCTATCGTTGATTCATAATCATAGCACACCGGTCCCAGCCCATCTCTCTCATAATCGAAATATCCTTCCGAATACACCTGCCCCTGAAAGAAGGTATCTTTATCAAACTGGGCATAAATGACCGGCTTTTTCAAATACGCAAAGTCAAAGGCAACACTGGAAAAATCTGTCACAAGAAGTGCATTGTTTCGAAATTCCTCCTGGTAATCAATTCCCTGCTGCATCACTTCGATGATATCATTTCCGGTAAAATCTTTCAACTGCACCTTATGATGGGTATGCAGGAAAAATTTCCCGCGGTAGCCTTTTTCCTGCATGACGCGAAGCAGTCTCTCATCGTGAATCAGTGCATTGTAAAAACGGTAAAATTCCGAATATTTAAACAACGGATTGTAAATACGCTCGCCGGTATCATTGTTCAGACGGCAGGCAAGAGCCGCACGCCATGTCGGCAGAATCAAAATAGTCTTCTGCGGGGCACTTTCCTGTTTCAAATTGTCATATCTCGGAAGCCCCGTCAATTTCACGACCGACTCATCGTAAAAATAATCGCCATTCAAAATAGACTCATACTCCGGCTTTGCCGACGTAACAAACATCTGCAGATTCTTATTGAACCGGTTCAGCCACTGCGACAAGTCATCCTTAATGATACCATGCTGTAAAAATACAAAATTGTACTTGTACAGATCGCGGATATACTCGCTGTCGTCATCCCACGGATTGAAAATATTGTCCTCGCCCTGGGAAGAAATAATATGCTTGGCAAGCAACACAAACAATTTATAATGAAATTTTCGGAACGGAAGCACCGGTCCGACAGCTTTCATTTTTTCATAATCCACACTGTCCTCCGACAATGTAAATCGTGATTTTACATCTTTTTCTTCCGCCCGCTTCAGATATTTATAAAAATGTTCGGCATTGTCGCCCGCTACATTGATGCGTTCCATCACAAGCCAGCGCTCTTTCCGCAAAAATGGGCGGATACCATGTGCCAGAATGCGATATCCGGCAATCGCTTTCTTTTTATCATGAAAACACCGCTTTAAAAGCGCACATTCTTTTGCCAAATGTTTCCAGCCGCGTTTCTTTTCGACAAACAATTTTGTATTTTCCGGATTAGTACTTACCATAAATCCGTTATTGTGGAAATACAACTGCTCCACATTCGGACTCAGATGGGAAAACTTACCAAGTTTGATAAATAACCGCTGTGGCATATTGTCCTGATACTGCCCGTAAACTTCATACGTCGTCGCATCTTCAAGCGGCAGCCGGATCTCATACCCGCGCACGCGCATCATTTCTTCCCCAAAAATCACTGCCTTTCGAAACTGTGCCGGCTTGGAAGTAACCGGAAAACTCTCGCCCCGGTCATTTTCCACTGTGATCGTGAGATCATCGGCAAACGGACACCAGATTCTTCCGGCAAGTTCCAGACAATCTTCGTGGATATTCAGCACATCGACAGAAAACAGCGATTTTGCCTGCAGACTGTACATTTTAATATGATCGAAATACAAGGCTCCCCGCCGGTATACCAGTTCTTTGCGGATGTCTCTGCCATATTTGAGTGAGAGCGCATACAATTTATACTCGACATACATTTTGTCCAGATGACAGATCAGATCGTCATCCATATATTGCAGCATTTTCCGCAGCCATTCCTTGTACCACTCCTGCTCTTCTTCCGTCAATATCCCATTCAGGTCATCGCGGAGCCGCCATTGAAAATCGTACAAGATCAAATACTGAATGTACAAAAGAACGGTTCCGTATTTATCCAATGACTCCTGAATCAGCTCCAGATAATAATGTTCCGGCGTGTCAAGATACCATTCTTTGGATGTTCCCTTGTTCTGGATCGCCGAAGAAGCATTCACACGCTTGCGGTATAGGTGAAGAGCATCTGCCACGACACCGTATTTCAATTTATCCAAAATGATGGAATTGACAAATTTGGAGTCTTCCGCAAATTTCAATTTTTCATCAAACCGGTGCGTTTTCAAAACCTCTGCTTTCACAAATGAAGCCGTCACATGCATCTGCACATAATTATATTTTTCCAATACATCGATAATCCGGCTCCCCTGCTCATATTTAAAGAAAAGCCAGTGATAATCGTCTCTTGCCTCAAAAAATTTCTGTGGACAGGCCACCAGGTCAATCTTGTCACGACGTTTTTCAAAAAAATCGTACACTGCCTGAAAACTTCCGCTGGTCCACTTATCATCGGAATCCAGAAAATTTACATATTTTCCCTCTACATACTGCATTCCGTAATTTCTCGCCGCACTGACGCCTTTGTTTTCCTGCTTCAGATAAAGGATGTTATCCGGATATTTTTTTGCATATTCCAGGCAGATTTTTTCGCTGTCATCCGGACTTCCGTCATTGACAAGAATAATCTGGATATTATTTTCAAAGCCAATGCTCTGCCCGATCACGGAGTCCAATGTTTCCGCAAGATATCCTTCCACATTATAAACCGGGATCACGACCGAAAATTTGTATTTATAATCCATGTTTTCTCTCCTTTCTCTCATACCACAGGATAAAGCCTGCCGCCAGACATCCGATCAAACTAAGTATCACACCGGCCACCAGTCCCGGTGTCCGGTAACGGATTTCCACCGTATGGTTTCCCGCCGGGATGTCCATTCCTAAAAACATGACATTGGCGGCATACGTCTCCGTTTCCATTCCATCCACATAAGCACGCCATCCGCTGCTATACGGAACAGACAATTGCAAATACCGTTTTTCCGGCACATTGATCTCGCCGCGGACGACATTACCGGTCCGTTTTATATTCTGCAGAGTGTACTCATTTCTACGATTGATCTGTGTTTTTATCGTCTCTTCTTTTTTTCCAAATACCTGAAGATCTTTCTTGGAAAATCTTCCCTCTACCTGAAATTCCAATGTGATCTCCATCTCGCCGGACATTTTTCCCAAATGAAACAAATATTCCTTTCTGCCAAAATACCAGTTCCATTCCGGAGTCAGCACACGAAGTGACTTTTGTACCGTTCCCAGTGATGCGGTTATGTCACAATAACGAAACCGCTCATTCGTGATCTCATAATCTCCCAGTCTCACATAGGTTTCTGCAAGAGAATCTGCTTCCACCTTTAATTTCAAACGGGCGTGTTTTTTCTTTACAATGATATCCTCTCCCTGAATCTCGATCCGCCGTTTTCCGGTAATCTCATACGGGAGTTCCGGCGTCCCGGAATCTTTTGTTTTTCCTGTTTCTACACTTGTCTCATTCTCAATATCATCCCGAACCATCGTCGTAAGCATCCTGCTTTCCTTTTCGCAGCCACTCGCTTTTTCCCATTCCTCTGTTTTCTTTTGAACCGCATCGTAAGTTGTCCCAAATGCCAATGAAGTCGGATTTTCATACAGATTATAGGCGGCTCCGTTTTTCGTAAAGGTTTTCCGCCGTTCAAATCCGCAAGGCACTTTGCTGTCATCTCCAGCCGGCGCGATATAATAACGCACACAGGCAAGTGCCTCCAGTCCGCTTCGCTGATCCAGTCCATTCACTTTAAACATACTGTCTTCGACGGCACCATTTTCGACCACACTATCCCACGATAAGCGGTATGGATTGGACAAACTCAGATATGTCGACACCCCATAGATCCCGCTAGCAAGCCCCGTATTCTGGATTTCTTTATCCTGCACGTCGACGCGGTAAAATTCATCATCTGCACATTTTTCCACTTCCGTTTCTGCCGCCTCTGCCAGATTTGCCGAAGCCTGTCCCTGTGCAAGAAACTGATCCATATAATTTTGTGCGTGACTGTCAAAAAGCAGCCAGCCATTCCCTATAAGCGAAATGGCAAGCATCCCAAGAACCAGTGACATTTTCACCTGCCACCGCCATCGTACCGCCCACCGGGACGCAAGTAAAAACAATACAAGTATTGTCAATATCAGGGTCACGACACCAAACCATGTATACCACAGATCCTTTTCTTCTCCGAACGCTGCAGCTGTAGTATATCCAATTGTCATAACCAGCATGAGCACCTTGGAAAGCCGCTTCATTGTCATAAATTCCGGAAGCACTTCGACGACACAATACGCATATACAAATGTCACAAGGTACAAAAAACGCCCCGACACATACGAAAAACCATTCATAATATAGCCGCCCGCCGGAATTAACATCATCAAAGTCCAGATTAAAAAACTGCTTTTCAATTTCCACCGTCCGCGGGTTGCAAAAAGGACGATCAACGCCGGAAGCACAATCGCCGCCATCCCCAGATAATCCCATGTAATGTGTGGCGTTCCGATCAGTCCGGAAAAGATTGTCAGATACCTTTCCCCGTCAAAGAGCCATAAATTTCCAGGATTCACGGCACTGTCATTTCGGCTACTGGAAAGAAATGACAGTATCACCGGAAGGAACAAGCTCGCTGCCATCGCTGTCCCCGCCACATATCTAAGGGCAAAGCCACAGAAAACTTTTATTTTTCCCTGCATTTTACCGGCAAATACCGAGATCAATGCGGACAGGCACACAAAGATGCTGTTCATATAGAAAAAGTAAAACCCATTGAGCGCACACAAAAACACACTTCCGATCAACAGACCGCTTCTTTTTTTCTCCCGATACCGGTCCACCCCCGTCAGCATAAGGGGAAGCAGGATCATCGGCGAGATAAAAAAGGGATGTTTTACCGCGACATGAAGAACATAACCGGAAAATACGTACAGCCACGCACCGGCTAAACTCACTGCCCTCCCTTTTCCTCTGTTGCGGCAGTAAAAAATAAAAGTAAGTCCTGCCAGATACATGCGGAAAGCAACGAGAAAATCGTAAAACATTTCCATATGCTGCTTCGGCACAAAAACAGAAAACAGCGTCAGCGGATTTCCCATACCGTAAAAGTTCAATGTCGTCAGGATATCTTCTCCCATACCGATGGAAAAATCGAACATCGGCAGGGTAAAATGACCGGAAAAGAGATTTCCTGCCACTTTGAGATAATAGTCACGCAGATAAAGGAGGGCCGGAAAATGCTGTTTATTTCCGTCATAAAACCAAATAAACGAACGATGATTCAAAATAAATCCAAGATAGATCAACAGAAAAAGCACTGCAAACGACACAGTGTATTCTAGGATAAACCGGATATGTTTCTTTTTCCGTCCGTTCATTCTGACCTCCTACATAACATAACAAGGGGCACCAATTCAAGTTCATCAAATTGGTGCCTCATTATTTCCATTCTTACAATTATTTACAAACCTCTGTGAAATAAGATTCGAGAGCAGCTACAATCTCTGCACCAGCCTGTTCGCTGCTTCCCTTTACCAGATAATACATCTTGATCTTTGGCTCTGTTCCGGATGGGCGAACCAAAACATTGATGTCATCTTCCATATTGAACTCCAACACGTTGGATTTTGGAAGATTTCCAATTCCGGCCTTATAATCTTTCACATCGATCACTTTATAACCAGCCACTTCTTTTGGTGCGTTCGTACGAAGGCTTTCCATCAGATCTGCCATCTTCTTTGCACCGCTGGCTCCTTCAAAAGTAATGGACTGAAGAGCTTCTTTGAAATAACCATATTTTTCATACAACTGATTCAACATCTGTACCAAAGAAATTCCCATGGCTTTGTAATGTGCAAACATCTCACAGATCAAAAGGGAGGCATTCACTCCGTCTTTGTCACGAACATGTCCGCCGCTCAGATAACCATAACTCTCTTCAAATCCGAAGATATAACGGTCTACTTCTCCGTCTGCTTCCAAAAATCCGATCTGCTCGCCGATAAATTTGAATCCGGTAAGCACACGTCTTACCTCTACGCCATAATCTGCAGCGATCTTGTCAATCATTTTCGTCGATACGATTGTCGTAACAACCACCGGATTTTCCGGCATTGTTCCATTTGCTTTGTACGTCTTGCAAATATAGTCAAAGAGAAGGATTCCCATCTGATTTCCGGAAATCAACTGATAATCGTCACCTTCTTTTACGGCTACGCCGACACGGTCACAGTCCGGATCCGTTGCCAGAAGGAGGTCGCTTCCTACTTCTTTTGCCTTTTTCAAACCAACTTCCAATGCCTCACGAATCTCAGGATTTGGATATGGACAAGTGGTAAAGTTTCCATCCGGCATTTCCTGCTCTTTTGGAATCGTGATCTGTGTATAACCATTTTCTTTCAGACATCTCGTCACGCAGTAACGACCGGTTCCGTTGAGTGGCGTGTATACGATGGATACATTTTTGTCAATCTCTTTCGGATTCAATGCGCGCTCGGAAACGGCATCAATAAATCCGGTAATTACGTCATCTTCGATATATTTAATCTTTCCTTCGGAAAGTCCGGCTTCAAAGTCCATGATCCTTACATCATCAAACACATCTACCGCTTCAATCTCCGCCAGGATAGCGTCTGCCACTTCCAAAGTAATCTGACATCCATCGGCTCCATATACTTTGTAACCATTGTATTTTGCAGGGTTATGGCTTGCTGTCACTACGATACCGCCATCACAGTTCAATGCACGCACAGCATAAGAAAGAGATGGTGTAGGCATCAATTCTTTGTAAATATTTACCAATATCCCATTGGCTGCAAATACACTTGCTGCGGTTTTTGCAAAAATATCGGACTTATTACGGCTGTCATAAGCAATTGACACCGAAGGATTTTTTGCTGCTTTGTTCAGATAATTGCTGTATCCCTGTGTCGCTCTGGCTACGGTATGCTCGTTCATACGAAAGGTTCCGGCTCCGATCACACCGCGGAGTCCACCGGTACCAAATTCCAGATCACGGTAAAAACGATCGTTGATTTCTTCTTCGTTTCCCTCGATGGCTTTCAATTCTGTTAAAAGATCTTCTTCTGTCACTTTTCCAAGCCATCTTTTATAATTTTCCATCATATCCATTTTTTTAATCCTCCTTTATGCTTCTACATTGGCACGCCAATAGTCTAACGTGTCTTTCAAAGTCTGCTCCAGACTGATCTTGCGTTTCCAGTCCGTCTGCTCTGTAATTTTCGTAATATCTGCCTCAATGATCGGCACATCGATCGGACGAAGTCTCGCCTGTTCCACCTCTACATTGATCTCACGGCCGGAAAGTTCTATGATCTTATCTAACACTTCCTGAATCTCATAAGCTTTGCCGGAACCTACATTGTACGTCTCTCCGCTCTTTCCCTGACGAATCAGGCACTCATACGCGGCGATCACATCACGCACATCGGTAAAGTCTCGTTTTGCCTTCAGATTTCCGACATGGATCACCGGCTCACGCAGTCCTTTTTCCACTTCAACAACCTGTTTACAAAAGTCAGACACAACGAACTGCGGTGACTGTCTCGGTCCTACGTGCGTAAATGCACGAACCATCACGAGTTCCAACTGATATGCCTGCGCATAGATCGTACCAAGCATATTCTGGCAGCTTTTTGTCGCTGCATATATATTTCCTGGGCGGAGTACCGTATCTTCGACGATCGGCACCTGATCCGGGTGAATTCTTCCGTATTCTTCTCCGGAACCGATCAGCAATACTCTGCCCTTATATTCCATTTCTTTTAATACATCCAATAAATTCAATGCACCTTTGATATTTACATCGACAGTCAATTGTGGATTTGACCAGGATACTGCAACAGAGCTCTGTGCTGCCAGATGAAATATGTAATCCGGAGCAAAATTCTCGATTACGTCAACCACTTCCTGTTTTTCCAAAAGATTCATATCCACGACATCGTAGCCTTCCGGCTCAAGTGTCTCCTGTTTCATCTTGGTAGAGCGCACCTGATATCCGCACTCTCTACTCAAATATTCGGCCAGATACTTCCCTACGAATCCGGCTCCACCGATAATTAATGCTTTTTTCATGCCTTCATTCACTTTCATTGATAATGATCCAATATGTGAAAAAGGCGCTGGCATCGCCCACATATGCGGTTAATCCCGGCGCCGTTTTCATATAAAAGATTAGATTGCTTTTACTTTAATTTCTTTTTCTACTAAAGCTAAGTCATTCTTAACCATTCTCTCAACTAACTGGCTAAAAGAGATCTCACGTTTCCATCCAAGCTCTTTTTCTGCTTTGGCAGGATTTCCAAGAAGGATATCTACTTCTGCCGGACGGAAGAACTGTGGATTTACTTTTACGATGGTCTTTCCGGTTGCCTTATCTTTTCCGATTTCGTCAACGCCGGTTCCTTCCCATTCGATCTCGATTCCAACATGTCCAAATGCAACTTCTACAAACTCACGTACTGTACGTGTCTCGTTGGTAGCGATGACATAATCATCTGCGTGATCCTGCTGAAGAAGAAGCCACATTGCTTTTACATAATCCTTGGAATGACCCCAGTCTCTCTTAGAGTCCATATTTCCAAGTTCCAAATGATCCTGTACACCAAGTTTGATACGTGCTACCGCATCTGTGATCTTACGAGTAACGAACTCTTTACCACGACGCTCGGATTCATGATTGAAAAGAATTCCGGAGCATGCATACAGATCATAACTCTCTCTGTAGTTCTTTGTGATCCAGTGTCCATACAATTTTGCTACTCCGTATGGAGAACGTGGATAGAATGGAGTTGTCTCTGTCTGAGGAATTGCCTGAACCAGACCAAACATCTCACTTGTAGAAGCCTGATAAAATCTTGCTTCCGGTTTTACTGTACGAATTGCTTCGAGCATATTGGTAACACCAAGAGCATCGATATCTGCTGTTGCCAGAGGCTGCTCCCAGCTTGTAGCTACAAAAGACTGAGCAGCAAGGTTGTAAACTTCATCTGCCTGAGAAATCTTCATTGCTGTGATCAAAGAAATCGGGTCCGTCATATCTGCATAGATAAAGTGAATTTTATCTTTGATATGCTCTACGTTTCCATAATCTACAACGCTCTTACGGCGCATGATTCCATATACTTCATAGCCCTTCTCCAACAAAAGTTCTGCAAGATAAGAACCGTCCTGTCCTGTAATACCTGTTATTAATGCGTGTTTCATGATATCTCCTTTCAAACCTAAACATTGCTATTCATTTTATTTATTGTAAAATCTTAGATGTACTCATTGCGGTTGCAAATTCTAAGATTTTCAAGTACCTTTTTGATATCTCCGGCATGACCTTTGTCGCAGATCAGCAGAGCATCTTCGGTATCTACTACGATGATGTCCTCCAGCCCTACGGCTGCGATCAGCTTGTCCGAACCTTCGATGATCGAATTCTTTGTCTCTACTGTGATAACATTTCCCTGAACGGCATTTCCAAATTCATTGGTGGAGCGGATACGTCCCACTGCCAGCCAGGATCCTACATCATCCCATCCGAATGTACCAGGCAGTACAAAGATATTCTCTGCCTTTTCCATGATACCGTAATCGATGGATTCCGAATCCATCTTTTCAAATTCAGCCTCAAGAACACTTTCCTGTTCCTCGGTTCCGATCGCATCCTGGATCTTCACAAGTCCTTCATAGGTCTTTGGCATAAATTCTTTCATATTATTTAAGATGGTAGAAATCTTCCAGACAAACATTCCGCTGTTCCACAGATAGGATTCATCTGCAAGATATTCTTTTGCCTTTTTCAGATTTGGCTTCTCTACAAAGCACTCGACGCCATACGCACGTCCCTCGCTCTGATCCGGATCAAATTTGATGTAACCATATCCGGTCTCCGGATAGTTTGGTGTAATACCGATCGTCGTCAGGTTGTTTCCTTTTTCTGCCACCTGGCAGGCATCTTTCAATACATCAACAAACATCGAATTGTATTTGATCAAATGATCGGATGGAAGCACGATCATAAGAGCATCGTCATACTTTTTGTTAATGTGCATGGCAGCAAGTCCTACACAAGGAGCTGTATTTCTTCCAACCGGTTCACACAAAATGTTCTCCTCCGGAAGATCCGGCAACTGTTCCTTTGCCAATGCTTTATAATCGCGGTTTGTCACAATGTAAATATCTTCCATATCTACCAGTGGCAGAATACGATTTACCGTATGCTGGATCATGGTAATTCCATCATCCGTCAGACTCAAAAACTGTTTTGGCAGATTTTTACGGCTTTTTGGCCAAAAACGCTCGCCACGTCCACCTGCCATGATCATTGCTGTAACTTTCATAGTTCTTCCTTTCCTCTTAAATTTGTGTTTATAATTTTGACATTAAGATTTCATTGTTACCATGGATATAATACTCGCCAAATCCGGCCGGCACAAAAATACTGTCTCCTGCCTTAAAATCATAGCGGCGTCCTTTATATTCCAAATATCCGTTTCCTTTTACGATAAGCAGCGACTGGAACGAGGACTTATCGCACCAAAGTTTGATCTTTCCATTCTCGCAGTCAATCTTATTGACACAGAAATAATCACACTCAAACAATCTTCGGATCCTTCCATGCTTCAGACTTACTTCGTTGTTATCGAACACCTGCGAAGGTACGATCGGAGTACGGTCAATCACTTCTACCCCTCGTTCCACATGGAGTTCACGGTAATTTCCGTTTTTATCCTTTCGAAGATAGTCATACACGCGGAATGTCGTATTGGAACTCTGCTGAATCTCCGCAATCACAACGCCCGCACCGATCGCATGGATCGTTCCCGGATGAATGAAAAAGCAATCCCCCTCATTCACCTCTACTTTATTTAAAATCTGCGGAATCGAACCGTCCTGCATCTTCTGCTCCAACTCTTCTTTGGAAACTTCCCGGTTCAACCCATAATACAAAAAGGCATGCGGTTTTGCGGCAAGTACATACCACATCTCGGCTTTCCCCTGCTCGCCCAGCTCACTCTTTGCCGTCTCATCCGACGGATGAACCTGTATAGAAAGATTTTCCTTTGCATCAATAAATTTGATCAAAATCGGAAATTTATCTTCTGGTTGAAATTTGTGGGAAACATATTCTGGAAACTGATCCAATACTTCTTCCAATGTTTTCCCCTTAAATGCTCCATTTCGGACCGTACTTTTTCCATCTGGATGACAGCTGAGTTCCCAGCTTTCTGCTGTACAATCGCCATCACCGGCTTTTCCAAACAGGCGCTCCAGTTCATGACCGCCCCAAAGATAATCCTTGTACGCCGGAGCCAATTTCATTGGATACATATTATCACTCTTTGTCCTTTAACCTATTTTCCGGCAATTCTCTTTGCCGTCAATTTAAACAGTGTCTTGATATAACTCATGATAAACGGAATCAATTGTCTCTTCGATTCCCCATAAATTCTCTTATCAAATTCGATCGGCACTTCCCCGATCTTTAACTTCTTATCGGCTTTGTTGAGGCGCAGGCACAGAAGAACTTCCTGAAGCACATCATAATTGTGGCAGGTAAGTTTTACTTCTTTCAGCTGTGCTGTCTCATACATACGATAGTCGGTAGAAATGTCTTTTGCCTTGATTCCAAGGAAAAAGCGGAACATACCGTTTAAGATATGTGACATCACGATGGATGATTTGGCATCGTTTGTCTTACCGCCCTCTACGTAACGGGAGCCGATAACAACATCACATTTGTCATCCACAAACTTCTTATATAAATCAGGAATATACTTAGGGTTGTGAGATCCGTCGCTGTCTAAGATCAGGAACTTGTCCTTCTCAGCATATTTGATTCCAGTCTTAAACGCACCTGCAAATGCGGGTTCTTCCTGATTGATATAACGAGCACCAAACTCCTCGCATACTCCTTTCGTGTTATCCAAAGGTTCTGCGGTATCAATAACTAATATCTCGAACTCTTCTCCGGTTTTCTCAACATTTTCAATAATTTGCGGCAATAATACTTTTAGGTTTTCTTCTTCCTTATATGCCAGCAAAACTACGCTGATTCCCATGATTCTTCCTCCATTATTCTAGTAATTCATTATTCAACAATTTATTTTACCATACAAAAAGGCATTTGAAAAGGGTTTTTTTTATTCTTCTGCCTTAAAGGCCCACAATTTGTTCATCAGGAAATTAATCGGAATGGCAATAACCAAACTGATAAGTGGTGCGATTCGATCAGAAATATGGCAAACACTTACCCATACAGTATTCAAAACCGGATTCAACACAATTCCAGTCACTCCATAAGAAAGATAGGTCTTTAATAAGGCTTTTCCAAAACTTCTTGACTTTCCTTCTTCTAATTTGAATACAAAACGGCTGTTAAGCAGGAACGAAACAAATACACTGATCAAAAATCCGATTGCGGTTGCAATCCAAACTGCAACAGGCGCATTGTCAAATCCTAACACGGTCATCTTATCAATGCCGGCTCCCTGCAGAGCAATCAAACTCACCAAATAGATCACATAGTTAAAGATGGTATTCCACACACCGACCAAACCGAATTTCACAAATTGGAACAAGGTTTCCCACTGCTCTTCGTTCAGTTCTTTGTGCGCAATCTTCAATATAACACCGAACACTGCACGGACGATTGTTTCAATCAAGTTCCATAATACTTCTGCTATCTTATTCACTTTACCAGTTCCTCCCTGTTTCTATTTTTGTATTTTTGAGGATAAATCATAGTTGTAAATCATGATCTTATAATTTTCAAACTCTTTAACTTCCTTTGGCTGTCCAAAAACTTTAATCACATTATCATAGTTTACCCCCATTTCAACCCATTCCTCATTTCGAACAATAATAAATTGCGCTTTCGTATCATACCAGGTATCCTTACTTGCCCATTTGAAAATATCCGCATTGTCATTTATCGAAATCGGACGAATCTGCGTTTCATTTTTCGTCATAACCGTAACATAAGAGGCATCCCAGAAATTTCCGTAACCACACTTCACATCCTGCGTTTTCAGATATTCTGCGACACGCTGTTGCTCGGTCTCCGGTCTCTCCTGATTTATCAATATTATACCATTATTAAGAATAAAGGCAACGGATAAAACAACAAAAAGCGGCCACAGTATAACTCGTTTATTCGTTATCTTACACTCAAAAATATTTTTCTGTCTCATATAACGAATGATCAAAATTGCAAATATAACAGGACATACCCCGATATATCTTGCACTATATATGTTACTTGATACCGTCGTCATAACAAATACAATGGAAATAAACACAAATCCTAAACTCAGTAATTCACTGATTACATCCTTATGATTTCTTTTTACAAAATTTACAATATTATAAATCATAATGCCGAATACCATAATAACAAGAATCGTCTTCAAAAAATAAAATATTGTATTTACTGAAAGCAAGGATTGAAAAGAAAAATCTGCTCCATTTAATCCCATTACGGAATGAACATATACCCAGAACTTCCGTTCAAGATCCTCAAAATTTTCAAAAGTTTTTTGCTCCAAAAAACTATTTTTATTTGCGGTTCCAATCGCATAATACAATTTATCCCAAACAAAAGATAAAGCCATTCCCGCTACGGTTGTTCCCAGTATTGCCGCATACCGTCTTGGCTTTTCACACGCATTTGACAATAATTCCCATCCGCAGTACAACACTGCCGGAATAACAAGCATGATAACACTTAACGCATCTCCAATACATCCAAGCATCGTCACCAGCGCCAGAAACACATACTGTTTTTTTGTAACCGTCTCTTTATTAACAAGCTGGTAAACCAAAAGTATTCCTAAAAACCCCCATACATAAACACCCGTATGAGCACGAAGGAGATTTACCCCCAACAAAGATGGAACAGCGCATATTCCGGCAAAGATCACAAATTCCAGTATTCTTTTCTTCCACGATTTCTGTCCGCAGTTCATTAAAAGATAACCACAGAAAACCACGCAAAAAAGCATAATTCCACTGGCAATCCAATAGGATTCCTGACAAATCCCAATGAATGCAACCGCGATTAAATAATAAAGCATATCCGTCGTAAAAAAACTAATTCCCGTCTGCGTCCAGCCGTTCATGAAAAAGTTTCCGTGCAGAATATCCGATGCTTCCAAAATAAGATTCGAATAATCCGAGTCCATTTGCATCAACTGAAAAATTTTAATACAATACCCAAGATACACTACCAGTCCAATCACAATTCCAAGTATTGCCACCCATTTCCCTATTTGAAATCTTTTATCTTTCATTATAAAAGGTATCCTCCTTCTAGCTTACTTTACGTATAAAACAATAGCATACAGAATATACAGAATTACAGAAAACATTCGAAGCCATACTGCACATCTTTCTCAAGCCAGGGCTTCCACTTTTTTCCTTATTTTCTCCTTTATATGCCAGCAAAATTACGCTGATTCCCATGATTTTTCTCCATCATTCTAGTAATTCATTATTCAACAATTTATTTTACCATACAAAAAGGCATTTGAA
>ERZ826016.1185-NODE-1185-length-26013-cov-3.262809_pt1 | contig 26013 bp, 37 predicted proteins | sample MGYA00519872_ERZ826016 | MGnify/ENA primary metagenome ERZ826016 (study PRJEB31778, sample SAMEA3449218) | human gut metagenome | biome: human gut; feature: human-associated habitat; material: faeces | place: United Kingdom | collected 2010/2012 ... | reverse complement strand
ATTTGTGTGTTTTTGGTGGTCTCTATTTTAGCGGGTGCATTTTTATACTTTTATTTTAATTTTGAAGACAATTTTATAAACGTTTTTGGTACGTCTTTTTTCTACCGAATAGATCGCCTACTTGATTGGTCTAATAAAAGTGGGATGCAACTTACTAACGCAACTGCTGCGATTAAGGCAGCGGGATTGTTTGGTTTTGGAGTTGGCAACACACCAATTTATATTCCAGAAGCGCACACGGATTTTATTTTTTCCATCTTTGCGAGTAATTTTGGCCTTTTAGGAGCCTCCTTTCTAATTTTTTGTATTTGTTTGTTTGATTTTGGACTTATTTATTTAGCAAGTAAGTGTAATAATAAGTCTCATAGATATATCATAATTGGTTTTATTACCATGATTTTATATCAGCAAATACAAAATATAGGAATGAATATTGGACTTTTGCCAATAACTGGTATAACCCTTCCCTTTATTAGTTATGGAGGTTCATCACTTATTAGTTATATGATTGGAATTGCACTTGTTTTAAATTATGATAGGGATTATGCAAATTAAGGCCCATCATTTTATGGTATATTTCTTAAGGAAATGGTTTAACACATTTTTTCATTCATGTGTTTAAATAGACAAAAAGAAAAAACCTTGATTTCTCAAGGTTTATTTTTTATATGGTGACGCGTATGGGATTGAAAATAGTATTTTTTGATATTTTTGAAAACGCATATTTTCCTTATTTTATACCATTTTTATTATTTTAGACTTCTTCAAATTTTTTTAAAATATTTTTAAATTTAAGAAAAATGTGCTTAAAGTGTGTTTGAAAAAGCCAATATTTTCCACTTCAGAAACTCATATAAAAATGATATAATAATCATCAATAACTCTTAGCAGTATCGGAGTTGGTGCAGTATGATTAATTTTATAGTAGTTGATGATATGGAATTTTTTAGAGAACAGATTAATGATGTCATCCTGTCATTCAGTATGAAATCAGATATTCCTACAAACAAATACATATTTGATGAATATAATAAGAACTTTAGAAAAATATCAAATTCAAAACTCGAAAACAAAATATATGTCCTTGATATTGAAACGCCAAAGCACAATGGAATAGAAGAAGCTAAAAAGATAAGAAAAAAAGATGAAAATAGTACAATAATATTCTTAACCAGTTATGAATCAACTTATTATCCTAGCCTATTAAGGTCAGAAATGAAATATAATTTTGTGTCAAAACAAGAATTATTCAAAATCATACTCGTTAACTATTTTAATATTATAGCAGATAACATATGCTCATATAAAAACAATTTAGTGTTTAATGATCATAACGCTTTGATAAGTATTAAGTATGAAGATATTTTATATATATACTCTCAAAATAATAAAAATATCATTAAAACTATTAATAATGAGATATCTGTTAGTAAATCCCTCGACTTTCTACTATCCAAATTACCTAAGAGCTTTGTTAGAAGTCATAGAGCTTGCATAGTTAACATTAAAAATATAATATATATTAAGAATAAAATCATATTTTCTAATGGTGAAGAGATTAGTCTTCTATCAAGAACATATAAAAATATCGTAATAGAATTATATAAAAATATACATAATATAAGTGGTGATTAATATGTTTTATAAACAATTTATTAAATATGGTTTGAATGATAAGAATAATTTAAATCTTGATGAAGTTGCAAATGAAATTATTTCAAATTTAAATCTTAATAAAGAAAGAGAAATATCGTACATTTATAATAGTGTTAAGAGATTAAGTGATAACTTTTATGATATTATTTCATTTTTTCCATTTAAAATAAAAAAAGACTAAATCAGTCTTTCTTGAAATAAATACCAATCATTAACTAAATACTCAATTCTATCATCAAAGATAATATATGACACCTTTCTAATATCGTCTCCATATTCCTTAAAGTATTCTTGAACGAATTGTTTTAATTCTACTCTATTCATATTTTTCATAATTTTCCCCCTTCGAGCGAATATAATAACACACTTGATAGTAGAAATTTGTCGAAAAATGAAAAAAAGACCTGGAAATTAATCCAGGTTTTATTAATATAGGTTTGGCACAGCTTCCAACATCTCATCAGGTTAATCCCCTACACTTAAGGCTTATTGCCCGCGATAGGTAGCGTCTTTCTATCTTCTATACCGGTTGTTCTTCTTTAATATTTTGAGTATTTTGTTTTAATTTATTTTTAACTTGAAGATGCACAATAATTTTTATCAATTCATCAAGTAACTCTGGATCAACAGAAGCTAAAACAAAATATTTTATTTTTTTCTTATCAAAATAGAATAATTGGTCTGCTTTTACAAATCCGCTTTTACTATTAGTTTTTCCTGATGCTATATCATCACTCGTTATTTCTATATTTTCTTCAAATTTCAATTTTCGTTTCCTATGTTCCTCATTCTTAAAACTTGACATAACACAAGAAACAAAATCATAATCTAGACCACCTATTTGGCTACGATTATCATCTATTACTATAAACGAATGTTTATTAACTTCTTTACCATCATCACCAATATACTTGTCTACTACTATAATATCTCCAACTTTACACATAAAACTATCTCCTGCTTTTCTTTGCTAATTTTACTACTGCTTTCCTCTTGCCTTTCAATACTTCTTCAGACCAATTGATAGGTATTATTTTATCATCTTTGTTTTTACTAGGTGTTACTTCTGGTCTTACTGTATTAAAAAAACCATTAGGAAATTTTCTAACATTTTCCATATTATCACCCTCCTACATACCAAAACTCGACTATCTTACAATTTAAATATAACATAAAAATAGGTTTGTTTCAATAATATTTATGCGTTATAGTAGCATTTTTATACTAAAATGTCAACAAAAAATAAGGCAAGAGATTACTCCCTTGCCTTTAATGTATAATCTATATTAAATCAATTTAATTTGAGATTTTTTAATTATTAATTGTCAACTTTTGACCTGGATATATTTTATTAGGATTACTGATATTGTTATCCTTAGCTATCTTTTGATAAGTAGTTCTATATTTCTTGGCTATACTACTTAGATTATCTCCAGATTTTACTATATAAGTTCTTGACGAAGTATTAGTTATATGTGACATCGTTCCATTTGGTATTTTAATAACTTGTCCAACTCCTATCAAGTTCGGATTACTGATACCATTATATGAAGCTAATACTTGATATGTTGTACCATACTTACTGGCTATGCCACTTAATGTATCACCTTTCTTAACTATATAAATAGTTTCAGAACTCGTTTGTGATTTACTTGATTCTGCTGGCTTTGGTTCTGAATTTGACGTTTTAGTTTCTGTTCCTTTACCATAACCATTTAATCCACCACTTTTAATTATTGTAGGAAAGTCGGTATGAGCGTAATCTCCGTCTAAGTTTCCTGAATAACCGTTTAACTTTAATTTAGAAGTATATTGATGCATTCCTACACCTGATTTATCTTCATAACTTACGTTAGACCAATGAGCTATCCATTTATTATATCTATCTAAACCTTTTAAATATGTATCAAACCACGATTTAGAAGCATAGATACCAGTATAATAGCCTGCACCCTCAACGATTGAACAGAAAGCCTCACTTATAGCTTTTGAATTATCAAAATTATAGCCGTGTTTCTTTTTCCAACCATCAGCATCTTCCATATCCAAGTAAACTGGATATTCAAATTGTTTTCCTTTTAAAACATTTAAGAATGTATTAGCTTCCTTTTTAGCAGCATCTTCATTTAAAGCATATGAATACCAATAAGTTCCTACTGGAATGCCTAACTCTTTACATAAGTTATAGTTCCTTTCAAACTTAGGATCAATGCTATTTGAATAACCAGCTCTGATTATCACAAATTCTACTTTATCTTTTAAATCAGCTAAGTTAATATCTCCCTGATGTTTTGATATATCAATTCCTAACTTTTTCATATTATTTCACCTCGTTCGTCTTTTTTAGCCCATTTACGGCACTTTCAATAAGAATATCTAACTCTGTATCACTTATCTTTAAACCTTTAGAATTAAGCCATTCTAGGGCTTTTTCTTTTGCTTTAGATAGCTTGTCCTCATTAGATATCATTACACCTTTATAAATTTGTTCAATATACTTAACTGTTGAATCAACTATCTCTTTCTTAGTTTTAGTATCAACATACTTTGTATAAGCTTTCTTAATTGACATTCCTATAAAGGATGCTACCGCAGTAATTATAGTAGCTAATATTTGTATTAAATTATCTTGTATTAATTCCATATTATTTACCTCCGAGTTCTTTTTTATATTCTTCTGTTAAGACATCCACCATAGCATGTACAGACCCATTTCCACCTAATTTAACGTACTTTTCTCCTGCTGACACTCTTTCATCAAGTGGCATATCTTTGTTTACTATAACAAGTCTTAAATTGCTCAATTGATTTTCTTTTAACGATTTATCTATATTTTCAAATTTAGTATCTATTTTTCTAATTGTCTTATAACAAGCTATCATCACGCCAAATATTGAACCTAAAGCTCCAATTAAACCGCCTATTTTTAAAATTGTACTAATCATTTTTTACACCTTTATTTTTCATAATTTCTTATAACCTCTCGTGCTTCTTCTCGTTTTTTTAGGGTTTCAGTGTAATCTTTATCAAGTTCTTTACCCAAAAATTGATATTCAATTATTTTGTTAGCAATGTAGTCAGTATTTGCTAAATACAATACAGCATCTTTATATTTTTGAGTTTGTTCATTTGTTTTTATTTCAAACTTATTATCCATGTTTCCTCCTTATGCTATTCTTTTCCATATATACACTACAAGATATGGCATCATATTATTATGAGCCCCATTTCCACCTTGTGAAAATCCATTCGGTGTTCCTAAAGAATAACCACCTGTTCCATCAATTTTATATCTATCTCCACCGGTACCCCAGTCCCATAAGTTAGGACAACCTACGTTATGAGAGTGACTAGGCATTTCGTGTTGACTTAAAGTATGTCTAGGTTCTCCACCCATTTCCCCATTCGGAAAGTTGCAATCATTAGCATTATAAGTTCCCCAATAAGTAGTAGTATTAGCAACATTTGCTCCTTGTCCTATCAAAGTACGTCCTTTAGCAATTTGCTCCCATTCTCCGCCAAATAATGTTTTTGGATTTGTAGAAGTAGTACTTAAATATATAGCTCCAATCGGAAAATAAGCTATTGGATTACCTGCTACTTGAGCTTTACCACCAACACTTTCATTATATTTACCCATTATTCCGACACCATTTTTTGCAAGTGCAATATTTGGAATACCAGCGCCAAATGTATCTGTAAACGTTACTTCTGAAAGTTCATCTTTTACCAATACTTCAACTTCATAAGAATGTTCAACATTAAATCCTAATGTTTTTGTATCACCTTTTATAAGCCCATTATATGAAAAATTATTATCTTTAATGGTCAAAGTTAAATTATTATATGATGACCATGTATTAGTTCCCTTAATTCTATATCTATATTGAGCTGATTTAATTGAATTCGTTATTTTGCCAAAGTTCACTTTATTAAATGTACCATTTATTTTAAGAGTTACATCTTCTGATACTCCATTTGTTCTTACTACATTTATGTTTCCTTTTTCAATATTACTATATGATATAAAATTTATGGCTTGTTTACTTACTAATTTAGAATTATTACGACTATCTATTGCATAAACATTTATCGTAGACGAATCAGCATTGTTGACAGTTCCATTTACTTCTTTATCTGAACTATACGTAATATCAACAGGAATGGCAGTTCCAATAGAAACCCTATATTTACTTAAGCTAGCTTCTTTTTTGGCTGTCGCTTTCATACTTGTTGGTATCGTTACTTTCACATTCGAATAGCCTTTTACTATCGAAGTATTATTTCCTGTTAATGCTACAGTTTTCGTATTTGAATCAGCAAAATTAAAATTATCAAATGTAGGGTTCCCATTGACAATAGTCATTGTTCTATCCCAATAACTCCAATAATTTTCTGTTGTTCCACCTATACAAGTAGCTATTACACCTCTAACTGTCATTGAACTACCAGTACATTTTTGTCTTAATAGTTTTCTTTCAGCGTCAGTTAGATTGAATGTATAACTTCCTGTATTTGAAATATTATCTCTTTTAATATTAGTTCCAGCAAATTCTAGTCTTGCATTTATTCTAAAACCGCCTGGATTGTTATAAGTTATTGTTGGATTTTGTTCATCATTAAAATCATTATACCCTGTTACATTTGCTTGTCTTGGTATTGTTGGAGCTGATATTGCTCCAGAAGTTTCACCATTAGCATGGTATGAATTGATTGCAAATGCAACTGTTGTATAAGGAAAAGAGCCATCTCCATTATGAGATACAGTAATATCTTTACTAGCTAATAATTTATAACCGGGAGTTAATGTATAACCACCTATTGAGTATTGAGTTCCTGAAATCCATACGGTTCCATAACTAGAACTTGTTTTTGTTCCACCACCGTAGTAACCATATATTCTGATTTTAAATGTTGAATAAGCTCCAGCATTATTTTGCCCTGTGCGTTCATAAGTTCCTATAAATGCTGTCGAATACTTACCGCTTATTCGTGCAAATTCTGTTCCATTCATTTACTCCACCTCACATTCTCGTCAACCATGTCTGGTCTCCAACTTCAGAAATTAAGGTGCTACACATCTGAGCTTTATTCTCAACAGTCAATTCTTTTGTACTTAAACCCTTATCAGTAAAGTAAGCTATTTTTTCATTTTGTAAAGACAGTATTCTTATTCCGTTTGCATTAGCTTTAAATATAGTTTCCATATTTGTGGAAGTAATAGTTATACCTTTTGAAATCTTAACTGTTTCAGTAGTTGTTTCATTTTGGTTTTGAGAATATGCTAATTTAATGCTTCCTTTATTAGCCATTAGGTCATATATTTCTACTCCACCATTAGTGTTACATTTGAATTGTATCTTTAAATGACCTGCTGTTACTACTATTGGTTCTGTTATATATTCATTTTTCTCATTTTTTTCACCTGTATAGAATTCTTTTAATGTTGTACTATTAAGTTGATATTCTTTTCCATTTATAACAACACTTGCTACAGATTGGCTTATTAATTTTTTATACATAAAACTAATAGAATAATTGCCATTAGGTACCTCTTGTTCTTGTTCAAAAGTACCATTTTGTAAAAGTATTGAATTACCATTAGAAGCTTCATCATTTGACTTTCTTAAAGCTTTACCTTTCCAATCTTCATAAGGATTAACATTTTGATCGTTATTATCGTTTACAAACCACAATCCAGTGTTAACAAAAATATTAGCTCCACCAGTCGTAGTATAAGCATTAACTAACCCATCCTCAGCGGTTTGAACAAGTTCATTAGTTTGAGAAATAGTATAATAATTATTCATTAAATTTTCATTTGTATTTTGAACATCTTTTTTAGCCGAATCGGCCATAGAAATAGCATTTGTTGCTGTACTATTTGCGTTATTTAAACCATTTGCTAATATTGGTGTTGTATCAGTTGTAGTATTATCACTCCATGTAATATGGCTTCTTGTCCATATATATTTACCATTAACCCAATTAGGTTGTGTATTGCTCCAATCACCACCTGTTTGTGTTGTGTTAGATGACGATAAATAATATTGTTCAACTATAGATTTAACTCCTTTGCCAGTTGCTCCAGTTTGACCTTTATCACCATATACAGCAATCAGTAAAATACTAGTTTTATTAGTGTTATCACTGAATTTAATAACTTCTTTTTGCCATAAATATTTATTTGTAGCATTTAATGTTGGTATAGTTGTGCTTGTTATATTTGCTTCAGACGGAGCTGTTTGTGAAGTACTTGTAGCATAATAATACGTTATTGATGTAATTCCTTTTCCATCTTTTCCATTTGTACCATTAGTTCCGTTTGTACCATCGATTCCATCTGTTCCTCTATATGCAACCGAATATGATACCGTATTTGTATCATCAGAGTATGTAACAGTTGTTCTAGTCCACAAATAAGAACCTTTATTTACATTTGGTATTGTTGTAGTCCAAGTTCCAGTTGGAGCAGAAGTTCCACTTGTACTTGCTTGATATTCAATTGCTTTAGATTTAATAGTAATTGATTTTCCATTTACTCCATCTTTACCGGTTGCTCCTGTTGCTCCAGCAATGCAAGTTCCATTAATGCCTGGTTCATAACTTACTTCACCTTTAGCATTAGTTACTTTTGTTCTACTCCACATATACTTTCCATCAACCCAAGAAGGGGCATTGTCTGACCATGTACCACCAGATAATGTTGTATTAGACGTTGATAAATAATATTGAACATTTACATTACTTAATCCGTCATTAGCTTTTTGTAAAGCATCATTTGCTGTGCTATTGGCTTTATTCAATCCATTTGTTAGATTCTCTCGTAACGTCTTAGTTTGTTCAGTCAAAAATGTTATGTTGTTTGCTTCCTTATTAACTTTTACTTCTGCTTTTTTATATAAATCAATCGCATTAGCCGGATAAACATAATTTACAGTTGCACTAGTTTCACTTGGTGCTTCTAAAGTTATTTCGTCATAATTGTGCTCATAACGTAATAAAATGGAGTTTATTAATTCTCCATTTTTATTTTTGAATTTAATTATATCGCCACATGTTAAATATGGTTTAAAACTAGTTTTCGCTGAAAAAGCACTATAACCAAAACCCTTTATTTTATCCAATATTGCATAAATAAGTTCTTCTCTTTTTTTCTGTGTGTAAGCAAATGGATTATCATTTATAATGAGCCAATGTTCACCGTATTTTTTTACAAGCTCATCATTTTTTAAATCTAGATTTTCTCCAACTATCTGACTCATACCTAACCTTACACAGGTTATTGGTTTTGTATCTCTTTTATCATCCAAATCTGTATAGTCTTCTACCACATCTTGTGTTGCTTCATTAAAAATTAGATAAATTTTATCATCATTCATAACCTTGACAAATGAACAACTCGATTGAGCAATTGCTACAAAAACATCTCTTATTGTCGCACCTGTACCCGTAAATTGATCGCTTTCTACTATAAAGTCGGAATTTGTAAAATCAGTAATTCCGCTAGTTAGTCCACTCAATTCACAGCATTCATTCCATACATCCAATAAAGTAATAAGCCCACTAGAATAATCTAGTGAGCTCATATATTCAACTTGAGTTTTTAATCCAAAATCCATTCCTACAACTTTTACTAGCTCAGTAGTATCATTATCAGTTATTTCAGTAGTTATAAACGTACCAAATTTAATAGCCTCTCCATTTACAACCTTATAATATTCAAATTCTTTCCGTTTAAAATCTATATTGTTTTCCACTTCGAAAGATATTTCTTTAAATATAAATGTACCTATAAAGTTTCCATTATTGTAACAATCATCTTTTAAGACAGCTTTTACTGGAATTTTTTTGTTATCTATTATTATATATTCGCTGAAGGTTAATGTTTTTGCATTACATCCATTTTTCCAAGTACTCGTTAAACCTTTTAACATTCTAATCACCAGCCTTCAGCAATGTAATTGTAAAATCATTTATAACCGCATCATCATCGCAAAATTTATCAACTGATATTTCCGGTCTTTCTTGTATAATAAAATCAGTTTCTTTATATTTCTTATCTTGAAATGAATAATATTGATATGTTCCCTCTGTAAGAACTTGTAAATATTCATTAGTAGTGTCTAAATCCAAAGTTCCTAAATTGATTGTTATAACACAGTCCACGTAGTCTGAAAGTATTTGTTTTCTTCTTCCATTAATAAATTTTTGTGTTATTCTATCCAAATCTTCTTTTATGTTGTAACCGTTTGAAAGTATTTTATCAAATTCAAAATAAGAATCTTCACCTTGTTTCTTTTTCAAAAGAATCATTTTACACCTCCATATTGCAATGCTTTTCGAGCTTTAATAGTTTCCTGGTTTTGATATATCTTTTCACCATCAAGATTTACAGATATAGGCATAGTTCCTTCAAAAGTAGCATTTGCATTAAGTATCTCCGTTACACTACCACTAGTACCGCTAAATGACATTTTACCAGTTTCAACATTAACGGCATCTTGCATTTCATTAAGTATTTCATTTCCGAATTCTTCAACTAGTTTCAAAGATTTACCCTTACTTTTTGTAAGCCCTACATTAAAACCTTCAATTAAATATTTTGCATCCTGTTCTGATGCTTTTGATGGAGAATGTTCTTTCAATGAAATCCTTAATTTTGCTAATAAACTATTACCAAATGACGCTATTGCACTAAATGCAGAGCTTTGCTTGTTTTTGTTTTTTATACCTGATGTAGTTCCTTCTATCAAATACTCACCAGATTTCTTTGCTTCTTCCTTTTGATTTTTAATTTCACTTGTCATAGTCTCAGCTAAAGCTTTTGCTTCTTTTTTAGTCATAGGTTTTCCTTCTTTTATCCCATCAATATATGCTTGCACATTTCCATTTGAAGTTTTTCTGAATTCAACCTTATGACCTGTTATTTCACTAAGTTGTTCAGACAATCCTTTATTCCATGCTTGTTTAGTCTTTTTCTGACCCTCTTCTGTGATTGTTTTATATTTAGCTTGTTCAGATTCTAATTGTTTAATTTTAGATTCAGTTGATGAAACAAGAGCATTATATGTTTCTGTATCATACTTATCTTTATCCCTTTTTAAGCTGTCTAAATAAAGTTGTTGAGCTGTGATTGCATCCTGATAATTGTTATAAGTTTGTTCCTTTGTTTTTCCTTGATAGTTAGTAGTATCTTCATATATTTTAAGAACAGCATCATAGTTTCCATTTGATAAGTTCGTTAGTGAAGTTTCATATTCTCCAATAATTCTTTGATTATCAGCATATTTGTTTCCTGTTTCTTCGAGTAATGCTTGAGTTTTATCATACTCTGTATTCAATTCATTATTTTTATTTTTTATATTTAATAACGTTTCACCATGAATTTCTAAGCTATCATCAAAGACATTTGTGGTATTTAATAATTCTTTAACTCTTTCTTCAGTTATTCCATATTGTTCGGCTACTTTGCTAATATAATTATTTCTTTCTTCTTCGGCTTTGTTTGCTTCTTTAACTGCTGTTGCATAAGCTTCTTCTAGTTTCGCAGCTTCATCTTTTGCTTTGTTATATTTTTCTTCTTGTGCATCTAATAATACCTTTGCTCGTTTAGCTTTTATAACGTTTGCTATCTCAACAGATATTTTTTGATAATTTTGTATAACTCCATCAGTTACAGTTATTTCTGTACCTAATGCTTCGTTTAAAGTTCCTGAAATAAACTTTGCCCTTTCTTCATATCCCTCTTTAACTTTTCCATTTTCATCGGCAAGATTAATTAATTCATCATATAAATTACGATAATTTTGAACTTCATTCATATTAGTATCAAGATATTTTTGCCTTGATTTATCAGCCTCTTTCATAGTTTCATCATAATCTTTCAATGTTTGATTAACTTGTTCTTGCTCAGTTTTATTTTTAGATAATGCAGAATGCAATGCTATTAATCCTGCAGTTAATCCAGCTACTCCTGCAACAATCAAACCTACTGGGTTTGCATTGAATGCAACATTTAACAATGCCATAGCATCTGTCGTGCTTGTAATTGCTGGAATTAACGACAAAAATGAACTAACAGCAGATAATATATTTTTAGCTATATTTATTGCTGATATTGTCTTTAAAACAACTTGATAAGCAACAAATCCAGCTGTAACACCTGCAATAACAGGAATTAAAGTTTTAAGAACATTTATCAATGCTTTAACGTTTACTTTTTCGATTGCGGTAGCAAATTTTTTAAATGCAGTTTCCGAAGTTTTACCTATATTACTTAAAACCCCAGATATTCCACCTAAACCATTTTTATGCAATAATTTATCAACAGATGAAATAACGTTTGCTACTCCACGTGTTATTGCCGTTTTCATATTTGTTACTGATGTTTTTATACCTCCAGTTGCATTTCTAGCCTGTTTTTCAAAAGACTGAAAATTTTTAGTTCCATCTTTATTCAACTTTACAATTGTATCTATAAATTCATCCATTGATATAACACCTGTTCTAAGTCCTGTTCCTAAAGCCGTTGTCATATCACCAGTTCCGTTCTCAACTGCTTTCAATTGCTCTATTAATTCAGAGGCAGTTGATGACAAAGGATTGTTATCAGCATACTCCTGTGCCGACTTCAGATATTTATCTAAAGCATCTTTATTCCCTAACATTTCAGATGAAATCTGTTTTAATTGTGCTGGCATAGCTGTTTGTATTGCACGCCATTCCATCATATCTGGTTTACCTTTTGCATAAGACTGTGATAATTGTTCTAGTGCAGATGATTGAATTTCAGCAGATGCTCCACCTGCTAACAAAGCATTATTTACTGCTAAAAATATTTCGGTTGATTTTTTTACATCACCATTTTTACTTGTGAATCTTTGAACAGCTAAAGCTGCATCGTCTAGTGTTGTTGGAATACCCTTTAATTTATCACTTAATGTGTTTATGGCTTTAGATGCATCTTCACTACTTATCCCCAAATTTGACATAACTTTTGGAAAGTTGTTTAAGGTATCTATACGTGATATTGCACCATCTATACTTGCATTTATAGTACTTATTGCCGAACTTATTATTTTTGTAATTCCTAACGCTGCTATTATACTCTTAATTTTAGAGCCACCTTTTTCAACGGTACCGGTCATAGAATTTACACTTCGTTTAAAACCATCAGTATTTAATTTTGTTTCATAGGTAAGTGTTCCCGCTACTGCCACGATATCACCTCTTTTCCGATAATTTCTTTGCCATTTCGTATATTTGAGCTTGTCTAACCTGATTATTTATTTCACTTTGGGAAAGTGGTAATTTATAGTACTCTCTTAAATCAATTAAATTTTGATTTTTTCCATCATAAGCTCTATAGCTTTTAATTTTATTAAATTGACTATCATTCGGTATTGATAACCACATAGCTCTGAATTTCCACCAATGTATATAATCTCTTGTCAAATCGACTTTGAAATACATATTAAAAGCCCCCCATATATATAGATCATCATATCTATAGTTAAAAATTTGTGCTTGGTTAATAGATCCTTTTTCCTTTTTGTATTCTCTGTTTTTTCCGCATTTATAGAACCAAACAAATTTTTTTACTGCTTCTTCATATAATTTTTGATTTAATATATCAAAAAAAGCAGGGTAGAACCTTTGCAAGACTTTTATCATTGCATCTGTTTTGTTCCCACCCTGCATTTCTTCTTCAAAGTCTATAAATATACGAAAATCTGTATTAATAAAAAACTTCTTATCATTCAAATAAACATAACGAGGTAATTTACCATACATTCCTGTCATTAATATCTCCTATATCTATAATTTCTTCTTTGGTTTTGACTTCTAAATCTATTCATTTTATTTACTTTATAATTGTAATTGTTTATAACTTCATTTATTGGACTTACAGATGCATTCACATACGCATTAACTGCATAACTAATGATAGTTAACGCTACTTGTGTATCCATAACTTCATAACCATCTTGTATTCTTTTTTTGTTTATTTTATCAGTTGCACCATGTCCAAATATTTTATCAATTATTTCACTTATATTAATTTTATTTTGTTCTTTTAACCCTTTTGCATCAATGTCTTCTATCTCTTTTTTTACTTCAAAAATTAATCCATAAATCTCTAACTCTATTTTTCTATCTGTATCCTCATAATTTAGTTTATTATTCATAAATTCCTCGTCTTTCTATTTAAGCGTTTTCTGTAAATTTTTTAGTTTCTATATTAAATGTTCCGTAAATGAAATCTCCACCCTTTAACGAACCAGACATTGTCTTTTGTTCACCTGGAGCATTTGTAGCTTCTGTAATAGAAACAGTTTGATTTATCTTACGACATTCATATGTGTTTTGAGAACCAGTAACTGGTTTCCACATTTTAACTATATAATGATCTCTTTTTAAAGCACTACCTGTTTTTCTTTGCTCAAATAGTTCATAAAAATCATCATATACGGCATCATTTTTTACCATATCCATAGTAATTGGAAATTCATTTGAATAACCTGTTACTGTTGTTCTTTTTGATTTTTCGTGAATATATTGCTTTTCAGATTCAGTAGGGTTAGCATTTTCTGTTAATTCAGTTATAACTCCACCTAAAGTTATATTTTCACCAGTAGAATCACCAAAATAGTGTAATTCATCGTGAGACATAATATCAGTTAAATCTGATTCTGCAAATTTTTGAATTTCTAATTTTAACATTTTAGTTCCTCCTTCTAAAAAAAGACCTACTTGGTCTTCCTTATATTAAAATATAATTGTAAGCTATATACACTAATTGCTCCATCTTCACTCTCGTTATAGGTCAAAGCATTAGCACAACTTACTGATTCTATTTCTTTTCCATTAAGTTCAGGAAAATCTTTTGTAACATTCTTTTCCATAAACCAATCTGAAAATTCATCTAACCAATCAAGGTTAGTCAATCTCTGTTTATCTATTTCGCTTTCACTCTTTAATAAAAGCATATATTGATATTGTCTATACCATCCTTTATCGTTAATATATTTTAATGGCAAAGTTTCAAACCCCGTTCTTTGTAAGGCAAGGTTTTTCGTATTATCACTTAATCTCTCACTATGTATTTCCTCAATTTGTGCAATTTCATAAATTGGTTCATAGCTTTGTAGCCATTCATTAATTTTATTGTCCATTTATCCTCCTAGAGTAAGCTTCCAATTGTCTTAAAATATTATCTTTATTATCAGATTTCATACGTTCAAATGGTTGTGTACCTCTTTTACCAACTCTCTTTTTTATTCGCTTTGAATAGGCTTGATATTTAGCATAAGGAACGTTAATTTTAACATACCCACTCCCAGCAACGCTTGAATTTCTTATTGAGGCTTCTTGATATCCATCCTTATATGACACATATTTTTGTAAAGCATCAATCACAAGATTATCCAGATGTTTTTGAGTCAAGTTTAGGTTATTGTTAAACTCACGTACGTATGAACTATCATATTTTAATGTAAAATTTCCTACTTTGACTGATGATGGAAATTTAATGTTATGTAATGCCATTATTTTGCTCCAATTTTTATATGATTGATTTCGTTTAAGTCATTATCTTCAAATTCAAAGACATCAATGCTAGATACCTCATAAACATATTCTTTTCCATATTTTTTTATCAGTTCTGTTAAGGGTGCTTCTTTTATTTCATCATATACGCTTTTACCGACAATTACATCGCCTTTGTTACACTTCCATTCATTATTGTATCCGATAGTGTCAAATATTCTTATTAAAGCTGAATCTGATGATGATACACCTGTATTATTACGATTAAAAATAGATGTATTTCTTAAACTTGCTTTCAAATTGTATCTAGTATAATTTTTGTTTTTTTCCTTATGGAAAATTGTTATATCTTGAATCATAAATACCTCGTTAATTCCGAAGGTAAATTATTAATTATTGATTTTTTCTCATTTTGAATTTCAGTTTCTGACTTAAATGCTTTAGAAACACCATCTATGGATATAGATGTCACTTTTCTCGAACCATTTTCATTTATAAAGTCACATAGTCTACATGCGACATAATTAAGTTGCCATTTGTCATTAAAACTAAGATTATTAACAACATCCTCAGTTAATATTCTATTAACGTATTTATCAATTTCTCTACTTGCTTTTATTATTAAAGAATTAAAGAGACCAATTGATAAATTGCCCTTATATTCCGTTGTGTAAAAGGTATAGTCTGCATAATTTATCATATTTAGTCTCCTCCTTTACTAATCTTCTTTTTTCTTATCTTTATTAACTTTATCTTCTTTATTAGTTTTCCTATCTTTATTAACTTTAATAGTTAAACCTACTGTTCTTGCCATTAAATACACCTCCTACTTTTTAAAACTTAATGCAATACCTGCAGTCTTATTTTTCCATACGTCAACTAAACCATACTTTCTATATTTAGCAATATATGCATCTGCATTCGCATTGTTTTCTGGTGCAATTGCATCTCTAACAATATGCTTATCAAACTTCATAACAGCATTTTTATCGATTATCATATAATTAATATCTTTACCATCTGTTGCTTTCTTGAAGTGTCCTAATTCTTCCCCTTCGCTTACTCCATCCAATAAATCAATTTTTGTATAAAAGCGATTTTGTGGTACTTTTACTATTTTAGAAAATTTTGCTAATACTTCTCTAGACTTAGTTGTATCTAAAGCCATAACAGAATTTACTAAAGTTGGAGTTGCATATAAGATACGGCCTTCTTCTGGTACACTATCTTCATCCATTGTTGATGTATCTCTTAATAAGGCTTTTAGGAAAGCTTCACCATCTGCAAAATTTTCACCAGTACTTTCTGAAATTGTAATTCCAGAAGTTCCTGCTAGCTTTGCTGCAACATAAGCATTTCCTTCAGGTATTACTTTTTGTTCTTGTAATGCTCTTTGAGCAATGGCATAAGTATCCCCCATTGTTTCTTCATTATCCATTTCATCTAATTCAATTTTAGTTCCTCTGTCATAATCGAATGTAGTTGTTTTCCATTCAACTTTTACATCTGATTTAGTATATCCACTATTTCTTGAATAATCTCCTAAACCACCTTCAACAGATACTTGTCTGTAAAGGATTTCTTTTGCATTTGCACCTTGTCTAGTTAAAGACATATCAGAAGTTAAATCTGCGAATAAATCACCCTTTTTATATTTCTCATCTACTAAAGGTGTATATTTTTTAGCTAAAGCTATATTATTTGCCATATTTTATCATTCCTTTCTATATTCCCATTAATTCTTTGTCATGAGACAAATCCTCCGGTGGCTTTTCTCCGTGATTACCACCTAAATCAATGTTTTGTCCATCATCTTGACCATTAAATAGGTAATTGTGTTCTTCTTTAATTTTTTCTATTTGTTCATCAAGACCTGTAATTGTAAACAAACCATCTTTTTCTTCATAAGATAACTTTTCTTTATCAATTAGTTTTTCAAGTATCTTACTATCTTTTGCTTTAGACTTTTCTAATGCTTTTTCTAAAGCCGAATTTTTCTTGAAAGTTTCTACTTCTTTACTTCCATCTGCTTTTCCTAAATCATACTGTTCTTTTTTAATAGCCTCTATATCTTGTTTTTCAAAATCAGAAACTTTAGTATTTAAATTATTAATAACTCCTTCTTTAACGGTTATATCATTCTTTAAAGTACCTATCTCAGTATTCTTTTTTTCGATATCCTTTCCGTGTTCTTGCATAATTGCATTAACATAATTTTTTTTGGTATCTTCATCTTCTATTGATGAAAATAGATTTTCTAAAAACTTTCTATTCATTCTCTATCCCTCCTACGATTTTTGTACGTGTTTTTTCTTCACTTGAACTTTTAGAAAATTGCTAGTCTTTTCGTTGCTATGCCACACGAAAAAAGCCGACTATGTCGACTTATGGTGCCTCTGTAGGAGTTGCACCTACTAAAACTTTTAAGGCATAATAAAAGCACCTTATTTGGCGCTATTTCTCTTATGATATTCTTCCATATCATTTTTATACTTTTTCTTTTCTTCTTGAGTAGGAATATAATCCTCTTTAGAATTCCACAGTTTATTAGCTAATTCGGTTAGAGGACTATTTTTATTAACTTTAACATTATCACTCCAAAATTGAGTTTCTAAGGAATTACCATCTTTCAATTTATCTTTTTTTGTCATATTGTTCTACCTCCTCTAATTCAATAAATATTTTACCATCTTTTTTATAATAATCAATATATTTGAATTTAGAAGTTCTTTCAAATAATATTTCGCCTCCACCTTCATCATTTAAAGTTGATAAATTTCTCCCATTTATAGATTTTATTTTAAATTGTAATTTCATATTTTCATCATAAAATTCTTTTGATGACGAAATATATGATTTCCAACTTCCAATGCCATCATTATTGTCAAATATGCTTAATATATTATTTAATTGCTCAGAGCTAGTTATCTCTACACTTCTATTTACATAGCCATAGTATTTAGGAGCTTTCATTAATGAATTATCTAGATCATTTATAAAATCTTTTTGTTCTGCAGTTAATTTCTTATTATTATACAATAATTCATTTATTTTATAAGAATCTGAACTAATATATTTATTTAACGAATATCTTTCACTCTCTGTTAATTTATTAATCCAAGAGTTATTGTATATTCTTAATTTTAACTGAGCATTACGTAATTCTTTTTTTGCTTTGTCTGATGTATTACCACTAGCTACTACATTTTTCTTTGATTTAATCTGCCTTTTCAAATAGTTTATTTTCTGTTGTTCTTTATATTTTCTTTCAACTTCTTGCATTGTAGTATGTTCACTACCATATACCACTTTATTTTCGTTATTATCGAATTCAGCTAACCACAAGTAATTAACTATATGATTGCAATTGTATTCTTCTGTTAAATATTCATATTCCTTAAACATATCTTTACTCATAGTAACATCATCTATTGGCTGATGAGATGGTCTACATTTCGAGGAGTGGCCTATTCTTACGCAATTATAATCTATATCATTTCCAATTTTTTTTGCGATTGTATCCGCCACAGATTTAATACTTCCGTGAAGTCCACGTTTAACAACTGTTTCTATTCTTTCATTTCTGCCATTACTCGTTTTAAATGTAATACCTTTTTTTGATAAATATTCAATTACTCTATCAATAGCAGTCTGATGGTCCTCTTTACCAGTTATTACAGTTTTGTATATATCATTCATAGCATCCACATAACTTTTTTTACCTTGATAGGCTATGGTTCTTGTTAAATTGTTTAAATCATTATTCGTGTTTTTTATAGTGGCCATTACTATTTGTTTAATATTTGAATCAAATGTAACATCATATCCCTCAATTTGAGTTGTAGCCAATTCATTAAATAAATCATTTGTATATTTTTTTCTTTTTGAAGTAATGTTTTGGGTTGTTTTTAATGAATTTTTATAAACTCGTTTAGAATTAGACTTTATTGAATTTTTATTTAAGTCACTTGAAATTATTAAAGCGATTATTTCATTAGTTAATTTTTGATTTAACTTCTCATATTCATTAACTATTTTATTATTAGTTAATTTATCAATATTATCAGGTGTGAGCATATGTTATTCCTCATCATTTATCTTGACATCTCCACCATCTAACATAGCTTTAGCAGTTTCTATATCTTCACCAAAAAATTTAACTCTATATTCCCACGGTTGCCTTAAGCCAGCCGATATCTCTTCTAAATACTGTTGTTTTAAATCTTCTTCACTTATTAAAAAACCATCTGTACTAATTACTTCTATCTTATCATTTTCATTGACATCCTTTTTAAAAAGCAAACGTCCTAGCAACAATATTCCTTTACATATATTTTCTACAAATTCATCTACGTTTTCACGATATTTACGAGCATTTATTGTTAAATCCGTTCTCTCTCCCAAATATTGAGTTGCGGTCACAACACTACCATTATTATTAAATTGATAATATTTTGTGCCCAAACCACACTTGAAACTTAACAAATCCAAGAAGAACTGAATACCATTTTTATTTTCTTCAACTCTTATATCAGGGTTATATTCCTTTATTAAACTATCTTCATTTATATTTTCAATTGGATCACCAACAATTTGAAATTGTTGTTTGCTTATATCATCAGGATAAATAACTCTTCCTTTTTCATCTTGTTGAGTAAGTTTTTTATTATAAAATATTTTTTTACCACCAAGTTTAAAATCCATAACAAAATTGTGAAAGGCTATATCAGCCGCATATATTTGGTCTATTGCATTGCCATACATTGAAAACCCTAGACCATTAGCTTCTTTCACAGGATTATCCGTCGGAGGAATTAGTATGCTGAATAATGGAATCTTAGAATTGGTATAATATTCTTTCAACACATTATCCTTTTGAAATTCTTTTCCGTTTTCGTCAATGTATATGTTTTTAATTCTATACGTTTTAAATTCATCACCATTTTTGTCTTTTTTCTTGACTAATTCGTGTATTTCAATGTAACAAATTTTCTTGTTTTCTTCTCTTATTTCACTTCCAAATGCACAATCAACTATTTTTCCATGTTCTACTCTTAGTGGTATAATTTGGCTTGCATTCACCCATACTTGATCATATTCTGTAAATTTATCTGTCGTTAATTGGCCGTTTACTAATTTTGCATTTTTAACACGATTAATACAAGCACAAGTTCCAGAGTATGCACTTTTTTCTATACCTGTAGAAAGATTTTTGTTAAATTTTAGTTTTAATAATTGTTCTTCTAAATATTTTTTATTTTTTTTAGTTGATGTAATTTGGTCTTTCTCGCTCCAACAAATGCTAGCCCAATCTTCAGCTATTCTCTTAGGCATTCCTAAAGAATACATTTCTCTGTCATATGAAACACCGTCATAAACTATTTTATATTTATGAAAATCGGTTTTTCCTTTCCATAAATCTATCCAACTATTTATTCTTGAATAAAATCCATCATAAGGATTATAATTTTTTGAACGTAAATATTCTATTATCTTATTATTCATAGCTTACCTTCTTTCTCATAATTGAATTCATCCATTTTTCCCATGAATAAACAAAGCTATCCAAACTATCAATGTCTGAAGTTTCGCCGTCATCTATCCATCTTTCATCTTTGCTTTTTTCATCGTATAAAGCCGCTTTTAAAGCCTCTATACAAGTTTTAGTGTCGTTTTCAACAAAAGATATCCTATCACTATTTAGTAATCTTATTATTGCTTCTATTCTGTCTTTAATCTTTGTTTTAATGCTATCTATAATAGGAATATTAAACTTGAGTTCCGACTTCAAAGAATTGTTTAACACTTGTTCAGCGCTATCACAGAATATTCCTTGTGGATGACCATATTTGTCTTCTATCTTTTGAATAAAATCATTTATCCAAGAAAAAAGAACCTTTGTATTGGTTCCTGTAGCTTTTAATTTATCACTTGATAAAACTTGTATTTTAGAGTAATCTCGCGCTATTTTTGTGGCAGTTATTGAATGTGATGAAGTATTGCCTCCCCAGTCAATACCTATAACTATCATACCGTTTATTATTTCATTTGTAATATATCTAGTTTCATCGTTTGCTATAGGTTTAAATATAATTCCTTCTGCATTACAAGCTTGACCTAAAATGTAGCGGTTATAATAAACAGTCCCTTGATACTCTTTACATAACTGTTCTACATATGTTTCAGGTAAAAAAGGATTATCAAATATTGCATATCTCTGCAAATATATATCTATATCACTATTTATAAACTTTTCAAACCAATGATTAGGATCTTGAGGATTACCGGCAAAATCACAACAACTATATTCGAATGACAAACGAGATTTCAACAATTCAAATACTTCTTTATTGATGTCATAGGCTTCATCTATATATAAGTATTTAACTCTAGGGCCTCTAAACTTTCTTACTCTTCCTACATTATCAGCACCTATACAATAAACCTTTTCACCGAATATCTTGCAAGTGTTATCACTTGAGATATCAGTAACGACATCACTTGTATATATTTCTTGTAATGGTTCTATAACATTTCTTTGTATTGTTTCTTTTGAAACACCAACAATAAAATTAAGCCCTTTTTTGCCTATTCGTTCTGTAATTCTATCAGGAATAACATATAATGTATCTACATATGTTTTACCACACTGTGTAGCTCCAACTTTACCATTCCAACGATGATTTGCATTATTTATGTAGTCTGCTTGTTTTTCACTTAATTCAATTACCTTTTCGTTCACCGGCTACCTTCCTTATTTTAACCAATATTTCATTAGCATTATTGATTGCCTCTTTGTTTTCTGTATCAAGTATTTTTTCTCGCCATACACTAGGTTTTCTATTTTTTAACCAAAAAATCATAGCAGTAGTATCAGGAGAAATATACATTTCTTCTTTATAATTAATTACTTCACCGAGATTAGTTACCTTTTGTTTATTAAGAGTTTTAGTATACCCTAAAGCTTTTTTTAATAATGCATTCTCAACTTCGAAATCAATAACTTCTTTTCCCTTTTTTAAGGCGTTGGATATGTCGGATTCTTTCTTTTTCCAATCCCACAATGTCGACCTATTTATTCCTATATTTTTTGCTATCTGTTCTTCAGTTAAGCCATCTCTTGCCCAACCCTCTAGCAAGATTAACTTATCTTCTTGTAGCCATTCATTAATCTTGCTTTTTGCCATAGTTAATCTTCCTTATCTTCTTTTTTATCTTTTATTATCTTTCCTAAAAAACCTTTAGACTTTAATTCTCTATATCTTTCTTCATTACATACAAAAATATTACCTTTCAAAACCGGTTTTAGTTTATTCTGTTTATCATTGAAATCTTTTATAACTTCTGATCTTATCATTTTCTCCTCCTCGTATAAAAAAAGAACTATATTAGTTCTAATTTGTATCTTTAATAGATACTGTCTAATGATATATCTCCCTTTAATCAAGAATAAGATACACGTATCTAACATATATGCTCTTTGCAAAGATTTAGAGTTGGTGATTAAAGTCTTTTTACCTTAACTTGCGAACCATTTTCTCAACATATATGTATATCACTAGACACTAACTACTAAAGTTAGTGAGCATATACCAAATAGCATATGAATTGATATGTAGTACTTGCAAGATAGATTTTTCAGTGTCTTACCACTTCTAACTTTACATATCAAACCTAGTACCCTAATAAGTACTGATACTAAATAATAAAATCTTTCGTCACTTCTCTGCCTAGAATTGTTTTTATTGTTATCTCGAGTTCAATAAAATATATTCGTCTGAGTTACCTTTAATTAGAATACGTCTAATTGCGTTCCTTTATTATTCAGTATCACTACCTACTAAGATAGTGTTGTGTGTAGTTGACGGCTACTTTTACACAATTGAACAAGAGAGCTAATTATAACTCCTGTTAGTGCCTTATAGACACCATATTAAGTAAATATACAATCACTCATATAGTTTCCTAAAGGACTGTCCCGAAATAGCCTACCATTTTTCATATCGGTGTTTTGTCTTAATCAGGGGTTTAGTTAATAGTAACTTAATCTAATCCTAGTCGGCTAAAGGCTTAATTAAGACTGCTATAATAGATATATTTACTCAATATGCTGCCTACTAGCAGTGCTTATTGTCTATAAAGATGATTTCTACATCAATTTCTTGATTTACTCCATTCTGGAACACATTTATAGACTACTAGTATTTATAAGCACCATAGAATAGATAAGAACTATATTTTCCCAATGTTCTACTGATTTATATAGTCAACCTCATAGAACAGGTTATGATATTATCTACTCTAAGCTACCTATAAAGTCTTTTCTTCACATCTTGTTTCATATTTACATCCATTGCATATATTTTTCATACACATTTTAGATTTTTGATTGTTTGAATAAAATTCTATTTCTACGTAGTCTTCTTTATCTTCAATATACTCGTGTACTATTTTTTGAATATATTTTACGTTATCATTTGGTATAGTACCTGCTTTTACCATTCCATCTAATATAGACTTAGGTATACAATTATCTAAATCTGCTATTTTAGACTTTATATGCCACTTAAATACAATAGTTAATGGGAATGTGTTAACCTTTTTGCCTTTAAATAGTAAAGCTACTATGTTAGTTTCTTTTTGTTTTATCGTATTGGCGTAATAAGGGTTACTTCTAGATGAATTTATTATTTTATTTAAGTTTTCAAACTTGTACTTGATTATCATCTCTTTTTACCCTTTCCACGAAAAAATACCTAGTTATTAGGTATTCTCTCACTATACCAATTGTATCAAAGAAAACGTATCATATCGTATCATCATTTATAGCTCTTTGACATTTCCATTTTTTATAAATTCTTTTACATTGTATAACTGAGTAATGAACTTTTAAAGATATTTGTTGCCAAGTAAATTTTTCTAAGCATTGTTCTTTATAATAAACTATCAATTGTACTACTTCATCATATTTACCTAATCTTAACAATTCCTTTTCGATAAAGTTTTCAAGTAAAAGTTTTTCTTTAAACAGCTTGTCCAATTCTTTATCTAATAATTCATTTTTGATAACATATTTAGCATATTTATCTTCTCTTTTTCCACCATCAACTAAAGTTTTGTCATATTTAGTAGCCTGTGGCATCATTTTAGACATTTCTAGCTCTTTTTTCTTTAAATAATACTCTATTTCATTATCTATTTTATTTATTTGATTATTAGCTTCTTTTATTGTCATAACTAGCCCTCCAACTTTTCTTTTAATTCTTCTTCGTTGTAAATTCTATTCTTATAAGGTTGATTTAATCTTTTTTGTGTTTTATGAATTTCTGCAAGGATCATTTTCCTATTATCTATTCCTGATAGTTTATTTTTCTGATTAGCGTAGGTTCTTAAAATTTCCTCTTCATTTTTTATTTTTCTTCTTTCGATTAATTTTTCTTTAAGTTCCTTTACTATTCGATAACAACTTTTAGAATTCATAGTATTGTTTTTTATATAATGATACAAATCACTTATAGCTAAATCATTACTAGATTTCAACTCTGGTAATTCATTTATATATACATCTATATTATCTAGTAGCGCTATTGCTTTTTCTATTTCTTCTATCATATACCTCCTAACTCCAAAATCCTCTTACTTTTTATAAATTGTTTTCAATTTATATATCCCTAGAAATTTAACATATCTTTGTATTTTCTTTATTGTTAAATAAAGATTATAATTGCAAAAATTATCATCAAAGTATTTTATATATTTCTCTGGTTTATTAACATAATTCACTTTACCAGTCGTGTATGTTACTATATCGCCCTTTTTTATTTCTTTTATATTTTTCATTTGTTCCTCCCATTGATCTTAATTCATCTACATATTTTTTCTTCTGCTTTTTTAGTTGCTTAATTTCTTGATCAACTAAATATATTTCATATTTAAGTTCTTTTTCTCTGTCCTTCACGTTCTACCTTCTCTTCAAACTCTTCGATTAATCTTGGATCCCCCATTACTTTAGCCATAGTTAGCAAATTATTCATTGCTACTTTGTACTTGTATTCTAGTATGTTATTTCTTTTAATTACACCACATAGTTTTATAACTAATATTATGCTTAAACCTATAAAGTAATATATCATTTGTTCCATCCTAATTCTTCTACTTGTTTATTTATGGCTTGCAATTCTTTTAAATTAATATATGCTCTATAATATTTATGACTAAATCCTGCTTCTCCAACATACTTTTCAACTGTTTTATCTACTTTGTCAAAACTTATTGAATGTTGCTCAACACCACGTCTATCATTATCTGTGTATTTTGCATATAAAATACCATCGCAGCTTTCATCACATTCGTAACCTAGTTCTTCAAATAACTCTCTAGCACTTTTCATTATTTATCATCTCCTATTCAGATATTTCTTTAATTGGTATATATTTACCATCATAAATATATTTGTATTCTTTCACTTGCTTAATTGTTCCATCTTTTAATTTACATACAGGACTACCCTGTCCACCTCTTCCATAACCCTTAAATTTATAAGAACACTCTTTTGCAACACCACTATTGTTGTCTAAATCTACATATTCATAATGATATTTATTTTGTGGAAAACACATATAAATTAATACAAATATTACGAAAACAATACATCCTAAAATTATTGTTCCTATCCATTTCAAAAAATCAATCATATCTATTCTCCTATTATTTCTTTATATTTTTGTAAAATCTTTATATACCAAATATCTTGTGTTTGTTTCCAATTATCTTCTAAATACTTTATAAATTCTTTTTGTTGATTTC